>Ga0247611_10001684_pt1 | contig 38719 bp, 60 predicted proteins | sample 177DNAGHGhighgp2_FD_192422 | JGI IMG/M metagenome (GOLD analysis project Ga0247611, IMG submission 192422) | Sheep rumen microbial communities from Palmerston North, Manawatu-Wanganui, New Zealand - 1770 DNA GHGhigh gp2 | ecosystem: Host-associated > Mammals > Digestive system > Stomach > Rumen... | reverse complement strand
GTCGTGGTCTTGCCTGCTAAAACATACCCCCTCCCCCCGGGGGGACTCCCTGCCCTAGTCTGCGAGATCTGCGACGACTCTCAACAGCTCCTCCGCAGGGATATCGCCGCTCTCTGCTCTCTCGTGATGATAACCACAGAGTGAGATCAGATTGTCGTCATCGAGCCTGCGATCATAGTCTTCCGCCAGCGGTATGATGTGATGCACACTCTCTGCCGGTATCAGGTCGGCAGACTCGCCGCAGAGCCCCAGACGGCAGACAACACAGAGACCTTCGTCCCTCTTTAAGATCTCATTGCTCTTAGCCCGCCATAACTTACCGCTTCGGAACCTGACTATATCGTTACGCTCCTTAGCAGCAGGCTTAGGCTTTTTAGGGCACTGATAACTGTAGTCATGTATTCGACCGCAGTAAGGGCAGGAGCGTTTCATCAGTTCTTGGTCTCGGTGATCTTGATAGCTATCTTGATAGGATCGTATCCCTCAGCATCGAGTACGATAACCTTATCACCTGTCAGATATGCAGGATCCTCAGCTTTGATGTAGAACACGAAGTCTCCTGCCGAAAGACCGAGATCACTAGCCTCATCAGCATCAGCCTGTGTCAGCTCACTGCCGTCGAAGGTCATACCTACTATGCTGCTGAGACCTGTATCAATGCCGAAGCCCAGCCACTTATGAGTGCCCCATGTTGTTCCGTGATCTGCATCTTCCAGATCTGCTACCTCGCAGTTAAGGGCAACGGTGATAATGCCGTCAGCATATGTGACTGTAGCATGCGCAGAGTTAGCGATAGTCTCTGGCGTAGGCATTTGAGCTGCGCCACCCGGTACAGCCTTAGTGCTGATGTTCCATGTCTCGGCTGTCATGTAGCCATATTCTTTGAGGGCTGTCACAAGACTGTTTACGTAGTCTCTCAGCTGCGCTACCGTGTTCGCATCGGTCTCAGCCATATTTGGCATTTTTGTGCCAATACCCTCTAGCTCAGCGTCAGGCTTAACGATCATCTTGCCGCCAATGACGAGAGTGTCGCCGTCGGGTGAGTAGTTTTTGCAATTATACATAACTTTTCCTCGCTTTCTTATTTCTCAACAACGCAAAAGAGCCCCGACTATGCGAAGCTCTTTTACGTCAAATTTTCAAAGAGGTATCCAAAAATGCCTGTGGTGTGGTGCCAGACATCAGCTCGTGCGCTGCAGTCTGACAGGGGAACCGCCCGAGATATGTGTAATCATGCTTAATATCATGTTCTCGGGCAGTCGCTTATGACATCCAAAGGACAAGGGGAGCAGTTCCCGAGTTCATGCGCTCGGGTTCTGCATACGGGACGCTGCTTCGCCCCGTTGTGAAGATGTCATCTGTTTCGGAGAAAACCAATTCACCTGTGTGCCTTCTTGGCTATTGTAATTATATCACATGCCAATAGTGGCTTTCAATGGTCAATTTTTATCCGGGCAAGTGCTCGCCCATGAAGACGATAGATCCATCTAAGGTCAAGACGCATTTCCTTCGCAATTGATTCCCATTTCTGATATAGCAAATATCTGCGTTCTAAGACTTCGACCAGATCTTCATCATCTATCGCATGAATAGCATGATCTATCTCACCGTATAGAGCCGTGTACTCGTCTATTAGCTTATTCGTTTTTTTCTCATACTCAACGATCTTAGATATAGCATTGCTTAATCTGTCTCCGCCAGAGCTTCCGGATCCCGTGCCGTCCCAGCTAGGCGACCGATACTCTAGCACTGATCTTAGCTTCTCGATTTTCTTCAGTTCTATGTTGATTCTTCTGTCAAGCGTCTTCGCTTGTGATAGATACTCTTTTGCTGTCAAGGTACCACCTCCTCGTTGAGCCATTTCTGAATACACTTCTCGCATATCTTGTATTTCTTACAGCGTAATACGCCATGTTCATCTCGCATACTGCCACCGACTACATCGATAGCACAGGCACTTGTATTATTACTTATTGCCGCCATGATATCGTACTCGTCACGCTGTAAGAAGTACTTATGCCTGTTAGTCTTTGCCATTTAGCACCTCCTTGATCCGCTTGCCTACTATGCGCATGTTGTGTTCTGTCTCGTAGTTCACGGGCAGTACCTCGTGAAAGATCTTCTCGGATTCCATGAGGAGTGTCTTGTACTCGTGCTCCGTGCCGTTGCGCTGCTCCCACGCAGCGACTGCCTGCTCGGGCGTAGCATATGGTGCTGATGTCAGCTTACACTTACCGCATCGACAGTAATACGCCGACAGATACTTATATGCCTTAGACCTCCCTCCGCAACAGGGGCAGGGAAGTACATGTATATCCGATAGTACGCTCATTTGCTATCACCGCCTATTTTCTTCATTATTTTCCAAAGAAATTTTGTAATATCATTAAGCCGATAAATTATAATTGTTAGATAAAATATAACAGCGGCTTTGTATATAATTTCCATCATTTGCTGTCACCGTCCATTCTGTTTTTTGACCCGCAGTTTGGGCAACATCTGAACGTCTCCGCACAATTGTCCATCGTATTCCATACATGGTGGCATTCACTGCAAACGAAATAATCTTCGTCAAGTGCGCCGTCATATTCAAGACATTCGGGAAAATCTATCCACCGCCCATGCTTCACAGGCTTTGCTTCCTTTAGTGTCTCCTTAAATTCGCACCCGTCATGCGGACAGTAGCGGCACACTTCGTTGTGTATGCAGTCGTAGCAGTACCGCTCGTCTGCGGTCATGTTATTCTGTTTAGTCATCGCTGTCACCGTCCTACTCATTGCTACCTATCATTGTTTTTCTATCTTCTTCATAACCGCCATATAGTTGTTCGTCTGATTCCTCCGTAGTCTCATAGTCCAGACCGTGCTTAACCCTGTCACGTTCCTCTGCTTTCTTGGCGTTGTTGAATCGATCTAGTGTACCTACCAGATAACCTGTTATGCGGCGAATGCGCTCGAATTTTACTGCCGCAAAATTGTAGGTTATGTCGGCATAGTCACCCTCGAAGGCTATGTTGATCGAATCTATCGGCACTCCCGGGTATAGAGCATGAGCACGCTTGATATATGCCTGCTTTTCCTGTTCGGTCAGGGTACTGTTAAGTACGTTTACTGTTATCATGTTATACTTCAACCTCACTTATCGTTATTATCAATCCTGCATGCTCGGAGTCAGGGGCGTACTTCTTGAGCCAGGAAGCAGCCACTATCTGCCGATCGTCTTCGTAGGCAACGCCATTCAGAGCGTCGGCGACAGCCTTCTCGATATTATCACCGTCAGGTTTTTTCGCCGGGAGAAGCTCTCCAAGTGCTGCTCTGGCTCTCTCTGCTTTAGTCATGCTCTTAGGCAGAGGATACAAAACTAAGATCTGGAGCTCTATATAGCCCTCTAACATTTCACCGCCTTGAAGGCGATAGTAGTACGCTATCAGCTTCTCATACTCTCTTGTGGCCTTAGGAGTATACATGTGCCCGTCTCTCGATGATCTCGGTCTGCCCTTGCCCTGCGGTTTGCCAGGGACTGAAAAAGTTATACTGCTCATAGAATGCTCCTTCCGTTCTCATCAAGTCCGAAAAGTAAAGCTCGATGTTCAATTTTCTCCAGGTCATAGCTCGAAGACTTTATTTTTTTATCAGGTTCTTTCGCAGGTGTGTTCTTCGCCTTATCTTCTGCTATCCAGCCTTTAATTGTTTTATAAGGCTCTTTAATGCGCTTGCCGGAAGTTTTTTGCCAATCGACTATTTTTTGAATATATTTTGTGACCGACGACGAAGACGACATAGCGACCAGAGCGTCGTGCTCGGCTTCGCTGAGTACGACATCATTGTCATTGTCAGTCTCAGTCTCATTATCATTATCAATATCAGTCTCATTGTCATTGTCAGTCTCATTATCATTATCAGGTTGTTTTGCTTGTTTTGGTTGTTTTGAAACAACCAAATCAACCTTAAGGTTGTTTTTTCGAGCGTTCTGATTTCCTTTGGGAGCACCGCCCTTTGAGCCCCCATTTGCTCGCTTTTCACACACTTCCTCATACTTGGCACTATCACGGTCTAGTGCTGACTTCATCATCAAAAAAACTATCTTCAGAGCACCCTTAAAATCAACCGGTTGTTTTCCCGTTGTTTTATATTCAAACAACGCCAAAAACAACCTGCTTCTTTCTTCGTCCGTTTCCAACTCCTTGATGTAGTCGTACCAGTCGGTATATACAATAAACGAATTTCTCTCTGCCATGCTCTCAACTCACCCCTTTAGAACGGCACAGGTCCGTCCGAAAATACTTCCTCGAAGTCAGACAGATCACCGATTGACATCTGTTCCGCCTCTGCTTCCTTCTGAACAGCTTTCCTGCTTGCAGGCTGCTTAGGTGCGGACTTCTGTTCCTTCGGGGCAGGTTCGGCAGGGGCTGAATATCCGCCGTTGTCGCTTTTCTTTTCGCCCGTAAAACTCACATTATCCACCCATATATCTGTCGTGTAATGCTTTACTCCGTCCTTCTCGTAAGAGCCCGATTTCAGACTTCCCTCGACAGCTATCATTCTGCCCTTGCCGAAATACTGCTCGATAAACGTCGCCCTTTGCCCGAAGGCGACACAGCTGAGAAAATCAGCCGTGTCATCGCCGTTCTTGCTGTAGCGGTCAACCGCCACCGTGAAGCGGAGCACATCAAGCCCGCTCTGTGTCTGTTTCAGGTCGAGCTCATTGGTGATCCGACCAAGAAGTATTACTCTGTTTACACTCATTTTTCTGCTCCTCAACATACGAAAACCTCTACGCCCGTCGCTCTGCGAACTTCCCGAAGAAACATTTCTTCGTCCGAATTGTCATCGCTCAGATGCAGAAGATAGATCTTTTTTACTTTGCTCATATCGTAATGCCCGAGCAGCTCTATGAGATGCTCTAAGCTCATGTGGCTCTCGAAGAGCCTGTCCCTTCGGCTCCTGTCAAGACCCTCTTTTATCGTCTTGACGGAGTAATTGCACTCCGCCATGATGTAGTTTACGTTTTTGAAGATGTACTTGACATAGTACGTGTCCGTGAAGAACAGCAGCCTTTCGCCTGTTATCTTCGATGTGATGACGAAGCCCAGCGGTTCAGCAGCATCGTGTTGTGTCTTAAAAGGAAACACCTCGAACGTGCCGATATGTGCCGCCTTGCTTGCCTCCAGTGGACGGGCATGATACCCGTCCACGCCCAGAGCGTCGAGCGTACCTTGTGAAGCATATACGTCTATGCCAAGCCTCATAACGTCCTTGACGGCATACGCATGATCGCCGTGCTCGTGCGATATCAGACAGCCTTTTATCGCTGTTATCTCGTAGCACAGCGCCTTCATGATTGCTCGCCAAGTAATGCCGCATTCGAGCAGCAGGGAAGTATAACCGTCGCTTATGCGATAGCAATTCCCTTTACTGCCCGAAGCATATACGTCTATCTGCATTAGAAGTCAGGCTCCTGCATCGGGACATTTGCAGGCTCAGGCTGTGGATCCTCGACGGGTACAGCCTCCATGATGAGCTCTCCCGTATCGGTATCAACTTCTGCTGTGTGGTCGTCAATATCAACAAATACAGTGTTAGCGTTCTCCTGTATCTCTTCCTCAACAGCGACCTGGTGTACAGTGCTTTCAAGTTCTCTTGCTATCATGATACTGCTGTCGTCGGAAGCATTGATAATTGCCTTGCAGGCTCTGTTGGTGACGGTCTTCTTCATCATCTCAGCCGTGAACTGAGCATGTGTGCTCTTTTCATTGAGTTTGTCGCCCGAAGAAAATACGCCCATTCTGGACTTGCGCCAGCTATTCTTACACTCCGCCATTGTCATTATCGTTGAGCGCTCCGAGCCGTCTTTGTAGATGATAGTGCAGTAAGCAGCTATCAGCTTGTCGGGGTCTACGTTGCCGAGCTTCTGAGTATGCTTGACTATCACTGTGCGCCCCTTGACTTTCTGGTACTCAAACTCGTCGTCCTTGTATACGACGTCTGAGTATATCTCTTCTATCTCAGGGCATACGGTCTTAGCTACGTGCATCGTGCCGAAGTATGATCTCTGCATTACAAGCTGATCTCCGTACACGATAAAGTAGCACTGATTCTTTGCCGGGTTTAGTCCCTGCACCACCATATTAAGCAGAGCGTTAGCCATACTGGGCTTCGAGCATACCTCAACAGCAGGTTTGCCGTTGCGATCCTTTACCTCCTGCAACACGAGCCATGCGCTCTTCATAGCGTTGCTCGGTGAATAGTTCGCAGGAAGGTCAAGCTCCTGATTAGCCTGGAACTGCTTGATCCTATCCTCCACAACGTCCACAACGTCCTTTTTTACTGCTGCGATTGCGTTCTTCTCAGCCATCGATTATTCCTCCTCTATCCTCAGAGCCTTGTCCTGCTCTGACACTATCAATCTTACTACCTGTAGGCCTTCTGAGCCTAACTGCGTGATACTCTCGGCATTATCTACGAATACGGGCATGGTTTGCTCCCATACCTTGCCGAAGCCCTTGATGATCTCCAGGCCTGCGTTTATGCGAGCAGCATTGTTTGCTGTGCTATATGGTATATAGCCTGCGGAAGTCAGTGCCATTACCTCGCAGTCGTCTTGTATACCGCCGTTTATCTGCGTTTTGAAAAGCCTAAAACGGACATTCTTGAAATTCTCATTGATCTTATCGGTCAGCAGCTCTGCCTTGATACGTCCAAACTGCTCCGCAAGGTCAAGCCCCTGTCTCGCCTTAGCGTATGCCTCTGTCGCTGCCTGTTCCTGCTCGGTGAGTTCTTTGATACGTTCCTGTATACGCTTGTCTGCTTCATATCCTGCTATCTCGATGCTGATAGCGGATATCTCCATATCCACCGAAGCAATCTCGGTCAACAGTTCGGCATTCCCGTCCAGTTGTCCGTCTCTGAGAGCCGCCAGATGCGTGTGTGTGGTCTCCATGTCTGCAGTAAGGTCTTTGTACTCCTTTGTCTGCTCAAAGGGTGTAGGCTGCTGTATTCTTGCTCTGAGCTCGTCTCTCTCAGCGGTCAGCTTTTTCTCTTCGGCTTCGGCACATACTATCCTGCTTTTTAGCTTTTCGATGTCTGCTTCAACTGCTGCTATGATCTCTTTCGAGCACTTTTTCCCTTCTGCCGACAGATTAGACAGCTTGATACTTTTCTGTTCGTTAAACTTGGCAACAGCCTCAGCGATCTTGTCTTCGGGTATAGCTTGACCGCAAGCAGGGCATATCTTGTCGCCGTTCCACTGGGAAGCGTTTATCTCCTGCCACTGCTGCAGAAGTTCATTCCTGGCATTACGAAGTCTACCGGCTTCGCTGAGCTTAGCATAGTGCTCCGATCTCAGATTCGAGGTCTCTTCTGCCTGCTTAGCATAGCGCTTGTTGATATCCTCTATCTGAGCCATTATGCCACTGTTGAGTTTCGCACACTCTTCTGCATACTCGGCTCTTTTCTGCTCTATCTTAGCCTTGATCTTAGCGATATCCGCCGTTAGGCTCTGCTCTAGGTCAGCGCTCGGGGCTGACTTTTTCAGCTGCAGGCTTATCTTCTTAGCGTTCAACGCTGTGAGTTCCTTCTTAGCTTCTTTCAGTCTCTTCTCGGTAACACCCGAGAGTGAGCGCTGAGCTTCATCTATCCTTCCGGGTATCTCTTTGAGGTCTGCGTTAGCCTTCTTTTCCGTAGCCTTTGAGACTTCGATAAATTCCTCTATGCTGTACCATACAGCCGAACAACCAGGTTTCAGCATGAGATACTGCAAAGGTTTCAGCGCTTCTGACGATGTGATAACATCGTAGTCGTCTATATCCTTGACTAAGGACAGCAGCATCTCCCTGCGCTTCTTTATGTCCAGTATCTCAGGGAAGTACTGCGGCATACTCAGCAGCATGAGCTGGCGAATATCTGCCACGCTCTCCAAGTATGCGGTGTACTCCGCTTCTTTCTTCGGCACTCCGTCTATGTAATAGGATAAGGTATGCCCTGAGAACACGGCCTCTGTGCTGCCTCTTTTCTTTTTCCAGTTCTCTGCGAAAACTTTGCGGAAGGTGATCTCTGTCCCGTCGTCGAGGATATATGTACCCTCGACGACGGTATCCAGGTTGTGCAGCTCCTCACCCTGACCGTCACGGGGCTTCGGCAGAAAGTTCGGTGTGAAAGCGTTGTCCTTATCGAACAGCAGCCACGCCTGTGCATCGGCGATCGTGGTCTTTCCCGTGCCGTTATCGCCGTATATGCTTAAAGACTTGCCGTCCGCATTTATCTCAAGAGAGCGTATGCCCTCGAAGTTCGTGAGTTTTAATGATTTAAGTTTCATGAATTTGCCCCCCATAAACCTTTGCTCGCAAGAGCCTTTATTGCTGCCATATCGTCTTTTCTGACCGAATAAGGCATTATATATCCCGTAACAGTCAGACCGCCTGCAAGAAGTATTCCCTGGCGAGTAAGATACAAAAGGTCTTCGCTTTCAAACGGACTGAGATGTTTAGACTTATATGCATAGAAAACATTTCCGCCGTCTACAAGCGAGAATTCTTCTCCGCCTAAGCATATTGAAAGTCCGAAAAAGATATCCGTCGATGTTGCATCGGCAAAGCCTGCATCGGAGATCACAGAAGGTACGGGCTGAATATTGAAAGCGTGCTTGCTCATATCATCTATACCCAGCATTCCCGCAAGCTCCGATTCGGTGCTTATCTTCGGCAAAGAGCTTATGTCATAAGCTGCTGCCCCGTTAGACAGCAGCTGAACATTATTCTCAATATCCTGAAATAAAATAATACTTGTACTTTTCTTTATTACGCTTAAAATTTTATTAATTTTCATTAGTTTCCTCCTATCCGTTAAGGAGCTTGTCTGCAAGCAAGCGTATTTTTTTGTCAAAGAGCTCAAAATTTTTACTGTTGCTGTGCTGCTTGACAAAGGATATGAGCCTCGCCGCACTGTCAAGAGCATTAGCATAATGCGCCCTGAATTCATCTATATCATCATGCACCTCAACGGCTTCTGTCTGAATTTTATTTGATAGCTTCCTTGCTTCTTCAAGCTCCTTTTTGAGCTGTTCGATCTCTGTGGTATCTGTCACCGTGACAGTCTCGGGTTTACGTGCTTCCAGTTCCTTTATCCTGTCCTCCAACTGTGCGGCGTGAACTTTCAGACTGTCCCTGTCGGTCTCTGCGATGCTTGCCCTGCAAGCAGCATCTTCACGCTGCTTTGATTCCTTTCTGGTGAGCTCTTCCTGTTCTTCCAACTTGCTCTGAAGATACTCTATCCGTTTCTTAGCTTGAGAGACATCGTTATTCTTACTTTTTAATTTTTCCAGTTCGGCAAAGCTCACTTGTTTTTCCTCTTCGAGCCTCTTGTTCTCGGCTTTTAGATCGGCTATTGCTTTTTCAAGCTGTGATTTTGAAACATCCTCCATATCTACTCTCTTTTCAATTTCGGCTTTTTCCTCGTCATTGAGGGTAGATATTAAATACAGCTTTGAGATTCCAAGTCTCCCCGGGGAGATTCCGTCAGGAAAGCGTTCGGCTACTGCAATATATTTACAGGCTTGTTTATAGCTCAACTCATGTTCCTTGACGCAATAATCCTCGAAAGCTTCATATCCCAGCGACATATACAGTCTGCCGTCCCGTATTTCTTTAAGATCCTTGCAGACCTCAAACAAGCTCTCCTGTGCCGCTTTTACATTCGCTGATATCCTGCGGTTGAGCAATACGGCACGGTCATATTCTGCGGTGCTCGTTATATCATTCATGCGGTTTTCCTCCTCTTATTGCCGAATATCTCATCGAGATATTGCTGATATATCCGTTCAAATTCCAGCACTTCGGCAGGCTTGTCCCTGCCGAAGTCATTGCAGTAGCCCCTGCACTGGACTATCCGGCCTTTGGTGCTGACCTCCATTGTGTAGTAGGGCTTTTCGGGCTCGCTGACCTTGCGGATAAACATGATGTGAAGCTTACCGTAGGCGTGGCGCTCGGCATAGCCTCCTACGCAATGCTTCTGTTCTCTGCCCTCTCTGATAATGTCGTCGCAGCTTGACGGCTGTATCGCTATAAGGTTTCCCACACGAAATTCAAGCGTCTTGCGCTTTTCGTAGTTTTCGGCAAAAGCCTCATTCATCAGCTTATCTGTGTTGTACTTTACCATCGCCGAAGAACGCTGATGAAAAGCATAGAAGTCATGAGGCAGCGAGTACGCTGTGTCGTGCAGATCATAGCCCAGCTGAAGACACTGCTTGATGTGATCCTCGTAGTCATAGCAACTTATGTCCTTATCCACAAGGTACTTTGCTATCCTCACCGCCGTTAAGCCTGTGTGATATACCGTTCGCTCGGCTCTTGTAAAGTCACTGCCGAAAGCATCGTACAGCAGTATAAGGTCATCTGGCGATAACTTCGGGAAGCGGTCTCTCCATATCATGTAAGTCGGGTACAGCTGTTCCCTCCCCGCCAGTGCTTTAAACTCGGTGCGGTTCACCCCCAGCATTTTCAGCAGGTTATTCGTCTTTAAGTTTATTCGCCCGTCCACCCGTAGGGCGTTTGGATAGTAACCCCAGTAACCTCTCACATACTCCTCGAAAGCACACAAATAGCCCGCCTTAGTCAGATACTCGATGTTCGGGTGGCGGCAGTAAAGGCACAGGTAGCTGACTATCATTCTGCCTGTGTATGCTGTGACCTCACTGTACTTCATATCGCTCTTGGCGACAGCTTCCCACCCCAAGACAGTGTAGCTGTTGTCTGCACCATAGCCGTACGTATTGTAAAACACAGGCTCTCTCAGCTCGGTACGAGCTACCCATTTATCATGCTCATTTCTGCCGTAGCGCACAGCACCGTCCTTTGCGAATGCGTAGCGCTGTACCTCACGGATATCACCCTTGCTGTATCTGTGAAAGCAGCGGGCGAACAGTTCGTGTCCGGAAGTCACCAGCACCACAAAATTTGCTGCATATTTGCCCTGCATCTTATCCATGTATTTCTGCGGGATTTCGGGCGGTATCATAAGTTCCAGCTTACGTTCTTTCCTCATATCCTCACCTCAGAAATCCAGCAGATCATCAAGGCTCAGCTCGACCTTTTCGTTCCTGCTTACTGTTATGGGCTTGTCCTCGGAACTGTTTGAGAAACCATTGTCTCCCAGGTCAATAGTCAGTGCCATGTGGACTTTGGCAGTCGGGAAGTAAAATTCCACTGCCTTGCGATATACCTCGATATCCGAGATACTGTTTCCACAGCCCTTGACGGTGTGCTCAACACACTCCGCCAGCGAGCCGCCCTGCAAAACTGCCTGCTCAAACTCATGGTTCTGGCGGCAGAAATCTTCCAGTGCCGCCGTCACAGCACCGCTCACAGCAGAGCCTTTCTTCGTCAGTTTGGCGGACTTCATGTCTTCGATAAATTTTTCCGATACTGTCATTCTGCCACCCCCTAAAACGCCAGCCCGAAGCTAAGAGCATAAGCCGTGCCGCCATAGCGGAACATTATGTGAGCCTGTTCGCTGTCAGCTCTCAGGGACATCAATTCGGCATTATCTCCGAAGGTTTCTTCAATGCTTATAATCATGGTCTGCATAAGCCCTATGACCTCAACTCCACGTAGGGCTTGACTTTTAGGCTTATCTGTGCTATTATTATCTATAGATGATACCTCCGTATCATCATCGGACATTATTGAGTCTGTCTCTGTTGGCGCAGGGGCAGGCTCTTTTTCGTCCGTAAGCTCAGACATCTTAGTGGTAGTAAGCAGCTTGCTTACAGTTGACTTACTCACCTGGTATTTAGCGGCGATGTCTTTCTGCATCATGCCGCTCAGATAGTCTTTTATTATGTTTTGCTTTGTATCATTCGTCATCTGTATCATCTTCCTCCTGTACCTGTGATTTCAACATTTCACAAAATGTGTCTATTTTATCATCAAGAGTAAATACTCCCATGTTTATGCTGTCAAGCGTGTTGTTAACAATTGCAATAAGTTCTCTGAGAATATTGAGTGTATTCCCCTTGACACGGAGGCTCAGCTCCACTAAGCCTTTATCACCGATTGTATCGACTTCAATCTTGATCATTATCATCTTCCTCCTCGAAAATATCATCATAAGTATCCTGCGCTACTCTGACCATAACGATCGACATGAGCAGTGCTACTACCGCAAGCGCCGCTATGCACTTCGGAATCGAGACGCCCTGCGAGATCATGTAGGCCGCAAACAGGCCTAAGACTATCCCCGAAGGGATAAACATGATAATAATACGATTAATCATGGCGCTCCCTCTCCTCTCTTATCCTGCGGTCAGCGTCGTCCCGGAAGCGGTCGAGCTGTTCTTGTCTCTTGTCGAGCTTGTCAGCCGTGTTGAGTTTCAGCAACAGGATATACGTGCTTCCGCCCATTATAGTAATTCCTAAGACCTTGTCGATCTCACCGGCAATGAACAGCCCAACTATAAAAACCACTGTCCACAGGCAGATCGCAAAGCAGCCTGCATCGATCGGATCCTTCATGCCGAATCACCTCTCAATTCGTTGATATCCTTGATGTGCAGGACTTTGCAGAGTCTCTGCACGTTCTCAAAGCTGACCTTGCCGATATCATTTTCCCACTTCGACATTGTGCTTCGTTCTATCCCGAGCCGCTTAGCAAGCTGTTCCTGAGTGAGGTCGAGCTGGACTCGGGCTGTCTTGATCCTTTTCTTAGGTGTCATCACTCATCACCTCCGAACTCCTTTTCATCTCAGCTACATACCATATCTGCTGACCTCTTTCGAGGTACTTCTTTGCTATCTCCCGTGCGGCATGAGCAGAGACAGCTTCAACCTTGCGTGTTTTGTCTATACCCATATGGCCGCCGATAGCGACTTTGAATGTGCGCATTTACTCACCGTCCTTGATGATCTCTATGTGCTCAGCAGCGAAGGAGATCATCATCTCAACTAGCTTTGCCTTGTTCAGCCCTGTCTCTTCCGAGAGTTCCTTGATAAGTTCGGCTGTCTCGGTATAGACCTGAATCGGCTTAAAGGTTATCGGCTCCTTGCTCAGAGCCTTGATCGTTAACTTGGGTTCGGCCATTAGGTATTCCTCCTTGAAAAAATTTGTATCCTATGATATAATTTTTAAAAAATATCAAAGGAGATGTTTGTAATGCTGGATAAAAACAGCCGTGAACTTTTGCGCTTTATAAGAGATCGGAAACATGTTACCAATAAGGATATCGAAACAAAATACAACTCCGAAATGGTCGAAGAATTATCGCTTTTAGAAAACAGCAAATTTATAAAACGAACCATTGAAGAGATGGATACCGCTCACGGATTTATGTTTGCATCACTTATTTCTTACACTATTACACCCGAGGGCAGAGCTTGCCTTGAAGCTCACACTTGGGAAAGAATAAAAGTTATATACCCTTATGTAATATCAACGCTTGCACTTTTGCTTTCTGCTTTCAACACCTTAAAAATTTACGACATATTATGACCACAATTTCACAGCCATAATGATATTGACTATCAGCAATATCGTTGAAAATGCCGACCACAACCAATTCAGCTTTTCTTTATCGGTAAGGTCTTTGTATTTTCTACGGTATTTTTTCATCTCTTCCTCCTTACTGGTTTAAATCGGTCTCTGCTACGGTATACGTCCCGTTGCTGTATATCAACTTTATACCGAGCACATCGGCGAGGCGTTCTGCTACTCGTCGGCTATCGTTAGCCCCACACATAAAACTTTTTACGGTACTTTCTTCTATGCCTGCCTGAGTTGCAATCTGTGCGTAAGTCAGATTTTTCTCTTTGCACACATCTTTGACAATGTGTCTAAATTCGACAAACAATACTTGTCACCTCCTACAAAGTTTTGAATAAACTTTTAATAAAATATGCATACGGTTGACAAAGTTGATAAAATATGATATTCTTGGTTTACAGGTTTACGTTTCATAAACTTTCGAGGTATAACTATAGAGTGCGAGTCTTTAGTTATATAGATATCATAGTTGATACTTTCTCAACCACAACTACATTATAGCTGATAAAACATCAACTGTCAATGGTTTTAGTTTAGAAATTGTCAACTTTGTCGCTATGCACAAATTAGGAGTTGAGAAAATGTCTACTATTGACAAAATATTTTATTTGCTAGAAGTAAAAAATCTACAGCAAAAACAGCTTACGGATTATCTCGGAATTGATAAGAGTATAGCTACTCAATGGAGAACAGGGCAGAGCAAGTCCTATACAAAGTATATTTCTCGGATTGCAAATTTCTTTGAAGTCCCTGTTGACTATTTTTTTAGCGAGGACGGTACGATTATGTCGGATTTATACAATAGAATAGAATCTTTGTGCAAAGATCGTAAAATAAGCATAACTGCTATGTGCAAAGAAGCGAAGGTCAGCAGAGGGTCATTGACTGACCTAAAGTCGGGCAGAAGTAAGGAGCTGTCAACCGAAGCTGTCACTAAGATTGCAAACTACTTCGGCAAGACTGTTGATTTCCTTCTCGGTACAGAAAAAAACAGTGTCTCACCCGTGCAGGACGAGCGGAGCGCTGCTATAGAGTTTGTAAAAAATCTGTCTGAATCAGACTTCGACCGATATAGTTCGGTCATCAGGGCAGTCTTCCCGGATAAGTTTGAGAAGTGACTGAGGGTCTATGCCTGCAAGAATCAGGGATCCATATCCCAGTTCGATAAGTGCATCGGCAATTGTCGAGATCTGCTCAGGTGTTCGTTGATCGTTCATGTGATATCCTCCTTATAGGACATTGATTCAAGCAGCATGATAAGGTCCTCGACCTGCTCATCACGGCTACGGTCGTCGGTTCGTAGAAGCCCCTGTGCTTCTACGTGAGCTATGATCTGTTCGGCAAGTTGACGATTATCCATGCTGCATATCTCCTTTGACAATTTTATTATAGCACATTTGTTCGATATTTTCAAGCTCTTTATGTGATGCAGAGTAAATAAATGCTCTTAAAAGTAAACAAGTACAAATATCAGCCTTGTAAAATATGATGTAAGTATATCACATTACTATGATTATTACAAGTTCAAAAACCAATCAAAAATCAGTCAATTTTTGTTCAAAGGAGTGATTTTATGAATCCAACAATGATCGCATTAATTTTAGGTGTAGTTATAGACCTTTGTGTCGTTTTCGCCATTTTAAAAATACACGAACTGACAATCTCGATCAATAAGAATTTAGAGGAAATCAAGGAACTTCTATCAGAATCACAGAAGAAGTGACATTGAAAAGGAGAATAGCTTATGGCAACCGCTCGTAAACGTGGCAATAAATGGCGTTGTCGTGTCTGGGACAAAATCTCAGGCACATACAAGAGCTTTACTGCCAGCACTAAGGACGAAGCAGAACTCGCCGCAAAAAACTACCTGAAATTTCGTGTTGAGCCAGTAAAAGCAAAGCTCAGCATAGAACAGGCATGCCAGGAGTACATCGACAGCCGCAGGAACATACTCTCTCCGGCAAGCATAGAGAGGTATCAGCGCATACTCGACAAGCAGATCGGTGAGGATTTCAAAAACATACTCTTAGACAAGCTGACAGTCTTTCATGTTCGGGAGGAGGTCAACCGCCTGTGCTCGAAGTATCAGCCTAAGACTGTGAAGACCACAGTACATTTTTTTCTGCCGATCATAAAAAAATATCGTCGAGACCTTGACCTCGACGATATACCCCTCCCCAAGATCTACCCAAAGCGCAAAGATTATCCCACCCCCGAGAAGATCATCGAGATATGGCGTGATGATCCTATGGAGCTGGAAGTGCTCCTGGCACTGAGCTATGGTCTTCGCAAAGAAGAGATAAGAGGTCTGCGCTTCGCTGACCTTGTAAAAGATGTGATAACTATCCGCAGAGTTATCATCGACGTTGAGGGCACTCCTGTCGTGCGAGAGAACGCCGCTAAGACCATCAGCAGCATACGCAGCATACAACTATCCCCCTACGCCTGCAAGCTCATAGCGAGCCGCACAGGCGAGTATATAACGAAACTGTCGGGGCATGCTATCTATATGAGGTTTACTCGCAAGATGACCGCCGCGGGCTATCCGGGTATTACCTTTCACGATCTGAGACACATCAATGCCTCCGTTATGGTCTTTCTCGGCGTCCCCGACAAGTACGCTATGGAGAGGGGCGGCTGGTCAACCGACAGTACCCTAAAAAAAGTATATCAATCGACTTTTAGCGATCAGCGAAAACGCTATGACGCTGTCGTCGATAATTATTTTTCGCAATTATATGACCAAAATGTATGACCAAGATTTTTTAAGTATACGTAAAATCAGGGCTAAACCGCATTTTGAAACGGAGTTCGACTCTCCTCATCTCCATAATATATGAAAGTGCCTATTTACGTAATAATGCGTAAATAGGCACTTTTCTTTGTACCGTGTAAATATCATAGTGTGCTTAAAAATAGCATTATATAACCCAAAATATAAAAAGTATGTCCAAGAGTATGTCCAGCTTTTCACCTTTCAGCATACATTTTCTGGTAGACTTCAATGATACCATTGCCCGACAATCTGAGATTACAGCCGAATCGTCTCTGCGTAGATCCGAGAGAGATTATGCTGCCTGCCACTACATTTTGCGATGACTGATTAGCCGTCTGTATAAGTGATCTGCTCATATTAGTCCTCCTTTACCGGGTCAGGAAGGCAAGGAGTACAACAACTCCCACCCCAGATGCCGTTGCTCATTGCTTTAGCCCAAAGCTCCGACATTTCCTTGTTTTTAGCTTCCTGTTCTTCTTCATACTTGATTGAGATGAGCTTACTATCGAGGATTCTGTATTCGTTGTATGTGATATCCTTAGGATCCTTAGCGATAATAGTTTCTATTATGTCGTTTATCTTAGCCTGTATTTTATCTTTCATTGTTTTTCCTCCTAAAAAATAAGGCAGAATTTACGGTCCTGCCTTAGTCTATGGCCTCGTCAGCAAGACGTTAAATGTTACCGTTAGCCCCGCAGCCGCATCCGAAGATAGGCGGGAAGGGTCCTGCGCCGTAGCTCCATGAGTTCGGGAATTTCAGCATGCCGGACGTTGCCTGAGCGAGCTGAAGCTGTGATACCTGAGCCTGAAGAGCCTCGATCTTATCCTGAGCGATCATGTCTTTTACAGACTGTATCTGAGCCGTGAAGTTAGCATTTGTTGCTGCGTCCCTCATAGCTCCATCGTAGTTTGACTGCATTATCATCTGCTTAGTCTCGCAGCAGCATGCGTTCTGATTTGCCAGAGACTGAGCCTGTGCTACTGCAAGGCCGCTAATATCTCTTGCCAGCTCGTCATACCTGTTCTGGATTATGCCGAGAGTGTCGTGAAAGGTCTGATTAGTCGCTGCCACGCTCTGAGCTGTACCGTTAGTTACGGCATTAAGGATCTCACGCTGATTTGCCATTGCGTTCTGGTTGTCGAAACCTCTCTGCATATCTGCGCTGAGAGCGTTTACCTGGTTGTTATTGCCGCCCCAGCCGCCGAAGCCGCCGTTACCGAGCAGAAGTAAAGCAAAAACCCAGAAGAAAGAGTTATCTCCGAAGCCGTTATTGCTGATAGCCGCATAGTCGGCAGGCGACATTCCGCCGTTTTCCATTGCCATACATAGTCCTCCTTTAACTTTTAAGGTGATCGGCTATCTCCATGTGATAGCCGGGTATATAAACTGTCCTGCGCACTGACAGCCTATTTCAACATGTTAAGTATATCATCGGGATTCACGCCGAGCTCTTCGGCACGCTTGTAAAATGCTTCCTTCGGGCTGCCGCCCGAATTTTTCGCAAGGTCGAGAGCCTCCCGCAGCTGAGGATTTCGTCGTGCAAGCATACTGAGCATTGCTTCCGGGTTATGTGCCGTCTTAACGGCGTTCATAAGGCTTCTTATCGCTTCTTGGTTCTGTGATATCTGGCTTGCTGTCTGCCCGTTCAGCTGCTGCAAGATCTGCGGTATTGACATAAATAGCCTCCTCTAAGCGTTTTATTCGTGTTTCAAGGGTCGTATAGTCGGGAGCAGGAGCTGCCTGATGTGGCGTGATGTCGTATGGAGCGACAGTCTTGTAACCTGCACCGTCGGTGACAATGAGCCACACAAGCAGCCCCGATTCGTCGAGCGCTAAAGCTGAGCTGTTGGGTCCAAGAGCAAGAGCCCGTGCTCCGTTCTCCCCGTTGACCTTGACAACTTCCTGCTTTGGCTGTTGCAATGGCTGTGTGAGATAAGGATTCATCATACTATAAGGATTATAATCTCCGTACATGATCACACCGTCCTTTCTACTATAGTATATAGGCATTTGACAATCTTCACAAGCACATAAACAGCTCATTTTCAGCTCATTTTCAGCTCATTTTCGGACACAAAAAAAGAAGCCGTCCACCCGAAGGCAGACGGCTCAGAAAAAATAGATATGATGATATATGAGGTCTTCGTAAGTACTGATAATGCGCTTTACGTGGCTCACGGAAAAATCGAACTCTTCTGCGAGCCGTTCCAGGCTTACCTTGTCGATGAGCCTGCGCTTCATGAGAACACGATACTTTTCGCCCTTTACCCAGTCGTCAATAAGTCTTGCAAGGTCAGAGTTGCTGATATCGTCGTATTTCCTGCGCATATAAATTATACTCTTATAGTAAAACCTGTCAGGCATATCCACCCCGCACCGCTTTTTAGCTTGCCCCATGTCTGACCGTCTACTTTTTTTTCATCTACAATAGTATAGATCCCGTTGTGAATAGCAAGATTATTTATTTTTGCTATTGGGTAATTCACACCTGCGCCTGTGCGAACATTCATACCGTCCTTGTATGTGATCTTAACTTTGTATGGTGTAAAGCCTGCTTTCTCAGTAGTCGGCTTTGCTTCCACTTTAAGCCGTTTGTTTACTTCATTGGCTATGTAACCGAACTTGCTGCTGAGATACGGTCCCGGGCAGCCTGTGGCAGCGAACCACTTGTGCATAGTCATGTTGCCTCTTGTGTCACCCGTGTAGCGGAGCTTCTCGATACCGTTTCTGCGGCAGATATCTTCACAGAGAGCTATCAGCGAGGTCATAGCCTTGTCACTGATCTTCCAGTCGGGCTCTCCGGAGCAGTTCGCTACCTCTATCGTTACCGCTCGCATGTCGTTACTGCGGCTGCCGGAAGTCCACGCCCTATACTCTTCGTCAATCATCACGCCGATCATGCCGTTACTGTCGATGCAGTAGTTGCAGGATCCTGCTCTTGCCTGCACGGAGCTACAGCAGGTAGAAAGCGAAAGATCACCTGCCATATGGTGGATCGTGATAGTGTCGATCTTGTGGTCACGCTTGTTGAAGTTGCCGGTGGCACCCTGCCACTTCCAGGTCGCCAGTTTTGAATTTGCCATGATATCAGTCCTTTCCGTTCGCTATCGCCTGCTCTATAGCCGCAATTCTGCTGTTGATGTCGTCTAGTTCACTATGCCAGCCAGTATATGTCAGAGATATCTTGCTAGGTTGTACGCTAGTGTCGCAGTATATCATATTTAAGCCGTCAACTGTTGGGATAGCAGTCTGTGATGTAGTGTAATCTATACTATCACCGTCATCAAGGGGATTGTCTATATAGATGTTTGTAGTTGTGTTACCGCAGATGATAGGAATCTGAAAACGCTCGAACAGCCATGTCTCTGCGTTAGATAGAGGCACTGCTAGCGTACTGAGGTTACGATAAGCTATTGTCACATAGCCATCAGCAGCGGCTACTCTACGACTATTTCCAGCCCACACTCCGTTTGTTGCCGATGATGCTCCACTTGCAACGTTGCCTTCAAGAAGAAAAACCTGTGCATCGTATGCGCTACTTGCCGAAGCTGTTGTCTCTAGCGTTACTGATATATCGCCGACATATACGGGCATATACTGTATAGTTCCCGATAAACCAGGAAAATTTCCATCAAACAAATTTGCCGTCTTTTCACCAACACCGCCAGTAGCACCATATATAGTGTAATCTGTAAGAGGCTGTCCGTTGGCATAGAATGAAAACTGTTTTCCATAAGTGAGGTTTGATTCACCTTCACTTACCTTAGTTCCCGACTTATATGTCCATGTACCCTCATCAAAGCCTACACCTATGCTACCAATCGGAATTTCACCAGTTGGGACAGTAGGGCTTATGTACTCACGTCTGCCGCTTGCAAGCTCAATGTATGATGTCTCTGCATACGGCAATTTAAGCTCTGCGCTTGACTTGTTTCCTTCAAGTGTTGCGCCGTTAATCTGCGGTTTGTTTGAGAGGTCATTATAGTTCGTTGTGCCACCGCCACCGCCACCTTCTATAGCAGCTTTCAATTCTATCAGCAGTGCTTCTATCCTGCTCTGTGCATCATCGGTGTAAGGCTCTCCTGCTATCGTAGCCTCCAAGATGTTTTCAATTCTGCTTTCGCCCATTTTTTATTCCCCGCCTTTCAGATTTTTCAAAAGCCTACCTATCCACCCGGCAGCCTTTGGGTTGATATCTGCGTAGTTTTCAAGTATGGAGATTATCTCCATGATAGTGATGTAGCCGAACACTCCTATCGCCGTCACGGCTCCGGTGATGTCGGCAAGCTGCCGGTTCTCGTAGTACTTGCCGAGATACTGTAGTCCGATGTCCAGCCCGATAGCGGTCGCCATTATGACGATCTCGGCAAACTTGTGCAGCCCGCCGATGCGCATAGCTTTCGACATAACGCTGTCCTGACATCGGGCTTTGATGTAGCCGGTCAGGAAGTCGGCAAGGGCTAAGCCGACGACGATGAGAAACATGATGATGTACTGCAATTAGATTCCTCCTTATATATATGATAAAGTTACTTCGCACGTGTAAGGTGCGACAACAATGGCTTCGGCGGCTACAACGGGATAACCTCGCAGTCCAGAGGTCGTGTATTCAACTTGTTCTTCGCCTACATATTCAATGTGTGATGACGTTGGTGTGTCATATATCGTCTCAAATATTGCCTGTTTGAAAAATCCATGTAAGCCGTTACTGCTCCCACTTCGTGCGTTACTAATATAGCATTGGGATGTCGGCTGTTCATTACTATCCAATATGCTTACCGATGTACCGTTTCCCGTAGGGACATGGTAATCGAGTAGTCCCGAAAGGACATGTTCCGTAACTACGCTATTTGCACCCCAGCTAAAACCACCGATATCTGAGCCGTCACAGATAGCACGGCACGAAGCAATAACCGTCATGGAAAATTCATACGGCGTGCCACTGTTAAACGTTCGAGTGGTAAGCGTTTCTTGCCATGTTACTGGATATATCCCACCATTGCGATACATCGGGAATAAAGTCGGGTCACCTTCTCCACACACCTGAGAAAAGTCCGTTGTTGGCTTATATGATGTAAACGGTGTGATACTCGTGTCAGTCTCGGTATAGACATAGTGCAGTGTCTGTCGTTGTCCACGCTCCGTGTATTGATATTTAGTCGTTTTAATGCCGTATCTCTGCGGAAATGCGCCCCTCTGTATCTGTACAAGTGCCATTACGTACCACCGCCTGAGTTCGGGTATATCGGCTCTGTACGTTGCGAGATACCAAGAGTAAAACAGTTTTCGGCATCGGATATCAATGGCACTCGGTTCATTGATGTACTACCCGAAGATATGCCAACCCATGTCACGCCATAATGCTCACCGTCTGCCGAAGCAAACACGAGATATCCAGCAATAGCACAATAGCCAAAAGGCGTTTGAAAAGAGCTGACATTTTGTACGTTATAAAATGCTGTCACAACAGGCACTATAAAGATATCATACAGTCCTGTCAGATATGATGTATTTGAGTACGATTTCAAGCCGACGTTGGTAGTATAAAGCGTAAAAGTACCCCATGTCAGCGTACTCTCCCACCAGTTGCCCGAAGGTGCATTGACTGTTGCATACCTTTGATTCAGACGACAACTATACGATAACCCCGAAGAGCCAGAACCTATAGTATATATATCAAGAGACTGATATAGGTATCTATTAGGATAGACGATGCTACTATCTCCATACAAAAATCCACCTCTTGTATCGTTGCCTATCTGCGAGCCAAACTTCGCCTTATTTTGTATGATTCGCTCGTATAAGCCCTCTGTGCCGCCTACAATCCAGTGATTATCGGTATATGATACGTAAGATGTCGACGGGCTGAGTAAGCAATAATGCCCCTGTACGATAATAAATGACGGCATATTACTATAGTACAACATGGTTTCGGGGGAGATATCCAAAATCAATTCCTCAGTTACCATGTAATCATCGGGATTGGTCGTGATAACAGCAGCGTTCTCGACTTCTGCCGCAATACCACTGCCGCCTAGCGGTCTGCACTCGCCCGTTGTCATAGCGATATAGCCCGATGAAGGCAGTGTCATGTATTCGACATATACCCCCTGCCCCTCGTCCAATTCCTCACCCGTCTTATTAAGCATGTCCTTTATGATAGCACCGTTTGCGAGCTTAACATCAGCTCTCTTATATCCCTCAGTTACGGACAGCACCTTTGCAGGCACTCTCTGTATGCCCTGAGAGCCACCGAGCTTGTCATCTATGCGCTTATCTATGAGTTCTTTCAAGTCCATGCTATCACCTCTATTTCGGGGAGTTCTGCGACATTTACAGCCGCTATTGTCATTATCTTAGTGTCAAGGTCTGCCGATATCTGCGTTATCAGCATGTCCTCGCCTTTGTATCGTATAAGATCGTCAACGTTCAAATGCGGTATCAGCGCCGTTGAAAAGCTGACACTGCAAGCCTGCTTTGTGTTTTGCAAGAGAAGATATGTACCGTACTCCCTGCATTTGTCGTAAGCTGTGCCCCTCGTTGTGTCGCCGATAGATATATATACCGTAGCTTCGTCCGCTATCTGTTCGCCCACATTCGGCACGCTGACAGGCGACAAGGGATTTGTATTCCGCACTGTCACTATGGTTATTAAACCCTCTGTGTTGTCCGTTGAGACAGTTACCGTGTTCACAGCCTTAAACGTAGTCTGCTTTTGTGCGCCCTCGAGGATATTTACATCGTCTTCCGTAAACTCCCACACATAGCCCCTGTGCTTATAGGCTGTCGGGTCGTTGTAGTCGGGACGGCGAACGAATCGAAATCGTCCCATGCGGTCATAGCAACAGTCAGCGCCGTACATCTGCCCGAGATTAGCAAGTATAGCCCCATATGGCTGTCCTGCTCCGAGAGAGATATCCGCATACAGCTTTGTGCTCTCGAATATACCCTCTATAAGAGGTCGAACCGGGTCTATCATGCCCGTACCTCTGCCTAGTGTCAGTGTCTCACGTATCAGATCAGCTACATAAATATCGCCCGAAGATACATCTGTAGTGATAGCCTGTGTGCTACGTCCGTAGTTAAGCTCGCCGTTGAGCATACCGTACTTGTCTATTGCTGTGACAGTTATGATACCGTCCTCACGCTCTGTTGCTTCACGGCATATCAGCACGCCCATTGTTATACGGTATTCGTTGCTGCCAATCGTCACACATTCCAGTACTTTTAATTTTCGTTTGTACCAAATCAATGAATTCTTATTCGGGCTGTACTGTTCATCTGCGTTATAAAGCGCAAACGTCAGCGTTCTCCGTATGCCGTTGTTACTGCCGATATCCAGCTTTGGGCTTTCGGACATGAGTAAATCAGCGTATATCTCGCCTATAGCGTTTTCGTAGTCGTCCAAAGGCTGTAGTATAGTGCGGTATACTGTTGCCTTGTCCCTCAGTGCTGTAAGATACTCGGTGTTTATCACATCATAGTATATCATTCGATCACCGCACTTTCGATATCGTCTATCTCAGTCCAGCCAAATGTCACCTTTGTTATGCCTAAGTCTTCGATGCTAGCGCCGTATGTCCTTGTTGGATTCTCGGTGATAGCAACTATCTTGACATCGCCGTAGTCAGTCTTCAGAAGGAAGATACCGTCCGAAGACATCATGCTGATAAACTTGCTTATGAGCTTCGGCGTTGCTTCGGGACTGCTGACTGTCCCGAGTATCGCCGTAAACGTGCCTACATCATAACTGTCAGTACCCCTTATGTACTTAGGTGTTAACGCTGACGACTTGTACACAGCGTTGCCCGTAACTCTCTCTATAGTGCCGCTATCCACATCACAAGTAAAGGTATAGTATGCGTTGTCTATGCGCCTGTATCTGCCATTTCCGAGCCGTTCAAGCTGCCATATCAAGCATGTACGATCATAGCAGTTGTACTGAGTTGTAAATCCCGATATCGATACGGTATCGTCAGTCTCGACAACAGACACTATATACCTGTATGTCTTTTGGTTGGCACGTGTGGGGTCTTCATAGTTTATCGTTGCCGCACTGCTGCCAATGTTGGTTTTCGCACCGATATATTTCAGCCTGTCATACTCCGTTAATGTTGTATGTTCAGGGCTGTCTCGTTCCTCACGCCATATATAGACTGTAGCTCCTGCTGGAACAGCTGATACTTGCAGCAGCCCTGTGTCTGTGATAGTTGCCGTTGCTGTGCCAGTCCCAAGCGGAAGGATTGTCAAGTTGAAACTCTCAACAGCGCCGTCCTCTGTCGTAACCTCACAAGTGCAGTATGCGTTGCCCGAAGATACGGGAAGTATCGGGAAATCCTCTGCTATCTCTACACCGAAGCGCCTGTCGTGCGTTATAGTGTACTCCATTCCGTCCATGATATAGCGTACCGACATCACATAAGACTGTATCGGTACGCCCTGAGATTGCGAATAAACGCCTGTGATATGCAGGACATTGTCCACAACATCATAGCTCAATGTGCAGCTGGGAGTTGTCCGATATTTAAATGTAAAGGGCTGTCCCACCACATAGTTTGATATGAGCTGATATTTCTCGCCTGCCGTTGTGTACCGCAGATTTGATGTGCTGCCGTTGATCTCAGCCGCTTGTACGGTGCATTCACCTGTATTAACGTTGTAGGAGCTTATCAGATATGTGTCCGTGCCTACCTTGATAGCACAGCCGCCTATCAGCTTTGAGCTATCCCAGTACGCACTACGTATCACAGTGATATCTTTGTCTATGTATATCTTAGTGTTGTCTGTGTCGCTGTCAGCTTGTAGTCTGCCTGAGCCAAGCAACACATCATACTTGCCGGGGCTTGTCGAGCTTTCGGCGGCGTTTGGGTTCCTGCCATATATCACGGGTGTACAAGCGTAGTCATGCCCTGCTGTCAGCCCCGTGATGCTCTGACTTATAGCCGCACCCCTTACCGCCTGCGTATATATCGCTTTTGTTTGAACTGCACCCGTTTCTAAGTCCTGAAATGTCGAACTGAGCGCAAGCGGATAGTCCGCATTATTGATATAGGTAAGCGTACTTTCGACAGATACATCAACTACTCTATTTTCATATGTCGGATATGTCGGTGTTCTCAAAGTGCTCTGCATGTCTATACGCCCCCTATCATTGCATTGTTGTATTCTTTAGTGATATAGTCGTTTATCAGCTTGTTGAACTGCTGTTCAAGCGTGTCTTTCAGCCGCTGTACGTCCTCTGCCGTAGCGTTGCCCTGTATCGTGATCTCGGGGCTGTACTGTATCTGTATCTGCTTGTCGTTGTTCGTGATATTGCCGCCCGTCTGTGAAGGAAGTCTCAGCCCTGACAAATCAGGCAGTAAAGCCCTCAGATTTGGTAACATGTTAGCGCTTATAGCAGCCATATTCAGCCCACCGAGTGTTGCAGTTCTTGACAGTATCTCGCTGAGACTTTGCTGTTTTTCAAAGAGTGTCTGCTGTGCTTTCGATATCGCCGAGCTGTTAAGCTCTGCATGATATCCTGCCGCTGCCGAATAGACATTGACTTTCTGATTGCTGGCGTTGTTTAAGTCGTCCTGTGCTTTCTTTACGGCTACAAGCGAGGATTCAAGATCCTTTGCTGCTTTTACTCTGTCCTCTTGTATTTTTTCAAGCCCTGCGTATATCTTTTCTTCGTACTTGCGGTAATCGTCAAGGTACTCATATTTGTTGAGATACCACTTTTTGTTCAGTTCATCGAGCTTGTTGTAATACTCTTCTGCAAGCATACGCCCCATTTTGTATTCATGTTCAAGGGCGGCAATCTCAACCTCTGCCTGCTGCTTGTAGTAGTCGGTCTTGTCTTCGGTGGCTGAACCGCCGCCGCTCGACCCGGAAGAATACGAACTTGTCGAGGAAGATGAGCCATTGTATATTTTCCCGCTGGAAATGTCGTTCACAAGCCGCTCATACCCTGCGAGGGTATCATCAAGACCTCGTATCTCGGCCTGTATACGCTCTAATGTCGAGGTATCTCCTGTTATGCCTGCACCGATACGAGCCATTGTCTCTTTTACTCTTGCCTCAGCCTTAGCTTCTGCAATCTGTGCCTGCATGGAGATAAGCAGCTCCTGAGCCTTCACCTTTGTGAGATTTTCTACAGCTTCCGCTTCTATGCGGTAGCCGTCTGCGGTGAGCTGGATGGCAGACGCAAGCTCGGGGTACTTGCCGATAAGGTCAAGTATTTGCGAGGTTGAGTAAGCCGTGCCCTTATTGACGTTATCCAGGACGCCGAGAAGGTTTGTAAGCTCGGAACGATAGTTACTTGTTTGCTTGGTCAGATCCTTTTCGGCATTTGTGTTCTTTTCTGCCGCATTTGTCGATTCTTGCAGCGAGTTTGTCATGCTCTGTGCTGCATCTGCAACTGCAACAAGTGGTTCGTTAGTAATCTCTTCTATCTTGCCGTTAAAGTAATCTATTTGATCGGCATTATCTCTGATTTGTGTGCCGAGGGAAGTCCATTCGACTGCCAATGCCACATAGTCATCTGTAGCCTGTTTTAAGATTTTATCAGCTTCCTGCCATGCCTGATATTCTTCATATGTAGTACTTACCTCATAGGGATTTTTAAGTACGCTTATACTATTTCTGGCGGCGTCCAGCACCTTTTTCTTTTGCTCAACCTGAGCGCTCAGAGCATCATACTGGTTCCGAAGCTGATCTTGATTGGTTTCTAGTTCAGTAAGGGAAGCTATGTACTGTCGTTTTGCCTCATAATCCTTGTATGCTTGTATAAGATTTTCTACGGCACCTTTTTCTTTGTTCAGCTTCCCCGTAGTGCTGTCTATTGAAAGATTTAGCGTCGGTATTGCCTTGTTTAGCTCGTCAACATAGGCAATCATTTTTTCTTTTTCCGCTGTGCTCAGATCTTCGGCATCTGCCAGACGGTACAGCTTATCAGCAACATCGCTATAATGTTGCTTTTCTGATGTCAGAGTATCAACAAGCTCCTTGTTCTTGCTGATGAGTTCACTCGATGCTGTAATTTCGGCTTGTGCAGCTTCTGTTATTTCCCGGACTTCATCGGACATATAGTCGAGCTTCTCATTCGTGACATCAAGCTCCAGCGACAGCTTTGTGAATAACGCTGCCAGACCGCCCACAGCCACTGCTCCTGCCGTTATGACTGCAGTCAGAGGATTAGCACCTGCTGCAGCGTTGAAGCCTTCCTGCGCTGCTGTAGTACCTGTGATAGCAGCTTTTAAACCGATAACTCCGCTAGTAAGATCTTTTACCGCCGTAAACAGCACCTTAGCCTTAGCCTCTGCCTTTATGCCGATGTATACCGCAAGGATATCATCAGCGTGGTCTGCTGTCCAGGTAAGACCATCTATGATCTTTGGCAGAAGGTCTGCTGCCAGTGAAGTGCCGCTTTTTGTCATTCGAGCGAAGCTCTCCCCGAACCTCTCGAAGCTGTCTGCAAGTTCGCCTGTTTTGGCACTTTCAGAGAGGGTATTCATCAGTCCCGTTGCGTCCTTAGCGGCAGTTCTGAGGGAAGGCGTGAGCTTGTCCGATACCGATATCTGCAGGTCCTGTACTGCAGATCTGAGGATATTTATATCGCCTGTGAGATTATCACTCATGGTGTCAGCCATAGCGGTAGCCGCACCCTCGCTGTTCTCGATCTCGGCACGCAGAGCCTGCATTGATCCCGTAGTACCGTTGAGCAGAGCGTTTATGCTTGCCAGGTCTCTGACATTGAACAGATCACCGAAAGTAGCAAGCAGCTCGCCCGACTGCATATCGCTCGTGGCATTTTTCAGGTCGGTCATAATGTCGCAGAGGTCACGGATCTTGCCCGTGCTGTCTACGACTTCAACACCCATATCGTGCAGACTCGACTGCACATCAGTCTTGGCGAGAGCCAACAGGATATTACGCAGGTGCGTACCTGCTTCGGAAGCCGTAACGCCCGCATTTGCAAGCATACCAAGCTCCGTGAACATGGTCTCTATAGACTGGTCTGCCATTTCCATAGTACCGCCGACGGTCTTCACAGCTTCGCCCAGCTCACGGATATTGGTGTTTGACTTCTGTCCTGTACGAGCCATTTCGTCCAGGAGCTTATTCAGCTCTTCTTCGCTGAGGTTGAGTGCCGCCATTGAATTAGTTACGATCTTTGCGGAGCTTGCCAAGTCGAGCCCGCCGGCTTTTGCAAGGGCAAGGGTTTTCGGGAGACGCTCGATCGCCTCATCTGCCGAGTATCCGGCCTGGGCGAGTGAGTTGAGAGCTGAAGCGGCATCTGAGGAGGTGTAACTCGTGGTACTGCCCATTTCCTTAGCGGCGGCAGTGAGTTTCTCATAGTCCTCCGTTACCTTGTCGATACCCATAGTCGCAGCGACCTGAGACATGGAAGATTCAAAGTCGGAGCCTGTTTTCACAGATGCGGCAGAAAAAGCCACAAGGGCGAGTTCTGCCTTTTTGATTATATCGGCAGCACCGCTGAACTCGGTCTTGAGGTCAGCGACTGCCTTTTTAAGGTCGGCAGTAAGGACCGAAGCAGTCTTCTTGACTTCGTTCTGCAGATTTTTCAGCTGACCCTCAGTCGCCGCAAGCTCACGCTGGAAGTCTCGGTATGTTCCCTTGTCTATCTCACCACGAGAGTAAGCCTGCTCGATCTCCTTCTGCGCTGACTGCAGGAGCTGTAGCTTCTTCCTGGTCTCAGCTATTTTTTCGCCGAGCAAGTCAAACTTCTGCCCGATAAGAGTTGCATTAGACGGGTCGAGTTTCAAGTCCTTGTTCACTCGTCCGAGCTCTTGATCTATGCTTTTCAGGCCCTTATCAACGTCTGTTACTGCCTCATTAAATTTCGTTGTATTGCCTTGGAAGGTAATGTCAACGGTTATGCCCTGATATCTGCCTTTTGCCATGTTTCACACTCCTTATGCGCCGAAAAATTCAGCTCCCGAGACATATTCCTCGTCAGAGCTGAGCGAAACATATTCTGATATTGTTTTTAGTGCCATGCCAAGAGGCAGGTATTTGAGATCTTGGAAGCTCAGACCGCAGTGTGCGGCAAGAGCCATGAATTTTTCTGCTGTGAACGGTTCGCCGTCGCCGCCGCCCTCGTCGTCATCGTCGGATCCGAGAGAAAGTTCAAAGAGCTCGTGAGATACTGTAAGAGCTCGTTCAAGTTCCTTCGGCTTAAAGGAAACTATCCACTCGTCAGGTGTCGGTAGCTTCTCCTTGACCGTTCTTGCCATAGCCCAGAGCAGCCGACAGCCGATAATGTAGTCGCTCTGATCGTCGCCTTCCTGTAGTCCGGCTATGTCCTCGTTGTAATCGGTACCGAATTGCGCCTTATATATCAGCGGTACTGCCGCTGATGCTCTTATCTTATACGGCTTATTGCCGACTGTTATCATGCGCTCCATGCTGTCTCTCCTTTAAAAAAATGCGCAAAAGCCCTCATACGAAGGCTCTTGCGTTAGGTTTTAAGACCGAACCAACTGTTAAAAAGATTCTCGTTATCCGCACGTGCTATCTGTCTGCTCAGGTTATTGTTGTTGCTGGGGTCAGGGTTAAAGATGATGTCCAGCTTGCGCTTGTCTATCGAGAGGTCACTGCCGATCGTGGTTGCATCGAAGCTCGGGGAAGATACCACGCAGTCATACAGCATATGTCTCACTGGGCAGCCGCCGTTTTCTGTCTCGTACAGCAGTATGATATGCACATTAGGCTGTATACCCTCTGTAAGGCTGCCGTCTGTGCCCTTAGTCCACCCCAGTACATCAATCAAAAAGCTCTCAGGCAGGCTCACTATTTCAAGCTCTGCCTGCCTCTGAGTGCCTTGTCTTGCGGTTGTCGTCTGATATATCGTGCTGCCGCTGCGAACCTTGATGTTACGGTCTGCAGCGCTCGGCTTCATCGAGAGCCGTACAGCTCCGGGGAGCTTTTTGACTTCGATAGCTGTACCCTTGACGACATAATGACAGTTTTTTATGCCCGTGCTGTAGTCACGGTGCGGCATTAGCCACCAACAGTCGCAGCGTTGACTGTGATAGTCTTAGTTGCGAACACTGTCGGGTCAGATGTCAGAGCACACTTGATAGTAGCTGTGCCTGCTGCTACAGCTGTCACAACGCCGCCAGATGTTACCGTAGCGTTGTCCGTATCAAGAGATGTCCATGTGACTGCAGCGCCTGCAGGAAGCGTTGCAGCTGTCAATGTGATAGTATCACCGTCGACTGTTACCTCGCTAGGACCTGAGATCATGATATTGCTCATACCGAAGTCGGAAGGCATCAGCACGCTGGTGAAGAAGTTAGTGTATGCGTCTTCGCCCTCAGTGCATACTGCTGTGATTGAGCGCATACCTTCAAGGCCCGAAGCGTTGATATTGATCGAATCGCTATCAATTGCCAGGTCTCCGCTCTCCGTAGTATGTGTGATAGAAGGAAGCTGTGTAAGATCACAGTTCCACAGGATTCTTCTGCACTTTACACCCTGCTCCTTGTATTCCCAACCTGTAGCGAAGGCAAGGGGTACGGTCTCGTCAGTCTCGATGAAGTTCTCCATGAGACAGATCTTCTCAAAGAATTCAGGGGGCAGGCAAGTTACCTGCACAGTACCGTTATAGCCGTTGTTCTTCTTCTGCACGATGTAGCTTTCATTGTCGTCAGCTGCGTGCTTCTGGCTTGCGAACTGGCTCTTCAGGTCTATCTTCTCGGCACCTCTTGCACGGAACCAGTCACCGTATGTAAATGCGGTCTCGTCAAAAGGGTTAGCGTCCAGCTTGTCGTAGTCAATGCTGAGAAGGGGAGCAAAGTAGAGCAGATTGCAGCCCGATTTGAACTTTTTATTCTTATTCTTTCCCATTAATTTCATTCCTTTCGTTTAAATTTCATAAACTGTTAAATACCATTCCTCGTCTTTGAGCCATTCACGGCCATACTTCGTGAAGAATATTTCAGCTTCATCGAGTGCAGCATCAAGAGCGCCTTCTGTTGTGTCATCGCCCTTTGCAGTATAGAGTTCTATACGATATCGGGGCTCGACGATATATGCTCGGTTGTCTGCCGCTTCGATATCAGGATCGTCATCAAGGTAAGCAATGAAAGGGGGCTTAGGCACTCCCTGTTTGCCCGCCCACTCGTTATATGTGGTCGGAGCGACCTTAGAGAGTATCGCAGCGAGTTCTTTTCTCGTCATTTTCCGTGCCTCCTTAGTACCTTGTCAACTGCCTGCAGAAGCTGTTCATTAGCTTGCTCCTGTACAGGCTCTATATGTTTTTTCCCTTGCACAAATCTCTTGCCCTGCTTGGGTACACCGCCACCCAGAAGGACTACTCTGTGACCGTTTTCCAGCAGATGTGTGAGATGCGGTTTGCTTGCAGATAGTATCTGTATGCCTTCGGACATGCCGAAGCGTGTCTTCTTCTTGCTGGTCTTTTTCTTCCAGCTATCCCTGTAGTGCTTAGAGCTGTCGCCTTCTTTGTGCTCACGATATGGTGAGGTTCGTTTCAGCTCTTTCTTTGCGTTGTTAGCTATCTTGTCGGCTTCTTTGCTTATATCCTCCATAACATCGTCCGTGTACTTGCTGAGCTCTCTCACAAGCCCCGTGATATCGGCGTTAAGGTTGCTGTATGCCATCGTCCTGCACCTCCTCATCTTCTTCTGAGTCGGTGTCCTCATCAGGAAGGACAGCATTCTCGAACTTCTTGGCCGATATCACAAAGCGCTCATGCGATAAGTACGGGTCGTCGATGAAGGTTATGTTGTAGACCACGCCTTTGAAGACTATCCTGTAGTCCTGTTCATTGATATCTGCAATAGTAGGGGAGTAACGCACCGTAAATGTTACGTCGCTGTCTGTGATCTCCTGCCTTGCCTGCACCTTTTCGGAGCCCGTGAACTGTGAGACAGAGCAGTGTACAGTGATAAGATCCGTCCATGTCTCTATCTGCTCGCACTTGTCATCGGGGGACACAGACAAGTGCTGAAATGTCAGCTCATGTCGGAGCTTGCCCGGATCTATCATCATTGTTCATCACCTCAGTAAATGGTCATTGTACTGGTCGAGGATAATCCCGACCGTTCTGTTAGTTTTTACAGCCGCATTTTCTTGCAGGCTGCGGTTGTCGTAGTTGTCACGCACAAGCACCATATACGCCCATACGAGATCCTCGTGCTCGTCGATCTCCTCGTCGGTAAGCCCTGTATAAGAGCGTATAAAAGCTCTGCACAGAGCCATAGCACGCTGTATATGATCGTTGTCGTCCGTGCTCGGGTCATCAATGCGGCAGAACTCCAGCAGCTCAGCCGCTGTGACCTCGCTTACTCTCGTAGCGTAAGCCATTATTCAGCCTTCATTGTCAGGCAGGTGAGCTTCTGAGCGTTCTCAATCTTAGAATCCATTTCGAGATATGCGTATACACCAAGAGCGTGCTGTATAGCAAATCTCTCACGAAGGATATTGATTTCCCAGTTCTCGGTGATCTTTACTGCAAGACCGCTGAAATCACCGTAGATGATAGCTCTCTTGCCTGCCTCTGCGTCGGGCATATTCTCAGAGATGTATACCTCTCTGCCGAGCAGCGTATAGCCCCAGCGTGCTTTGAGGTCCTGATTAAGGAGATAGTTGCCTGTGCCGTCCTTGAGCTTGCGAATAGCTGTCCTTGTAGCCTTAGACATCACCCATACGGCATTGGCCTGATATACGTCGGGAATGCTCTCCTGTACGTCGATAAGCTCGTCTGCTGTGATCTTGTTAGTTGCAGCAGCAGTTACACCGCCTGTCAGTGTAGACAGACCCTCGATCTTATCCTCAGTACCGTTGAGCAGCTCGTTTTCTATCCACCTTGCGATGTTCTCAGCCATCTTGTTGACAACAAAGCCCACAAGGTCGAAGTTCGAGTTGTTCAGCAGGGACTTGGATATCAGTGTGAGTGTGCCTGCAAGGAAGCCGCTCAGGCTGATGCTCTTCATGGAGCCGACCTTGCTTTCCAGGTCAACAAATTCCTCCTGATAGTCCATAGCGATATCTGCTTCGCTGTCATCGTAGTAAGGTATTGTGATAGTGCCGCCCATGTTATAGCGTGTAGCCATAGCAAAGATAGGCGATATCTCATGCACCTTGTCAATGATCTTCTTGATTATCGTTGTGGGTATAACTGCGCCGTTATCGCCCTTAGTCATGTTGACAGGCTCGTCGGCGGGGTCGTCTCTTGTCTCGACAATGCCTCTGATGAATGCCTCGAAGGCTCTGCTCTCCAGCTCTTCCTGAGTTGCCTTTTCCTTCTTGACGTCTTCCTTAGCCAGAGGCTTCTTTTCAGCCTCTTCAAGAGCTCTCATCTCTTCGGAAGCCTTGATAGTCTCGTCAAGGGACTTGATCTCAGCCTTCATCTGCTCGAACTTGCTCAGTTCGTCGTTGTCAAAGGCTCTCTCTTCGGTGTTTGCCTTGTTGATAAGCTCCTGCATATCTGCGATGAGCTTGTTTCTCTTCTCAATTAGCGCTTTAAGGTTCATTACTTTTCCTCCCATTTTGTAAGATTAAGCAGGTCAAGTTCAGCCTGCTTTACGTCCATAGTGCTTTTAATTGCTTCTTTTTCGGGTTCGAGGTCAGTTGTAAGGTCCTCGACCTCAGTTTCTTCCTCCAGCTGCCTGTATTCGTATTCCTGCGCTTCGCCGTCCCTGACCTCGACAGACGTTGCAGGGTATGCAGGCCTTTTGGTGAGAATGCTCACCTCTACCAGATCAAGCTCTGATATGCTACGGGTGTACACACCCTCGCTGTCGGGGTCGCTCCAGTCCTCTTTCGGGCTTGTAAAGCCGAAGCTCCATCCCGTGAGCTTGTGTGCTCTGGCGGCAGACACTACATCGGGGTCGGTAATAGTAGCTTCGGCATGAAGCCCGATATTGTCTTCACGCAGTTCCAGCCCGTCACCCGTGCCGCCGATAGTGCGCTCGTGGTTGAACTTCAGCTGTACTTCGGGTCGTGCCGAGAGCGAAGCCCCGAAGGTGCCCGACCTGATGACTTCCACGAAGTTCCCCGGTGCTGTGCGGCATATCCTCTGCGGGAGCACCGCCGAGCGCCTTTCCACAGCGTTCACATAGCCGGATAACTTAACGCTGTCCGAGCGTATTTCTATCTTCACGTTACCACTTCTTTCGTTATTTGGGTATGAAAAAAGCACCTGCCACCGACATTGATGTCGGTCGCAAATGCTAGTCGTCTATTAAGCCGCTTGATGTGTGTTCAAGGGCATTGAATTCAGCCATGACCTCTGCCATGTTGGTATATGCAACTATCGGCTCACCGTTTTCATCGAGTCTGGCGAATTCTTTCTTTGCGGTGTTGGTGCATTCCCCGAATTTGGCATCCGGATTATACTTGCACGACGTTTTAGGGCATTCGGTGTTCTTAGTGTGGTCACACATATATAGCGGGAACTTGGGACTATCCATTTTATCACCTCTTTCAGAGTATGAGAAAACCGCCTAACTGAGTTAAGCGGTCACTTTGTATTCGTACCGAGTACCTGTCTTTCTATCCTGTCCTCAACTCTGCGGTTCATCCACATCAGAGCTTCTTCTATATGAGTGAGGGCACAGGCGTTTTCACGGCAGGAAAATTCGCCGCTCTGGAAGCCTTTGAGCCTGTCACGAACTATCTCCAAAAGGTCGGTGTCAAGTACACCCGGAATGCTCTTCGGGTCTTTCCTCGGTCCGTTCTGGAAGCTGATATCCTGACTTGGGTACATATTGCCCTGCTCGTCACAGCCGTTAGGTGAGATGCGGTATTCGTGACTAGCGCCGCCGACACCCGCTTCATCAACAGCGAAAACAGTGTTCAGTTTCTCACGTTTCTGTATCGTACTTAATTCTCTCATTATCATCAGTCCCTTTCTGCTTCACCGCCTCGCCCATTTTCACCGTCTGATTGGTGTTCGGCGTGTAGATCAGCTTGGTCTTCGGGTCGTAGAGTACATCATCAAGTCCGAGACGGATCCAGTTAAGGCCAAGTGCGGGCATATCTTCCTTGTAGCGTATCTCGTCCGCCTGCATGAAGTTGCCCTCAATAGCCAGCTTGTATGCCTGGAAGCGTTTGAGAATATCGCCCCTTTCGAGTGCTGAGGTATCGCAAGCCCAGTACATTGTACTTTTTTCGTCCTCATACAGCAAGCCCTCGTTAAATGCCTGCTCCATCTGCTCGATGATAGGTATAACTGCCGTCTTAACAGCTGAGACGATATCGTCGTCACTTGCTCCCTGCAGAGCCTTTGCTGACAGCAGGAAGATCATTGTCAGTGCATCATTGTTCGTCAGCTTGTTCTCGTTCAGCTGCATTTCCGTCGATGTTGCCGAAGTTTCCTTGTAATCAAGCCCGTTATTAAGTATCATCACGCTGTTAGAACGCTTGCTGTACAGATCTCGCCAAGCCTGCTTGATATCCTGCATAGCCTTTTCGGTGAGCTTGATAGCCGACTTCAAGAAGCCTTTCTTATTTCCGCCCGTGTCCATAAGATTCTTCTCGAACTTCATCGTCTCATACATCAAAGCAATAAGTTCTCCGTTAGTCTCCAGTATGGACTTGCCCGTGAATCCGTTCACGGTATCACGGCAGAGCCGCAGAAAGTCCCAGTAATAATACTTTTTGTCGGCTATAAAGATGTCGGCGTCTTTGAATATCGGGTCAGGGCTTATGTTGATAGCAATGTTCGGCTGTTCGACGTATCTCAGAGACCTCCAGCTGAACAGGCTCTTATCGATGTAGATATAGCCTTGACCGTGTGCGAAGTAGTCCGTTACCCACGCTTTCTTCATCTGGTATGCGTTCAGACTGTCGCCTGTAGCGCCGTTTAGGAGCTCTGTACGGACGTCTCCTGTTACTTCTTCGGTCTTTGTACCGACCTCTGCTTCGGTCTCCCGATACAGCTTGATAGGCACTCTTGCACATATCGAGCTGATGAAGTCTATGCTTGCCGCTATCGGAGGGAGCTGCAGGGCCTGCTCAAAGGTCACTGTTGTGGTGCTTATACCAAAGGCTCTCGCAAGGTCAGCTGCTGGATCGTCTGGTCTAAAACCGACATTATCATCTCGCTGCTCGATTTTTGGCTGCTTTTTCTTAAAAATACCCGTTGTTATCACCTCTTTACGTCTGGACGCCGAAATCGCTCGGCGGCGATAACAGCTCATTTTCGTTAACTAAGTATACCGCATCGAGAGTTGCCATTACTAAGTCAACCTTGCCTGCGGACCTCTTTTTGTTTACATAGGGATTTAGGTTGGTGTCTCTTGTACACCTTGAATTTTGTATATTGATCTCCAGAAGCTGATTATCATCGTCATACACCACAAGCCCGTTATATACATATTCCCTGAACAGCTTAACGACAGGAGAGAGCACTGAGCTATGCTGCTTGACCTCCACGCACTCGATAGGATCCTCAGCAGCTTCAAGTCGCTGAACTGTCGCAAGAGCGTTTCTGCGATCGAAGCCCAGTTGTATGATATCAACGCCGTATCGCTGCGGAAGGCTCTGTATGAAGCGCTCTATCTCGGTGTAGTCCACTATCAGGCTGTCGTCCTCACCTGTGGCGAAACACAGACCCTTTTTGCACAGTTTCTTGTAGTTGACATGCTCCTTCGTGGACTTTATCATCTCTTTGCCTGCAGGATAAAAAGCCCATGTCTTTACATACAACTTACCGTCGTACAGGCAGGTCATTGATACTGCCGTGTTATCATCGCTCTCTGCGAAGTCTATGCCGAGATATACTGTCTTGCCTGTCCAGAAGCTGTTCGGTATCTTACCTCTGCAACGCCTGAACTTGTCTATCTCGATGTAGCCCTCAGCTCCGAGGCCCTTGTACTGTATGTTACAATGCTTCGTCAGGAAGTTCTCACGCTTGTTCTCGTAAAGGATAGCTTTAGCTCTGAGCTTCAAGATAGCCTCGAACACTGTCTGATTGTGGCAAGCAACAGGGTTTGACTGAAAAATGACGTTGTTATCCGTCTGCCAGTTAGCCTGTATTTCTTCATCAGGCTCAAAGAGCAGTGCGAACACCGTCTGATCGGTGAGCACTCCGTCAAGTATCTTCTTAGCGAAGTCCACTTCGTCGGTAAAAACGCTCTCTTCTTCGGGGTACTTCGTGGAGATGATAATGCCCAGCTTGTTGATAAGCGTTATCTGCGACGATCTCATAGCCTCGACTGGATAAGAATCAAGAGCGCCTGCTTCGTCGGCGAGGAAGGCATTTGCAAGTCTGCCGTCCATGTTGTCCGTAGAGTACGCAAGGGGAGTGTACTCGCTCTCATTGAGCTTGCAGGTTATCATATCCCTCGTGATCTTGAAGTGTTTGACAAGTGCCGGAGAAGTCTTGATTATCTTACGGACTGCCAGTCTCAGCTCCGATGACAACTTATAATCTGGTGCTACCGAAAAAAATCGTGAGAAATCAGGCTCAGTCAGCATCAGGAGAATGAAGATGACTGCCGAGTTGAACGTCTTGTAGTTCTTACGGCATATCTCCAGCAGCACCGTCTCATACAGCCTGTGGCCGTTCTTACGCAGTGTACAGAAGATAGCAGCTATCAGGAACTGAGCATAAGGTTCAAGCCCCTGAGACATCGGGACACGCAGATCCGGGTGATTCATGAGCCCTAGTATCTGCCATATCTGTGCGAACTTCGCTGTACTTACGTATATATCAGGATCCTTGCACTCGGCATAGTCAAGCCACACTATAGCCTGCTTGCGGACATATTTCGGTACTCTCGGACTTCCCGAGTGTGCGCACCATTCGGCATACTTATATGCGGTCGTCGTTTGCAGTTTCATTCGTCATCATCTGCCGTAAACTCGTCTGCAATCTCTATATTGAGATCATCGGGCACGCTGTCGAAGTTCGCTGCATTCGCTTCGGGGATATCATCAGGAACGCTGCGAAGGGCTTCAAGGAGAGGGTCGGTCTTCTGAGCGTTCATCTGCATGTTTGCCATTTTCGCCCTGGACTGTGGAGACAGACACAACTCATTCGTACATCGGAAGAAGTCGGACATATACTGTTTACGTGACGCCATGAAGGACGATGATCCAAGCAGGCTTATGTCCTGCTGTATCTGTTCGTCTATTTGGGCGAGCACATCGACAGATATCGCATACTTGGCAAGTATCTCACTATCGAGTGAGCAGAGTATATCTGCCTCTTTCAGCTGCTTGACGACCTTTCGGAAGATCTTCTTCTGTGCATCAGTCAGCTGCTTAGGCGGTACAGGGGTCTTGCCGGAGCTCTTTAGCTTCTGCTCATTGCTGAGCCGCTTATCCATCTCTTCTTTTGTCTGGTGTCCAACTCGGACAGCAGCGCTTTTTGTTGGTCTTGCCATTCAGGACACCTCTATTTTGTTTCATTTTGGGAACTAATTGTGAATAATGG
>Ga0247611_10001683_pt1 | contig 38721 bp, 61 predicted proteins | sample 177DNAGHGhighgp2_FD_192422 | JGI IMG/M metagenome (GOLD analysis project Ga0247611, IMG submission 192422) | Sheep rumen microbial communities from Palmerston North, Manawatu-Wanganui, New Zealand - 1770 DNA GHGhigh gp2 | ecosystem: Host-associated > Mammals > Digestive system > Stomach > Rumen... | reverse complement strand
GTATTTATAGTTAGCCATCATACAGATGAGTTATCTATACCTCACGACTCTATACTAAATGTATGTAAAGAACCTAATGGAATTAGTCACATCATATAATCTTATTGAGGAAATAAGGTGATTATGTATGAAACTTAACATCAAACAAGCTATTAACCTATCACTATACTATAGTATGAAATATAAAATATCTACATTAAGTGAATCTGACTTTGAGAAGTTTTATGATGCAACTAAGAACTTATGTGAGATTATCTTAAATAGCGATAAAATGTATCTAGGTAGTGTTAGAAGAGAATTCATCAATCAAGTTGTAGTAGCAACAATGGGTAAACTAGTTTATTGCCCTACAACATACTTCTCGAATAGTTTAGTACGACAGATGGTTGTAACTAGTGCACATAACTGTATGAATGCTAATTTAGGACATCGAGTTAAAGAATTATCAGTAGACCCAGGTTATTCAATTAGATTACTGTCTACTGATTATAAATTCGATTATAAGCTTAAAGAAGAGGCTAGACATAAAGACTTTAGTCATAGATTAAGAAAGGTCTTAGATGTAGCACTATCTTCATATCACTATGATTCTCTCACTGATTATAGATTAAGAATCAGTGTTGCGATAACTCTTAGTAAACTATATAGACGCTATATGGAGTATTACAAAGATATAAATCTTGTAGTATGGAAATGGGGTAAAGCTAGATTGCTTAGGGAAAGTACAACACTTTGGAAGTTAGATGAAGAGTGGAGAGTTGTAGTACAAGACATCGTTAAAGATGTTTACTATCTAATAAAACAAAACCTCTCTGATTATATTAGAGATGGTTTAAAGAATTCCGACTTCTCTGATGAAGAAGTTAAATACATTACTGATTGTGGTTTAAATAGTATATATGGAGATTTCGATTTATCAGAGGTGACCATCAAGTGAAGAGAATAGCAAGTAAAAGAAATTTAACAGGTCTAACATCTGCTGATACTTATACTTTAATTCTATATGCAATATCTATATTAACAGGATGTAAAGAGTATGAAATAACAAGTAAGTTATTCTATGCTTTAGACGGAGAATCTTTTGAACATCTAGTTAAGTTATTTGGGGGGAGAACTATAAAAATTCCTACCGAAGAAGAATTAATAGTATTCTTATCAGCTATAGATATTTATGTTAAAGTTGATAATGGAGATTATACTCTTAAAGAGGCATTAAATGAATGCTACTCTAGAGATAGCGTTACTGAAGATAAATACCCTAGAGAGAAAATATTAATGTCTTACTATGTAATCCGAGATGTATTGAAAAAGGTATATAATGTTGATAGATGTTAATGAAATGATTAAGAGATTATCCTCTAAGGATGATATTATGCTTGAGTTAATAGATAAGAAATTAACTGAGTACGATGATTACTTCTTAAAGTATTTAGATAAATTACATACTAACTATAAAACAGTCGGAAAACTAAAGGAGGTATATGATGCCAACACCACTAGAAGGTCTAGGAACAAGCACTAGCGGAGCTATCATTGAATATATTTCACGTTATATTTCAACATATGCGTGTGAAATAATTCACGGAGGAGATAATCCTACAATATGTCCACTAGGGTTTGGAGATTTATATATAGAAAGAGATGGTAAAAATTTAAAGTTTAAATTCAAGCCATCTCCTAAATTAATTAGTTATATTAAAAAGGAGAACACCTTAGCTGAATATAACTCTGAGGAATTATGTTCGTTGGTGTCAGTACTTATGTCGGAGGTATTTGTTCGTGAGCAATTACATAACAGAGACAAATAATGATTTACCTATCACTGAGAGCGGTAAAGAAAATAAAATTACTGATGAGTTAACTAATATAGCAGATGCTTTGTTAACAGAGACTGATTCTACTAAACTAGCCGAATATACAGCTAAATTCAATCTAGCATTAAAAAAGAAAAGTATGTATAGAGCTATTAAAGTAAATCAATTAATGGAGAAAGCTCAAGATGAGATTGAGGCTAGACTTACAGATTGTCCTGAGATGATTCCTACAAAAGACTTGACAAGTATTTATAGAGAATTAATTAACTCAGGTACAAATGCAAATGCTATCTTAAATGACGCTGCTTTATCTACAAACATCAATATCGATATTAGAACAAATAGTGATGTTGCAAATCTATCAGAAGAAGAACGTGCACGTGTATTAGCAGCTTATGAGGATTTAAGAAAACAAGTCGGTAGTGATACCGTGATTGATATGGTTAATGATGAGGAAGAGTCTGAATAAGACTCTCTTCAATTTAAGGAGAAATAAAATATGGTAAGTAAGATATTAGGAGCATTCGCTCCTGCAATTGTAGTCTTAATTATACTTATAATCTATCTTCTATATAGAAGACATAAACGTCTAGAAATTGAAGAAGATACTCTTAATGATTACCTAGTATTCTTACAAGACTTATTAGATTTTAAAGTTAAAGAAGAGAAGTACTTCAATATTATCAAGGATTCCGAGACTAGATATAAGATGGGGTATTTCTTAAAACTAGACAAAAATGATGGTAGTGTTTTAAAAGGATTTACTCTAAGAAGATATTTAAAAGAAATGTCTAAGATGTCCTTTGAAAGTTATCTAGAATTAGGTAATAAGTTGGATGCTATATACTCTAGTGTATATTTCGATAAATGTTTACATTCAGAGAAACTAACCGAGGAAGAGTCAGAGAAGTTTAATGAACTCATTCAACAAGCAATTACCTATACTAAGAAATCAGTTACTGCTTTCCATCTACAATTAGATGTATTGGCAACTCTAATTGCTATGTCGTGTTGTGCGAATAGCATATAATTACTTAAAGAAAGGAAGTCTATAACTATGGATGAAGTTTTAGAAAGACGCAAAGCTATAAGACGTATGAAGTTACAAGAGGCTATCGAGGATATGTTTAAGGAAGATGGTCAAGAAGCTGCTATTGAAGCAACTAATGAATTCTTAAATCAAATTCAAAATAAAGTTATTGTACCTGATGGAATGAGCTCTGCCGATACTCAAGCTTATAATGATGTAAATAAGTTTGAAGAAGATAAATCAATCTTCAAAGAATTGTTTAATCAACACGCAGATATTGTTAGAATCAAGAAGGGAGAATAGCTATGGAGAATGACGATTTAAAGCTATCCATTAAGAATCAAGTCTCTGATGCCATCGCCGGCATTTGGGGTCAAATCTCAAGTATAAATGCACTACTAACTCAATTAGCAGATTTAAAATATAACGTAGAGTATGCTAAGCAACTACTAAATGAAGACAATGACAAATTAAGAGTTATTGTTGGAGATTTAGAAAACGTAGTAGATATTGTAGATGGTAAAGAAATTAAATCACCTGCATTAGTAGATGATATGTCTATTGACTTAGTAAAGGTTGACGATTTAGATGTAGCTGATGCTATTGAAGAGTCTAAGAAAAAGAAAGTTATAGACCATAATCCTATTCAATTTCAACCATTACCTAACAACATTGACTCTATAAAATCTGCTACAACTACTGCTGTAAATACTAATTCAGATGCTTGTGTATCAGCTGATGCTGGAATGGGAGAGGCTCTAGTAGAAGAGGCTGGTAAAGTTGAACCTAGAGTTCTTAGCCTAGATGACAAAGAATCTTCAGCTGCTTATTCAAACTTTAATGCCCTTAAGCAAAAGCTACAAACAATTATTGATTCAAAATACACATTAGGTGAAGGTGGGGTTGTATCATTACAAGATTTCACAAAGAATGGTAAAGTAATTACAACACTAGAATTCATCTCTGATGATTTAAATAAAGCACCTATCGACTTACTATCTACCGAGGATTGGATTAAGGTAGCCAACTACTCAGGAGCTATAGAAAACGATAACGAATTAATCGATAAATTAGTAGCAACAATTGAAAAGAGTTAACTACCTACCTCTAAAGAGGTAGGCTTCTGTTAAATAGTTTACCAGGCTAAGTATAGAGAAATTTATACTACGATATTTAGGTCAAGATACCTTCGGTTGACGCAACAGACCGTTGCTCTATCATACATATTTAAGTTAGGTCAGAGTAAGAAAAGCCTTGTGATATGTATGTAAAAAGCCTTTATATCATTGTCGAGTTGAAGTCGGAACAATCGTATGGTAACAGTATGATGTAGTACGCATCACCTACCATTAGGTAGAGTATTTATAAGGAGAAACTTATCTATGGTTTATGTAATCTCTCAAGATGAGAAACCACTAATGCCCTGTAGTAATGCAATCGCTAGATTGTTGCTTAAGCAAGGTAAAGCTAAAGTTAGAAAGCGTGAACCCTTCACAATTAAACTAACTTATAAAACAACAAATTACACTCAAGACTTAACGCTTGGTGTAGATACTGGAAGTGGAACTATTGGAACTGCTGTTAGTAAAGATAATGGTGATATCGTCTATATGTCAGAGGTCATTGTAAGAAATGACATCACTAGTAAAATGACACAACGAGCTAAATATCGTAGAAGTAGGAGGAATCGTAAAACACGTTATAGAAAAGCAAGATGGTTAAATCGTGCAAATTCCATTAAGAATGATAGATTTAGTCCTACAATGCGAAGCAAGTTGCATAGTCATACGAAAGAGATAGAATATATTAAATCTATTCTTCCAATTACAAAATTAGTATTAGAGACAGGTCAATTTGACACTCATCTTATGAAGAACCCAATCCTTGCTAATTCGAATGTAAGACATTGGGGCTATCAAAAAGGTACTAATTATGGATTTGAGAATACTAGAGCAATGGTTATCAATAGAGATAATTATACTTGTCAGTATTGTAAGGGTAAACATAAAGATTCCAAGTTAGAAGTACATCATATAGTTTATCGTAGCCAAGGAGGTAGCGATGAAGCTAGTAACTTAATTACATTGTGTCACACTTGTCACAAAGCATTACATAATGGAAAGATTAAACTTAATTTAAGCGGTAAGACTAAAGGTAGTCTTAAATATGCTACACAGATGAACTCTATTCGTAAACAACTATTTAGAGTATATCCTAGTGCTATAGAGACTTTTGGATACATCACAAAAGCTAATCGTCTTAAGTTAGGTGTAGATAAAGAACATTACTATGACGCTTGTACTATAGCAACACAAGGTAATTCATTTAAGGTAAAGAGCAATCTTTACATAAAGAGATGTGTTTCAGAAGGGGATTTTCAAAAGACTAAGGGTATTCGTTCCGAACAATCTATAGAGACTAAAAAGATATGCGGATTTAGAAAGTTCGATAAGGTTCATTATTTCGGAAATGAATATTTTATCAAAGGAAGAATGTCTACTGGTTATGCAGTCCTTATGGATATATTTGGTGAAACGATTGACTTCTCTTCAATGCCAAAAGGTCATAAGACACCTAAGTTATGTAATTGTAAACGCATAACAGCAAGGACATCACAAATAATACATATAGAGAGGATAGTAGGCTAGTTATCTCATTACTAAAGTAATGAGTCTTCTAGCCAGGTGTAATAAATAAGAGCTAGTTAATAGCTCTTTTTTCTTTGTACTCATATAATAAAAATGATAAGGTGAGTGATATTCTTATGGTTAAAATACAAACAAACAATAACATAAATATCGTAGCTGGAGATTCCTTTAAGTGTAAACTTTTTATAAATAAAGGAACAAAGTTACACCCTAGTAGATATGAACTAACCGAGATGGATACTATCATATTTACATTAGTTAAGGATAGAGATTATGCTCAAGAAATCATAACTAAAAGATATACATTAAGTGATGTTGATGAAAAAGGTAATGTAGTTATAAGTATTGAGTCAACAGATACCGAATTCCTCCCAACAGGTATTTATTATTATAGCGTAAAATTAGAGCACATTGATTTATTATCTAATGAGAAGATAATTAATACTATAATTCCATTCTCTAGTGTATATGTGGAGGCTTAAATATGAGTGGTTACTTATTCATAGATGCAACTGATGAAGTTGAGTTAATAACTACTTTAACAGGTGGTTTAATACTAGAATCTATTTTAGACAATGAGGAGGATTCCGAGAGTGAATAATTTATTAAAATTTAGAGTATCTAATCAAAAACTAACACGTTTAGATGGAACGTACTTAGTTGAAAGCTCTGTAGGTTTTTCACAAGCACAATTCACATTTAGTGATGTTTGGTTAGATTGTGATAAAATTGTAGCTTTCTTTACTGTAGGTGAAGATATTTATCAATCTATTACAGCTGAAATTGTAGATGGAATGTGTTATATACCTCCAGTATCTATCATAGCTCCATATTTTAAAGTAGCATTAAGTGGTTATAAGGGAGACGTAACTATAACAACAAATTATGAAGTTATAGCAGTAGCAGATACTCTAGACGATATGTCTGCTCTTACAAATATATCATTTATTGCTAGTGATACCTTAGATGTAACTAAGGTAGGTAATTTAGCTACAATTGACATACCAGAAACAAATGTAGTGGGAGTTCATTATGATGATGCAACTCACACATTACATTTTACAAATGTTAAGAATGAATCAATCTATTCAGTAGTTATTTCCGAGATTGGTAATATGTATTATGATGACCCAAATCTAGTTGTAGAATTAAATAGTGGTCGTACTTTTACATTAGACATTGGTAACTATTTTGACAATACTTTATACTACACAAAAGAAGAGATTACAGAGATAGTTAATAGTCTAAACACTACTATTCAAAATCTATCAGAGTCTTTACAACAAGAAGATGCTAGACTTGATGCTAAGGTGGATGCCGAGATTGAGAGAGCAACTGCTTCTGAATCTGACTTAAATCAAGCTCTTACTACAGAATCTACTAGAGCTCAAGAATCCGAGAGTACTATTACTACCAATTTAAATGCTGAGATTGAGAGAGCAACAAATGCCGAGTTAGCTAATACTGAAACAATAAGTAATGAAATTACTAGAGCTAAGGCTAAGGAAACTGAGATTGAGACAAATCTTTCAAGCGAAATTACTAGAGCTACTAATAAGGAAACTACTTTAAATGATGCTTTAGAGAGTGAAGTACAAAGAGCTACTGCTAAGGAGACTTCCCTAGAGACATCTATAACTAACGAGACTACTGCTAGAAGAACTGGTGATGAAACATTAACTAGTGCTGTTGAAGACGTAGTCTCTGACTTAAGCGATGAGGTAACTCGTGCTAGTGGAGTTGAAGCAAATCTACAATCTCAAATAACTACTGTTGATACTTCTCTTACTAGTGAGATAAATAGAGCTACAATCGCAGAGAATGAGTTACAAGAAAACATAGACGCTATTGATGATAAATTAACTACTGAATCCACCACTAGAGAATCTGCTGATACTCAAATACAATCAAAGATAAATCTTTTAGCTAATAATGTAGTTGGTTTAGTTAATGTAGAAAAAGAAAGAGCACAAACTGCTGAGGGAAACATCTCATTAACATTATCAAACACTATAGCAGATTTGGATACAGAGAAGAATAGAGCTATTAAGAAAGAAAATGAATTGGCTACTAGTATTCAAACCGAGACCGATGCTAGATTGAGTAGAGATACTGAACTAGTTCAAATGATAAATTCATCATCATCATCTAGTGAATCATACACTGACGCTGCTACCTCTGTTACCGATGAAGATGTTGAGAATTTAATGGATGAAATATTCACTAAGGAGTAGGTGAGGTTAAATGTCAAATACAAATTTATTAGAAACCTTAAAGAAAGTTCTTACTGCATATGGTACACATTACTATGTTAAGGATGACGTAGATTCTAAAGATAGTAATGTTCAAAATACAGTTACAAGCTTAGTAACTAATACAAGAACTCAATTACAATCAAATATAGATACAGTTAGTTCTAACTTAACTTCCGAAGTTACTAGAGCAACTGGAGTTGAAGGAAAATTATCTCAAGATATTGGAACGGTAGCCTCTGACCTAAGTGATGAAACAACTAGAGCTACTGGAGTAGAAGATACTTTATCTACTCAAATATCAGATGAATCTTCTAGAGCTATTGCTAAAGAAAATTCTTTAGAGTCATCTATCACAAATGAAGTTAATAGAGCTACTACTAAAGAAGGATTAATTGTAGGTAATTTAAATGCCGAGATTACTAGAGCTACAAATGCAGAGACTGCTTTAGGTAATAGAATATCAACAGAGACTACAAATAGAACAAATGCTATTAGTGATGTAATCTCAAAGATACAATCAGGTGAATGGACTGTTAAGACCAAGAATGCTACTGATGGTATTGTGTGGGGAATTGAGTTTGTAACTAAGGCTCAATATGAAGAGATAGACCCTAAGCCTGAACACATTTGGTATATCATTATTGATGATGACACAACTACAGTTCTAGCTAATAGAATATCTACGTTATCAACAGCTCTAAATAACGAGATAACAAGAGCAAAAGGTGAAGAATCATCATTAAACACAAAGATAACTACCGAGACTTCTAATAGACAGTCTGCTGACTCTACTTTACAAGATAATATAGATGCTGAAGAAACTAGAGCAACTACTGCAGAAAGTGCTTTAGGAACTAGAATCACAAATGAGCATAATGCAAATGAAACTGCTCATCACACACTTAGTGATGCTATCTCTGCTGAAGAGACTAGAGCTAAAGGTGTTGAGGCTTCTTTAAGCACTAGTATCTCTAATGAAGCTACTACAAGAGCAAATGCTGATAGTACATTACAAGATAACATAGATGCAGAAGAGACTGCTCGTCAACAAGATGTATCTACAATCAATAGTACTTTAGGTAATCTACAACAACAAATAAATGATATTAATCAGTCTCAAAACTTCGCAGGTTTTGTTCAGCACTATTCCGATTTAGCTACTACAACTGATGTTACCGAGAACGACTATTATATGGTACTTCAAGATGAAACTAAAGATGACGCTCAAACTATCTATCAATATAAAAAGATAGATGGTGTTCTTACTTGGGACTATGTAGGTAAATCTGCAAATGATACTTATACTAAGGCAGAACTAGATATTAGATATACTCAAAATACTACATTTAATTCCACTATTAGCACTATCAATAGTACATTAGGAACTCACACATCTGACATCAATACATTAGAGAGCGATTTAGCAGACGAAGTATCTACTAGACAAACAGCAATTACTGATGTAAATAATGCAATAGCAGGTAAACAAGATACTCTAACAACTGCTCAACTTAATGCGGTTAACTCTGGAATAACAAGTGCATTAGTTACCGTAATTGGTAATAACTCTAGTGCTATTAATTCTTTAAGTACAAGTAAGCAAGACAAATTAACAACTAGTCAATTGAGTGCAGTTAACTCAGGAGTTACCTCTGAAGTTGTAGACCAAGTTGCACATAATGAAACACATATTACTGGATTACTCAATGGTCTTAATTATGTAAAGGGTATGGTTGTGGATGAGACTACTAGAGCTAAGGATACCGAGAGTGATTTACAAACTCAAATTAGCTCAAAACAAGATAAGTTAAGTACTGCTCAATTAAATGCCGTTAATTCAGGAGCTACTTCTACATTAATAGGTAAAATATCTACTAATGAAGCTTCTATAGACGCTCTAGACACTAGAGTTGGTAAGTTGGAGACTGATGTAGATAACCTTCAAACTGCCTTAGGTGAGACTCAAATGGAGGCTGTTAACTCAGGTATTAACTCAACTTTAGTTGCTCAAATTAGTACAAACCAAAGTGATATTGCAACTTTGAATAGTAATAAACAAAATAACTTGACAACTGCTCAATTAAATGCTGTAAACTCAGGCATCACTCAAGCGTTAGTAACTAAAATAGGTACAACTGAGGCTAAGGCTAATACTAATGAATCTAATTTAGCTCAAGAAGTATTAGATAGAACAGATGCAGATACTGCTTTAGGAACTAGAATAACTAATGAAGCTACTGCTAGACAAGATGCAGATACTACTTTACAAGGAAATATTGATGCATTAGATTCAAAGATAGATGATGAAGTTGCTACTTTAAATACATCTATCAATACTAAACAAGCTAAGTTAACAACTGCTCAGTTAAATGCTGTTAATTCAGGTATTACAAGTGCTCTTGTAACTAAGATTGGTACAAATGAATCTGCAATCTCTGCAGAGGCTACTGCTAGAGCAAATGCAGACACCACACTACAGACTAATATAAATGCCGAGGCTACTGCTAGAGCTAACTTATTGACCTCTCTTCAAAATGGTGTTTATAAGTTAAAGACTAAGAATACTATAGATGGAAGAGCATATGGTGTTGAACTTGTAACTCAAGCTCAATACAATGCAATGAAAGAAGCAGGTACTCTAGATACAAATACCTTATACCATATTACTGATGACCCTACTTACAATCAATTAGTTACTGATACTAATACAGTTGCTAATGACTTAGCAGATGAAATTGCTACCAGAACTAGCGAAATAGCTTCAGTAAGAACTGCTTTAAATGGTAAGCAAGATAAGTTATCGGACTCTGCCTTTGCAGATAAGTTGATAGGTATCTTTAATACCTACATTGATGTGACTGTTAACCTATCTACAGGTGAAGTAACATTTAGTAAAAAGTCTTAATTAATAAAGTCAATCTCTTAATAAGGGGTTGACTTTTTTGGCTTAATAACGTATAATAGGGTAAAAGGAGTTGATTATAATGGGTAAAGTAAAGTTCATTAATCGACCTCAATTAGAGGAATGTAAAGTTACTATTCCTGCAAACACTTTAATCGGTGTTCAAAGTTTAAAATATGAATTTACTTATGGCGATATTGTATTTAGAAATATATCTGCTAAGAAGAAAGACCAAGAAGTCTCTGTACCTAAAGGAGCTATAGTGACTACAAAGTTAATCCTTAGTGATGGGTATGATGTTGAAGATTACAATCATACTAAATCACTTGATAATGCTGAAGAAACTTTAGAACCTTTAAGAGTATTTAAGAGGGTAAAAATTACTAAGAGCAATAATAACATAGTCGTATTATATATGAAGTCAGTTAAAGGTGAATGTTATCCCTTAAAAGAAGATTATGTAGATGTATATAACGATGAAATGTTAATTATGCAAGGTAGATATGATGAAAGTAAGATTGAATATACTTGCGAATGTAATAAAACACGTGTATTCTTCCGAGAAGAGATACCTGATTCAGTATCGTTCTCATTCATACCTAAGAAAGACTTAGTCAAAGTAGAATTTCCTAAATTAGATTTTAGTGAAGATGTATATCTCTATGATAAAGTAAATGATAAGAAGATATTTAGTGGAGACTATGTAGAAGTAGATTCAATTCTTGATTTATATATTAAGCCTAGAAATGATTACTATGGTATTGAACACATACATTATTATTGTGATGCATCTAGACAAGGAGATTATTATGTAAGTCCTTCCGAAGTAGTTGTTCCTCATAATGATTTCAGTATAACTCTTCCTGAGATTAAGAGTTCAACCTATTATCCTTTTAAAGTAATAGCTTTTGTTGATGGAGAAGTTACTAAATTAAAGCCTTATAAACTTCTAGTGAATCATCAAGTAGTCTCTGAAGATATCAACGAACTCAAAGAAGGCAGTTTAGTTGAGATTAAATGTGAGTATCCTGGATTGTATTTAGATAAAGATATTGTAGAATATATCACTAAACCTACTAGTATCTACATCTATCTTCATAAATGTGTTAATTTAAGAACAATAGTAGATGCTGGTATTGACAATGTTAAGATAACTCGTATTAGTAGTAAAGCATCTCTCCCTCTTAAAGACATTGAACAAGAAGATACTCTAGTTGTTGGAGATGTTGTAGACGTAGTAGTAACACCTAAGCAAGGTTATTTCGTAGATAAGTCTAAATACGAATTAATTCTTACTGACGATGTTACACTAGATATTAATTCTACAAGGGAGACTTGGAAGTTAGTTATTAACCTAGATAAAGGTATTGATAGAGTAGAGCTTACTACAGAGAATAATGATTTAATAAGTATCGCAAGTAGTACAACTATACAACTCGACACCCAAGATAGAGTATCAGTAAAAGAAGTTAAGTTCAAAGATGGATACTGTTTAGATTGCTTATTACCTAAAACTATAGACTCTTTAAGTCATAATGTATTAGACATTAAGTCTAAAGTAATACCTACTTCTATATCAGTATATCTACCTGGAATTGTAGATGGTCTTGAGTCAATAACATACAAATGTGATAAAACTTCCTACACCATTAATACTAACGAGGGATGTAATGTCTCACTTAAGTTAAATTCAACACTAAAGATAGAACCTAAATTATTAAAAGGTTATATTGCCAAATGTTCTAAGATTAAGATTGGTGCTAATATAACTATACCTAAGGTAGAAGTCACTCCTTGTAAGTCTAATATAATTCTCAGATTACCTAAGGATGTCAGAGAGGCTACTATATATAAGAATGATGTTAGATATGCAATAATGAGTACTAAGGGTAAGAAAGTTCTAAAACTAACTCTAGATGAGAGTACAAAGCTAACTTACACTATAGACTCTGTTGTAGATGAATCTAACATATGGAGTGGAGATTATAAATATTCAATTCCTTCTGGTATTAATGGAACATACATTCTAGAGGTTAATAGATTAGTTGCAGGCTTAGATGTTAAACCGAGATTAGTTCTAGATGATTCACCTCATATTAATGTTAGTTTAATTTGTATTGCTGATTGTTCTAATGTAGAAAAAGGTATACTTGAATGCTCATACAATACTTGTATCAACAACTACTCTATACCAAAATTACCTATGATTACTTGTGAATCATCTAAGATTATCGATGGTAAATTGACATTCGAAGATGTAATCACAAACACCTTAGGTCTCGGAGAAGGTTCAGCTTATTGTAGAGCAAGATGTACATTAATAGGAAGATACGGAAAGGTTATTATAGGTAGTATGAATAGAGTACTATCTAGTAAGTACTAAGGTGATATAGTGAAATTATTAGAAGTAAGACGTTCTTCTTTAATCAACATAGCTAAATCGGGAGACGGTTATACTGATGGAGACCTAAAAGGTCAAAATAGATACACATTAAGAACCAAGTGTAGATTGTCGAATAATGTCGCACAATACAATAGAATGGATTTAGACACCTTATTTAAGAAAGATATATTAAAAATTCTTCTAGAGGTGTCGACAGATTCAGGAAAATACATTGTAACTGTAGCATTTAATGGTGTTATTGAAAATCTTAGAAAGATATTAACTGCTGACCCTACAACTAAGATAGACTTTAGATTGGTATTTAGAGCATTACAAGATTCTTTCAATAGAGATGATTTATATGTTGCTTGTACTTGTGCCGATTGGGAATATAGATTCGCTTATTGGTCAACTATTAAAGGATACAATGCAGGTCAACCTCAATTATCTAATGGTAAGAAGATAGCTAACCCTAATGATACTAAAGGTAGTGCTTGTAAACACGTTGTAGCAGTACTATCAAACACTTCTTGGTTATTAAAAGTAGCAGCAACCATTTCAAATTACATTAAGTATATGGCTAACAATAGTATGTATCAGAGACTTTATGCTCAATACATATTCCCTGCGTTATATGGAATCTCTTATGATAGAGCTTATCAAACATCTATCTTCGATATTGATAATAATCAATTACCATCTAGAGACTCTGATATTGATGTAGCTAATAGACAATCTAGATTTAGACCTAAGACTGACATCAAGGCTGGTCCAGATGCTTATAGGATTCCGAAGATTAAGAAGATTCAAAAGATTCAACCTATCAAAAAGATTGGGGAGAATAATCCAAATCAAATATCAATCTTCGACAATGAAGAGGAGAGTTAATCTCCTCTTTTATTTTTCACTTGACATTAGGCTTCAACTATAGTATAATAAATATGTAAAGATAACATACCTTCTAAATCGCTCAAATTTTCGATTTAAGAGAGGTTTGAAGTAAGGATGATAAATTAATCATCCAAACACAAGAAATGCGTTAAAACGCAAATAAACGTAAATTAGAGGTGGTTGTATGACATTAGAAGAATTAAAGTATGAAGTATTTAATGGAGAAGAATATAAATTCTTGTGGGAGCATCCTAGATTAAAAGGTAGATTATTATTCATCTGTCTCGGAGGTTCATATTCTTATGGAACTAACAATGAAGATAGTGACTTAGATATTAGAGGAGTATATCTAGATAAAGAAGATGTTATATTGAATCATTATGAATTTGACCAATACAATGATAACAACACAGACACTGTTTTATATGGACTTAGAAAGTTCCTAAAATTAACTGAACATTCAAATCCAAACATTATTGAGATGTTATTCTGTAAACCTGAACATTACTTATATGTAAGTCCACTAGGTAAGATTCTATTAGACAATAGACAACTATTTATTTCAAAAAGAGCCTATGATTCCTTTGGAGGATATGCTAGAGCACAATTAAATAGATTAGAGAACTATCTAGTTAGGGAGAATGAGGGAGAGAAGTTTATGACTGATGAGGAGTCTAAACAACATATTAATAGAAGTGTTCAAAATTGCTTAGCTGCTTGTACTGCTAGACACTTCTTCGAAAAGGGAGATGTTACCTCTGAAGTTAAAAAGGTTGATGGTAAGTATGGTATTTATCTAGACTTCCACAACTCTAATTTAAATGTAAATGACTTCAAGTCCATCCTAGCTGAAGTCTCCCAGGTAACATCAAGTTATAATGAATATATTGGTAGAAATAATGTTAAGAAAACTGACAAAGCCCTTAACAAACATATGATGCATCTAATTAGATTATTCCTTATGGGTAATGAAATTCTAAGAGATGGTACATTACATACATATAGGGAGAATGAGCATCAATTATTAATGGATATTAGAAATGGAAAATATAGAACCAAGAATGGTTCAGTAACTCCTAAGTTCAAGAAATTATTAAAAGAATTAAGTGATGAGAGTGATAGATTAGTAGAGGTAACAAACATCCCAGATAAACCAGACCTAGAAAGGATTTACGAACTAATAGAATATCCTATCTATAGTTCTGCTTTATTTAAGTAATGTTATTATACTGTAAGAAATCCTCTGACACTCTAGTTAAGACAATAGATAATAAATATGACTTGTTAAGTAACTTTCCTAGAACTTATTATATGGAAAGTCTAAATGATAAGATACTGGCAAGATGTGAGGGAGAGGTTAGGGGAGAAGAAATCATTATAACTAACCTAGAAATAATAAACCCAACCTCTAAGGTTGGCAATAAAGTAATCTCCCTCTCCCCAAAACAAATGATGTCTATTCTCAACGGAGATACTAATATAATAAAAAGAAGACTAGAAAACTCTAGTCTTTTTTCAATTGCTTCTCTAGATTTCTCCAAGAATTCCATTCAACAATAAGTTCATTAATACAAGAAGAAATCTTAGCTACATCACATTCGTAGTTATTAGCATTACAATATTCTTTTACCTTATTTAAAACATCATTGAATTTCTCTTCATTAGATTTATTAGAACCTTCAACTTCAAATACACAATCCTTAATAAATCCTAGAATTAATTTCCAATTACCTTCTTTAACTAATTGTTTAGTAGTACGAATAGTTTTAATCACTAAAGGAATAAGACCAATTAAAACACTAATTAAACTACAAACTGCAATAATAAGAGAAATAACTAATTTTGCTTGTTCCATTTTAAAATCACCTCTAACAAATAATATGATAAAATTCTTCCCTATTTCTATATTATTCTAGGGACATATAATAATATAGTATTTAAGTGGAGCCTCGTGGGAACGGGCGTGTCCGATTACAAATAATTGTAAGCACAACCGAGGAGGTTTAAAGAGAGACAAAAACTGTCTCTCTTTTCTTTTTTTTACCCATCAATAGAGATGGTCTGAATCCTGCAACAATAAGCCTCAGCATAACCAATCTTAAAGTCTAGACTCAACTTTTTTATCTACTTATATTATATGTAATATACTTCCGAGAATGTAGTTTTATATAAACATTTAATCTAGTTTCTAAAACTAGATGATTTGAATATACCTACATATTCGGAGTATATAGAACCAGAGAACTAAGTAACCTGGTTTTCAGTACTAGATGTGATTATATATAGATTTTATTATTCTCCTATGTAGATACCGAGAACTTTGAGATTTATATCATTAACTAATAGAGAGATGATATATTATCTCATTTTCAGTATATATATATATCTGTAATACCTACTATATATAGTAATTAAATACTATCTTATTAGTCTCCGAGAGTGGGTAATAGGAAACCCTAATAGGAAACCGAGGGGTTAGGTGTAAAAATACCTTATTTTATATATATATATCTCGGAATTAGATAGAGATTACTATCTAGATTAGATAATAATGTTAGTTAGTTTCTAAAACTAGCAACATATATATTCGGAGTCAGAGGACTATATAGAATCAGAGGACTATATAGTATATCGGTATTGTATATATATCGGTATAGTATATCGGAACCCGAGAACTAAGTAATCTAGTTTTTATAACTAAATGTCGTGGCTTATCACTACCCGGCAAAAATTATAAAAACCGACTTTTTAAGGTGTACCCCTTGACATCTTCACTCCTTATATTATATAATGGGCTTGCATTCGAAAGAGTGCGACAAAATAAAACCAACCTAGGTGTACCCCTTGACTTAACTTGTCGAGTTGTGCTATACTATAGGTGCTTAAGGCGAACAACCTAAAGCAAAACAAAATCAAGTGTACCCCTTGACTTAACTTGTCAAGTTGTGGTATAATAAAAGTGCCCTTAGTGGTCGATGCTAGAACGTAGAACTAGAAAGTACATCACTCATAGCGAGTGATGGGTCAATTAAATAACTTTTACAACTCTCAATATAAAGAATTCGCTTAACTTGTGAATTACCTTATATGTGGTTTATACCTTTTCCAAAAAGGCTAGGGAGTTTAAACATAATATATAATACTAGGAGCGTATGGTCTCCCTTGTATCATAGATATTTTATATCTATATCACTACATTATATACAAGGAAGACCTATTTGCTAGATTGCTAGATTGCTATTCCATTAGACATTTGCTAGATTGCTAGATAGGTATTGTCTCCCAAGTAGAATTATTTATATATATTTATTTATATATAGTTTCTACTTGGGAGGCTTTTTCTTTAATAGGCTAACTCAGATATTGTTTGTCTTCTTGGTATGTTTCAATACATACTAGGGAGACTTTTTCTTTATATAGATTTATTTATATATTTATAGATTTATATATATTTATAGTTTTCTATATAAGGAATTATACTAGAAGATATTGTCTCCCTTAGTTATAGATATTTATTTATATTCATTTATTTATATTTATCTATATATAAGGGAGACTTTCTTAAATAAGAGTATAAGTTTTATTGTACTCTTATATGAAGAAATTTATTAAAGTTATGTCTAATCTATAAAGGCAGTGGAGGAATTTATATTATGAAGAAAAATTTAAATTTATTAGAGAGACTTAATTCTCTAGGTGCTGACTGGGTCAGAATGGACAATGGCTACCTAAAAGCATCAATACACGAACTCATTGATGTAGACCCTGAAAAGGATAAGGACATAGAGTACATCTATGTCGAATGCCTAATAGATAATATTATAGAGGACTACCTCTATAAAAAGATAGAGTCTAAGCTTAAAAATACACTCAAAGGTTTTAATGTAAACTATTCTATAAATCTAGAGAATATCTGCCAAAGTGAGGAAAGTTGGCATCACGATGATAACGGGGAGCCATTGGACTTGTATTGGTCAACATCCTCATTTAGCCTAGACATAGAAATCTGGGTGGATTTGCAATAGTGAATTGGTTAAAGGCAATGGAGGAATTTATATTATGAAAATTATTAATCTAACACCACACAAAATTGTCTTATTTAAAGGCAATGAAATTACAAAGGAGTTTGACTCTGAAGGATTAGCGAGAGCAAATCAAACATCTATTGTCGTTGATAATATCGATGGAATAGATGTTTGTAGAAATGTGTACGGTAATGTTACAGGTTTACCCGAACAACAACCTAACACATTTTATATTGTCAGCAAAATAGTAATGGATGCTTGTCCAGATAGAAATGACCTGCTTTTACCAAATGATAGTGTTCGAAATGAAAACGGTCAAATAGTTGGCTGTAGGTCATTTGCAAGAAAATAGGAGGAATATATGAAAAAACTAATAGTATTAGTTCAAACTTATGATTTGAACGGAAACCCTGTAATAGTGCAATACACTAATCCAAGCATAGCTGTTATGGAAATGTGTATGGAACATACACAAAGAGTATGTGGTAAACCAAGCAATATCATAGAATGGAGGATTATACAATGTTAAGAAAAGTTTCTAGGGAAGAGCTAGATGAGATTCTAGCTCAACACAAATTATGGTTAGATACTAAAGGGGCACAAGGAAAATGTGCAGACTTAAGTAATACCAGTCTAAATAAAGTTGACTTAAGTAATGTTGACTTAAGTCACGCCAATCTAGAGGGTGCTCATTTAAAACAAGCAACTCTAGAGGGTGCTAAACTAAATAAAGCCAATTTAACAAAGGCAGACCTAACTAAGGCTAATTTAGAATATGCAAAGCTGAAGCATATAAATCTAACAGGTGCTTGTTTAGATGATTCTTGTCTAGGCAGTACTGACTTAACTAAGGCTAATTTAACTAGGACAAGTCTAGTCAATGCTATGATGGATGGGGTTGCCTTGACAAAGGCAACCATAGAATCTTCAAATCTAGAGAATGCTTGGTTGCAAGGTTCTGATTTGAGAGAGGCAAGAATATTTGATACTTGCTTGGACTCTAGTAATCTACGTAGTACAGACTTAGAGAAAGCAGAAATAAACCTCTCTATGTTTAATCAAGCTGATTTATCATATGCACATCTAAGTGAGGCAACAATAATCGGCTCTAATATACGTTATGCTAAGTTGAGAGATATCGATTTAACGAAAGCAACTATAAGAAAACTATATATAGCTGATTCTAAGTTAGAATCAGCACAACTACGTAATGCAACACTAGAGGATGTCGATTTCATAAGAGATGACTTATCTTGTGCTATTCTAGAGGACGCTAGTTTAAGTAGAGTCACATTTAATTATTCAAACCTAGAGGAGACACGATTTAGTGAAAATGAAGCCTGTCGTAAAGGTCTCATCCTAAAAGAAGAATGGATTGGCTACAAGAAATGTCGAGGTAATCGTATTGTAAAACTCTGCATTCCTAAAGGAGCTATAGTATTCTCCATAAATAATGAGAAGTGTCGAACTAATATAGCAAAGGTCTTGGAGATTACAAGTATGGATAGTAAGACAACCTACCAAAATGCAGTAGCTATTGCAGATTTTAACTTTGAGTATAAAGTCGGTGAGATAGTGGAAGTAGAAGACTTTAATTTAATGTATAATATCGAATGTGCATCAGGTATTCACTTCTTTAGAACTAGAAAAGAAGCTGAAGAATATGGGTATTAATCTATGATTCAAGTTGGTAAATATTACTTAGATTTATGGAACGGTACCTATTGCATTGAGGGGCAAGAAAGAGGTTTTATCGAATCTCTCCCTGATACCGAAGGAGACTTTAAAGAGGTATGTGAGATTGCAGTGGAATTGTTAGAGGATTGGATTGGAGATGGAGATGATGAACAAGAGGCTTATGATACAGCTTTAAGAATACATACCATTATGAAAGAGAAAGGAATAAGCAGAGAAGATGCTATTGCTGGAAACTATGAAGACCCCGAAAGAGATGCATTGTTTGAAGCTAAGCTTGAGGGACTAGCCTTAGATATACGAAAAGCAGGTATTACTTGCAAAGAAGATTTATACTTTAAGGACTAACCCCAAGGTCTCCCTTACAACAAGGGAGGCTTTCTTGAATAAGGGCTCAACACTAAGTTGAACCCTTATATAAAGAAATAAGTTATGCTACTTTAAAAGGCAATGGAGGTATTATATTTATGAAATTATTAAATTTATTAATGGGTAACAATATGTTACCAATTCTCGGAAAGGACGAGACTACTAAAGCCTTAACAATCGAGTCTGTGTTGAAAGACTATCAACGCAACAAAGGTTGTTACATTAAGTTTGCAATTAGTAAACCTATTAAAGGTTCTACTGATGAACTTACATTTAGTACTAGAGCAACTAAGTACAAGAAGTTGTTACTAGCTGGTTGCACAATGGCTGACCTAGAATTATGGAATAGTGTTACTAAGGTAACATTTATGAAAGGAAATTTCGTTGATTACGAAAATCAAAAAGTAATCAAAGATAGAAACTCTGACCCTAATTGGGCTAGTACTGCACATCCAGTAGGTATGGTCTCTGTTTCCGAGAAAGGAATGAAGTATGTAGAAAGAGCAGAAGCTACTAATAAGTTATGCTTACCTTTCACACATACTAAACACATTCAAACTTACTGGTTAGATAGTAAGGGAGAAGTGATTGAGGATGAAGCAACTATAGATACCTTAGATACAATTAAGAAGCTATTAGCTAAGGCTTCTGCTCAAGGAGCTCCAATGAAACCTTATCTAGATAAGGTAGTTGGATTCTCTAACAAAGTCATTATTGACGAAAACTTCTAAAGTTTCAAGGGGTTCTTATAAAGACTCTCCCCTATATCAAAAGAGTCTTTTTACTTATTAAGGTTATGTCTTAACCAAAAAGGCAATGGAGGAATTTATATTATGAGTAAATATTTTAAGATTGACAGAAGAAATGATTGTACAGGTTCTAAGAAATTAGACATTGTAGCACAAAATGGATTGTTCTATGTGTCTACACCACTTAAGGGTAAGTATAGTTTAGAAGAACCTAACTATCAAGAAATGAAAGATTTCCTAGATGGAAAGGTTGACTATCTAGAAATGGACAAGAACAAATATAATCTTCGTTGTGATTGTGTTGTTTATCAACTAAACAAGTTGAATGGCAACATAGTCACTGCGGCATTCGATAGTAAAATAATGCCTGCCGAAGACCTATTACAATACGTTCTAGCCAATGGACAAGCTGCAGACCCAGACAACACTACTTGTAATGGTACAACAATGACTGAGGCTCAAACTGAAGCTCAAATTCTCCAAGAAAAGATAGATACTATCGATAGCTTGAGAAAGATATTAGCTGAGTTTGATGTGCAACCTCAAGCAAGATTTGTGAATACTTTAGCAATTCACAAGAATCCTTTAAATTATGCATTAGCTTACTTTAAGGTAACAGCAAATCCACACTTTGTAGATATTGAGAAGAAGCTTCATTCTCCTGAGTTTAAGAGAATTATAGAGAAGTTACAAAGCTTCAAGGTATCTAGAAGAATTAACACTAGACTGGAGATATTCTTCGGTCCTGCTGGTTCTGGTAAATCTACTAGAGCTATAGATGAACATCCTAATGCAATAGTAGTTGCTTGTTCTTCAAGTATGAACTTCCAAGACTTAATGGAAGACTTCAAACTAGAAGAAGGAAAAGGCTCCCTTAAGGATGGTGCTTTCATAAGAGCAATTAAGGAAGATAGACCAATCGTCTTAGACGAAGCGGCACTATTAAGTTACCCTACACTACAAGGTTTACAATCTCTTTTAGATGGTAAGAAAGAATTCCAATATAAAGGAACTGTTTATCCTATAGGGGAGAACTTCAAAGTAATAATGACTTTGAACCTTGAAACTAATGATGGATTACATCCATTACCAGAAGCTCTAGTTGATAGAGCTTACAATATTGAGGAAGTTATTTCAACTTCCGAGTTAATAGCAAAATATTCTTTATAGGAGGTAAGAACAATGACTAAAGAAGAAGTAATTAGATTAGTAGAATGTATGACAGTATTCTACTATACAAATAGAAAAATTAAAGTTGTACCTAGTGAACAAGCACAAGCAAGTTACTATGATGGAAGAGGGATTGTTATCTCTCTCCCTCAAGTACTAACATCTTTAAATCTAGCTACTGCAGATGAAACTGCAGTTCGTTCTAATGTGTATCACGAAGTAAGTCACGCTATCTTAACTCCTATGGAATTATGCCAAGATATTGCTTGTAGACACGATACTTTTAATATAGTAGAAGATTTTAGAATCGAAGACATTCTAAGAAATTATTATCTAGATGTAAACTTCCGAGAGAATGTATTCTTAACAAATAATGTAACTAAGCAAATCACTATTAAGCAAATACCTTTAATGAAAACTGCTAATAATCTTATATATCAATTAGTTAGATATCAAAACTATCAATATATGAAAGATTTCCAAAAGTTCTGTGCTAAGAAAGGTTTCAACTTCTTGGACTGGGAAAAGAAAGTACTAGATTTAAATATAAATGCTGGTACTAAAGGTACTAATGATTACTGGAAATATGTCTATCTTCTAACTGTTATTGAAAAGATTGCTGATGAATATATGCAAACTCTTCAACAAAATAATAATCAAGATAGTAATCCAGATGAGAATCAACAAGGAGACGCTTCCGATGATGATGACTCTGATGCTCAACAACAAGATGGAGAACAACAAGATGAAGATGAAGAACCTCACAGTGTTATAAAAGTAAAGGCTGAGGATGTAGGTGAAATGTTAGATAAACTTACCGAGGAATTGGAGAACTCTGACATCTCCCTTAAGATTGATAACAATATTCGTAAACTACAACGTAAGTTAGAAGACATTAAACTTAGACAAAGAGGTCTTCAATCTAGAGGAGCCTCCCTTGTATACACAGGAGGAGTGCTTGACCCTAAGCAATATGTTATTTCACCTTGGGCTTCTCAATATAAGTCAATGTTCCGAGAGAATGCAGAACCTAATGCATTGAAGAAGACAATCAATGTATACATTGATAACTCAGGTTCATTTGAACGTCACTTCCCAATTATTAATAAATTAGCTAAAGCATTAGAGAAGACTCTAGTTAGAAATGATAAAGTAGAAGTTAATCTTTATCAAATCTGGGGATATCGTGGTTATTCTCGGAAGATTACTTCAGATAACCCTATTTATGAACATACTCCAAAACATCAAGAATGTAAGTTAGATGTATTATCTATGTATGGTAATAATAGATATTCTTGTAACTTAATGTTAAATGATGGTTGGGATGATTCTTTTGAAGATAAGTCTCACTCAATGAAGAATATTGATTTCTTAGTTGATGTTGGTGCTATGGATTTCTATCAAGGTAGACCAGAGTATCTACACGAAGAAGATTTCAAGAGTGTAACTAGAGTTACTAATCAATATGACAATGTTATGGTTGATTGGTTATTTAATAAAATATTTGAAGTATTAAAATAATTGGAGGATAATATATGAAAGCAAAACTATATAGTAAAAAAGAATTAGTTAAGAAGAGTAAGGTATTAATCAATTCCTTAAACCCTCAGGGACATTTAACAGCATATGCTCGCCGAATGCTTAAGGATATCTGGTTAGAATATTATCTAAATCAAACAAATCATAAAGAAGTGAAGAGTTTTATATATTCTTCACTTCGTTCTTTAAATGCACAAAATACTCTTATAGATTCTATAGGGGAGTATTGCATAGGTGACGACATCCGAGACTTCTCGGAGTTAGATGGTAGTTATGATGAGGAGGATTAGTTATGGACTACAATAAAATTAAAAATATTCTTGATAATTGTGAAGCAAAAATAGGTCAACTCTCTGTGGTAGCCGAGATGGAGGCGATAATGCCTGATATCCAGAACAAGGATGAGGTAGCCGAGAGTATTTACGACTACTACTTACACAGTGACTACAGTGCTAATGAAATTACTAGAGCTTATAATGTAGCCTTTGTCCAAGGTTCTCGGCTAGATGACGAGGATTTTGAAGATAAGATTGAAGATATTCTAGAGGAGATGTATTTATAATGAAATGTTGTATATGCGGTAAAGAAATTGAAGGATATGGTAACAATCCAGATGGAGCTGCTTGGTTGAATCCAGACGGCTCGGTAGAGCGTCCAAAGTTCTCTGAAGGTGAAAGATGTTGTGATGAATGTAATTGGAAGTTTGTTATTCCAGGAAGGTTGGTTAAATAATATGTTTGATGTAAATAAATTTAATATTAAGAAGTGTTTATATAAGTCTTGGGATTTATATACTAAGGAAGAAGAAGATGAGTTAATTCAAGATGTAATTGATATGGCTGCAGAGAATGACGAAGTCTATACCGAGGATGAAGCCAGGGAGACTGCGATTGAGTTCGCTGATGACACTTACTTCTCTGACTTCAAAGCTGATGTGGAATGTGCTAATCATCCAGAGGGTAATTACATTATCCACGGTATTCTCGGTTTATGGGATGGTACTCACAGAGTCGTTCCTACAGTTGAGAAGACATTGTGGGGAGCAATAGAAAGATGTATCCAGGATATGGATTCCGTAGAAATCGGTACATCGAAGGAAGGGAATCTGGTGATATTTGCTCATCATCACGATGGAACAAATAAATTCCTTATTAGATACGGAAGACATAAGATTAAGGAAGTGTTCTAGGATGATAGATGTTGGTAAAGTATATGACCCTATAATATTTACCTTTAATAGTAGTATGGTTGCTTATGTTGTTGTAGATGGTTTGATAAAGAGAGTTACATATGAAATACCAAGTATTCCTAATAAGATTATTACATCAGAAGGAGACTTCAATCTAACTGATGTAATAGTATTCCGAGGCTTTGAAGAGATGGATTCATATCGTAGGAATCGCTATCCTCTGAGGAATAAGTTATGTATAATACCGATACATCAAGTAGAGTTTGTAAGTGAAGCTCTGAACAATATTATTCTTCTTGACAATAAATATTGGGAGAGTGAGTTTGGTTGTAGAAATATTGAAGAGGTATTTAAGCAACACAATTACTTAGATTATAATGGTTACTTAGCAGTTCAAATTGGAGGAGATATTAATATTATCCCTCTTTCTCTGAACGTCCCATTTGATACTCTCGGTAAACTAAATACAGTAGAATTAGCTAGAAAGGTGATTGATGACATTGATGACTTATGTGATTTGTAAAGGTGATTTATACCTTAAAGAAGATAATGAAAAAGAAACTATTTGGACAAACTCTTGGGATGACGCTAAGAAGTTCAATTCTCGGGAGGAAGCAGAGAATCAGTTACTTGATGAATGTGAAGTAAAAATAGTTGATTTATAAAAAAGTAGTTGATTTATAGCTACGATGAAGTTATAATATACACGGAGGATATTAATATGAATATAAAAATAAAAAAATATCTATACAATGTAATAGCTACAGATGATGGATTTGAAACATTTAATAATGTAACTATCTACTTGAGAGATTTGCTAGATAAGAAAGAAATATCTAGCTACTCAATCTCCCCTGTAGCAAAGACTAGAGTACAATTTAATAATCGTCAATACTTCGGTAGGATATTGAATATCACTGTAGATGGGGATGATGAAGCAGTTGCTGTAGACTTCAGTCTTACGGGCGTCATCTACACTCTCGGTATTCTAGATGAAGAAGAAGGAATCCAGAGAAGCTTGAATGATTTCGGCAATACAATAAGAAGTGTAGCTGACTCAGAGTGGTTGGATAGCTTCAATAGGAATATAGGTATATTCTATACATTTTATAAGGATATGGTAGGTGAGTAATTATGAATCCAGAGACTAGGGATAGAATTAGTGGGTACTTCGATGGTTATGGTACTTATAGTATAAATCAAGCTATGGGTCATTTAGATTCTGAATTGAGAGCAGGAAATATATCCAACTATAGAATCCACTCTTGTTTACCGAATTCAAGCCCTCTCTCAGAGGGTCGTTATCTGATGGTTCAAGTAGACGGAGTTGATGTAGCTAAAGCCGACTTCGGAGTATATGGCTTCGTAGTCTCCCTTGTGGATAGAGCCAATGAGATGCATATGTTTCCGAGCAAACCTGTATTTAAGTCTACAGTTAAGAATGGTTTAAAGATAAATATAAAGGATTCCCGTTTGGATGACCTTTATGAAATGGCTAAGGAGATGTCAATCTATTATGAATAATACAACTCTACTGAGAATTACTAGACATTTTACTGCTGGTTTAACTTTTAGTCTATACAGTGCTATAGAGTACTTAGATGCTGAGATAAAGCTTGGGTTCATCTCCCACTACTCGGTACACTCTTGTCTTCTACCCGACCAGCATCTGGTTGATGGGCGTTATCTGGAGCTACAGGTAGACGACCGCCGACTAAGGGTTGACTTCGGATTAGATGGAATTCTATTCTCTATGTTAGAACACGATGAGGAATTAGGAATTTCTAGAAGTAAACCATCATTTATATGTACATTAAAAAGTATTATTACATCTGGGCGTCTCCCTATCAGCCCAAATGCAAAATTTGATATGGATAAACTATATGAACATTATAAGGAGGAATTGAACAATGAATAATAAGTTTATAGAAGTATATGGAGATTATAAAGAGGCGTTAAATTACGATGACTGCACAGATGGCTCTGCCGATATGATGTGGTCTGGATATTGGGATAGTCTAGAGAAGTCTGGGCTAAAGGGAACACAAGTTGAAGTTAGCTATCAACCTATTGGTTGGGACTATAAGCCTCTCGGTGATTTAGTTACCATCAAGGGAGAAGCTACAGAGGTGATGAAGGCTCTCGGAGAAAAGAGAGTTTATAAATGGCAAATCAAGGAGGTAAAGTAATTATGATAAGATATTGGGTTGTAACCGATAGTTACTATATTGAAGCTGGAGATATTAGCGAAACTATTGAACATAGATTTGAAACAAGGGAGAAAGCCGAGGATTGGAAGAGGGAGAAAGATAAAGCACAGGAGAATAAAGATTTTATGGATAAACATAGATATAGAGTTGAAGAACGTAAGCTAATCTTTGAGGACGATGAAGAACCTATCCACGATTGGGGTAGTAGTTATCACAGAGAATGGTAAGGAGAATGGTAATATGAATAAAGAACTTGAAGCATTAAAATGTGTAGACATATTGAAAGAAGATGGTTGTATTACAACTGTATATCAAGGAAAAGTATTAGAAACAATTAGACAAGCCTTGATTGAATTAGAAGCAATTAAGACAAATAATCTTAGTAAAGCAATAGAATGTGTTGATTATCTTATAAAAGTACAAGAGGACGCACTAGCACTTAGTCGTAGTCATAATAATAATTTTATTATAGATAAGATAGAAAAACTCAAGTATATTAGACAAATCTTACAAAACAAGAGCAAAGAGAAATTAGCTTTTGATATTATAAAGAATAAACCACAAGCTGAATTGTCTCTGATTCAATTCGGTACGATTAAGACTTATGAAGAGTATCTAGATTATACTGATAAGTGGGACTTAGATGAGTATGGAGATTTGGTTTACACCGAAGATGAATTTAATTTACTAGTGGAGGTATTTAAACAATGAAACCATTAAAACTTATATTAGGAGCTATCTTTATTGGATTAGCAACTTGGTTGTTAGGAACAACTATTCGTTATATTAATCTTGGAGAATTTGATACTATACTTCGTATGGCAAGTATAGTAGCTATTATTATGGCTTGTGTATTTATAGCTATAGTAGGAGTGCTATTCTGGATATGTGGTCTCGGAAGAATCTTAACTATTAATGTAACAACAGAGAAGGTTGTTACAGAGGAGGAAGAAGATGACTAAGGAACTCTTCCTCTCCCTCGTAGCAGAGTATGCCGACAAGGATACTGCAGAGGTATTAGAAATCTGTAGTGAAGCTGCTCCCGAGGAATTCTCTGAACTTGTTGAAGTAACTACCCGAGATTTAGAGGATAAAGTTCTAAAGCCTTGGGCAGAGAAAGTTAGGGAGAGTACTCAATGTAGTGTAGATGAAGTTGATAATGGTATTGACATAGTGAATTAAATGTGTTATAATATAGATGAACAAAAAGTCGGTTACAATGCTTAGAGAATGTGTATGTCGTTGCAATGGCTCTTTGAGAAATAATCGGATTAATCGAAAGATTAAGCAAATAAGGGAGATTGTTAACATCAATCTCCTTTTATTTATATAGGAGGAATAAGATTATGATTAAGATTAAGACATTAGGAAACTGTAAGACTGATAAGCAGATTGCAAAGGCTGCAGTTAAAGAGAGAGCAAATGTTAAAGACTGGTATGTACTAAAGTATGATACAGAGACAACTGAATATAATAATGAGATTGTCTTTAAGACTTTAGATGAAGCTGTAAAAGAGTTTAATGAGACAGAGCCTTCTTATAAGAATGAAAGAGTAGAATTAATGTTTGCTCCGGAAGATGGCGACCCTGACTTCGGAGATAATGTAGTAGTTAACTATAAAGAGTTTAAAGAAGACTTACAAAAGTTACACAATGAATTCTTTAATGAATATGAATTCAATATTGAAGAGGTTAATTTAAAAGGAACTACAAATAAGTAGTTCTTATTTATTTAGGAGGATATTATGTTAAATTTACCAAAGAAAGTTAAGCTATCAATTAATGATATCTTAGATGATGAAGAAGTTATTGTACTAATGGATAAAGTAACTGATAAATTATCGGATACTTATGGATTTTGTGTTAATGACTTTGAACTTGAAGTTGAAATTGAGGCTAAGGATATTAATTGGGATACTACCGATTAAAATATAGGAGGATAAATACAATGTTAAAAGAATTTAAAGAAGAATTAAAGTCTCTGATTCATTCCGGAGAAATACACTCCGTCTGGATGGATTCTAATGTGAGGGAAGAAACTCTCGGAGACATTTGGTATGGAGGTCACGTCTTAGGATTCACATATCACAATCTAGAATTTAGATTAAATATTGTGGGAGAGGTCAGAGGTAGATTCTCTTATACTAGTAATGGTAAGTTAGTTGAAGAAGAATTTACGGATAAGAACGAGGATGGGCTTCTCGGTAAACTTCTCCATCAAGCAGGATTCTATAAAGATTCTGATGTTGAAGCAAAAGTTAATCTAAACCTATTTGATAATAACTGGGCAGAACTTACTGTGTGTGATTGCAAGACTGAAGAATATTATTATGATGATTGTTGTAGTCTATATGATGTAATCTCGGAAGGAGTTCAATGTTTACTAGATAGATTCCAAGATGAAGTTGATGTTAACTATCAATCAAAAGAAGCCGGTACTTCTTATGATTTCTTAGAGAGATTAGAATATGAAAAGTATTGTGAAGATTGGTGTAAAGGACATAAGTATCCTTATGAAGATTTACCGGAAGCATTAGCTAATAATGGATTCAATGGTGAAGCTCCAGCTTCCTTTAAGGAGTGGAGAGAACTTGATAATAACTTTAATAAGACTGAAGGATATACTATAGAAGCTATGTTTAAAGCTCTCGGTGTTTCTAAGGTATTTAAGAAGGATGGGACTTTTACTAAAGCTGCTTTAAAAGTTTATGGCGAGGTAAGTTCCGAGTTCTTTGACGGTATCACAGATAATCTTGATGAATTATGTGAAGAAGAAAATTGTTTCTAATTAAAAAAAAATAAGGGAGATTTCTATTGACAATCTCCCTTTTATATTTATAATAAGGTTGTAGGAGGAAATATTCAATGTATATTATAGAAGTAAATGACGCTAAGTTACATTTAGCTAAGGGTAATGATAAAATGGGTAAGGGTATTTGGAGCTTTGCTACAGTTCCTGGTAATCTAGAACAAGCTCCCTTGTTTAAGAAAGGTAAAGTTTTAACTAACGGTACCGTCTTGGAGGAAGACACTAGACTTACTAATGTAGTAGGTACTTGCTCTAAGCATTGTACTCAATGTGCTAAAGACGGTTGTTGTTACGCTTGGAGAGATTTCAAACTACATTTTAATGCAGTAGTTAAAGCTTGGGCAGAGAATACAAATTTACTTAGAAGTGGAAAGTTATTTGAAGCTCTAGATGAGTTCATCACTACTCGGAATAAAAATAAACCAGGAAGTGTTGCTACATTTAGAATTAATACTTCTGGAGAAATTGAAAACCTAGAACAATTAGAGGGTTGGAATAATTTAGCTATTAAACATCCTGAGGTTCAATTCGGTTTATATACTAAGAACTATGAAGCTCTTGAAGAATTTATTATTAAACACGGCGACACTGCAGAGAACTTTGTTATTAATGTTTCTCAGTGGAAGCACGAGGCTGATTCATTCTTAAATAAATATAAGGATAAGTTCAACGTCTTCGAGTATGACGGTAGTCAGAAGGAAGAATATTCCGAGGAGGATACAGAGAGATTAGCTAAACTAGTTCACTGCCCAGCAGTAAATAAAGACGGCAGACATAATTTAAAACCAGATGGAAGCAGAATAACTTGTACCGATTGCGGTAGATGTTATAGAAAGACTAAAAATATAACTGCAGTATATGCACACTAAGGAGGAATTACAATGATACAAGTAGGTAAATATAATATTGATATACAAATGCTTCAAGTAGAAGTTGACGGGGAGATGAAGGATATCGACACTCTCCCTTACTCCGAGAAGGATAAGATAGAAGCTTGTTATACAGCTAACTACATTAGTGATATGGTAAACATCTCTGAGGAAGACGCTTACAAACTCGGGGTAAAAGCAAGAGAAATTATGAGTGATTATCATATCTCAGAGGACGATGCAATAGAGGAGGTGCTTAGAGATGAGAATTAAACATTATCAAGGCTACGGCTCGGTAATAGCAAAGGTGACTAATAAAGTCATCACTCCTGACTCAGAGAAATATACAATAGAAGTCTCTGGAGCCCACGAGTATGGATTAGATGTAGATAGTTATACAGCTTGGGATTGGTTAGTACGTAAACTAATTAGAAAATATAAAGATAAGAGTATATATGATTATAATGTAAAGATTAGTTATGAACTAGAGAGTTTTGATAAAGCTATTTATGAGGTAGTTATATGTGCAAGGTAGGAGATACTGTTAAAATAATAGATATGCAGGGAGAACCTGATTATGCAGGGAGAACTGGGATTATTCAGTCAATCTCGGTAGACCCTTGGGGTGATGAATGTTACAGAGGAACTTGGGGTGGATTAAGTATTTATCCGAGTAAGGATAGAATAGAGGTAATTAACAATGACATTAAGAGAATTATTAAATAATATTGTAGAGGAAATAAAAGACAAAGAAGCAGGTTGGGAAGCCATAAGCCTAAATGATGTTAGTAATATCCTTCGCAAAAAAGTCTCTGAGGATACCGAGACTATAGATTATTTAAATAGCTTTGGATATGAATTAGGTTATGTTAGATATTATATTCAAACTTGTCTAATAATATTTCATAATAATCTTCCTTATGGTGCACCTAATATCACTTTACCAGAGATTACTTTCACTAGATATAAGAAAGATAGTAAATATTTCTGGAAGGGTTATAAGGTTAAGTCTCCCGAGGATTTAGATAAACCACTTATTCAATTAGTTAAAGAGAACAAGGATAGTTCTATTGATGAGGGCTATAGAAGATATATAGATGAAAAGAACACTGCTGATTCTATTCTCGGTAAACTATCCAGAGAAGATAGAGATAAATTACTAGAGATTTTAAATGAGGAGGGTCAAATTAGAGGTTTTGATATTATTTTAAATTCTTTAGAAAAAATTTGAAAAATCTATTGCAAAGTGAATTAAGATGTGTTATACTTATAGATGTAAGGAGGAAGAAACAATGAAAAACATTATAGGTGCTAAATCAAGTGAACAATCTATGTACTCAAATAGAAGTACAATCTATGATTTATTTATCACCTCTCTGAAGAAGGCAGAGAAGTTATTAGATATTAGTTATGATAGTGATAAGATAAGTTACAATAAGAAAAGGGGAGGGGTTCATTACAAATTTTATTATCAATTAGAAGACTTAGTATTATATGTAAATGATAATAAAGTTGAAACTCAAGTTGATGCTAGTGCTTACGATTATAATAGGTATAGAGATATTAATGATACTAAATCATTAATTCAAAAAGTATATACCGTCTCTGCTATAGACGAAAAGAATTTTGATAGAGTAGCTATTGAATATTTAACTTCTATAGTGGAAGAAGCAGCTAAAAGACAGAAGGAATATCGAGACTCTCTCGGTAAGAAGAAGGTGTTAGATGATGACTAGTAATTATCAAAAGAAGATAGACTTCGTTAAAAGTATTTCTAATCAACTAGAAGGTACTCGGAGATTTGAATATGTAATCATCTCTAAGGGTGATGATGTTTATGAAGAATATTTACTAATGTATCAAAGAGGTTGTTTAGTAAGTGCTAGAAATTGCTATGCAGACTCAATTATGTGTATTCTCAAAGAAATGGGAGAATTGATTTCAAGGGAAGACTCAAGGGATTTGGATTGCTATAATCAAGTTATAGCTAACTTAGATAAAGAATTTACAATTACAAAATAACAGAGGAGATTTAATTATTATGCAAAATTTATTTAGAGATTTATTTAAGAAGGGTGTTACACACTATACAGTATCAGATAAGGCTGATGCTAAACTTAGTATTGATGGTTCTACTTCAATTGACTATGATAAAACATTTGATATTCTAGAAGATATGTCTACAGTAGAATTTGTTTCTTATGATAAGGGAGAATTAGTTATGGTTGCTCCTTATGAAGAAGACTCTCAAATTAAGTTCACATTTAATCTAGATGTTAATGAATTAGTTGATGTTGAATTAATCTAGTCTCTCGGTGGAGGAGAATAGCATATAATAATTTAGAACTCTTATAAAGAGTTCTACTTACTATTCATTTTATTTTCCTCCATTTATTTCTTCACAAGGGAGAGTAGTTAATTCTACTCTCCCTTTTCTTTTTAAGGAGGATTAATATGAAAGTTTGTGTACTATATCACTGTAATGAGTGGAAGGATTATTCTAGCCGAAAGTTAATCGGTGTTGTTAAAGAAGATGAGCTTGACCAGGCTCTAGCTAAGATTCAAGAAGAATGTAATTATTCCGAGGATGATATGAATATGTATATCGACTATGATACTGTCGAACTCGGAGACTTGGATATTTAAGGAGGAAAACAATGCAAACAATAACAATGAAAGATATTATTAAAAAATATAAATACTATATTATAAATACTAATAAGAAATATCTAGTAGGTAAAACCTCTGAGCTTATGGGCTATGATATAGAAGAACCTCAAGACTCTTATATGCTAGTAGAAGAATTAAATCACAATACTGTTCTTCTAAGGAGTGATGATATTGACTATGACCGAGACAAGGATGTAGTCGTCCACGACTCTGAAGGAACTCTCGGAGAATGTCTAGATTGGATTGAAAGACAAGCACCTAGAGAGATGACTTTAAAAGATTTAAAAAGAGTATGCTATACTATTACAAAAGTATATGTAGATGGTAAAGAAATCTCGGAGGTATCTAGTAAGGAACTCAGAGAGATGAGGGACTATATTGTAACTGATATCATACCTTATGCAAAAACAGAAGTTGATGGTACTGACTTTAGTGTTAGATGTAGGGTTTGTGTATATTTAATTAAGGAGGACTAAACAATGTATAGATACTATTTAAATAATCAAGAGGTTACTAGAAAAGAATTTAAAGATTATGTAGCCGAGACTTATGAAGCAGATGAACATCAAGTAGGTTGTCTCGGAGTCTCTGTAGCTAATTATGACGATGCCGAGAAGAGGGTCAGGAAGATGCAGAGAGATTGTCAAAATTTCTCATCATCAACTACCATCTCCCCAGTATTTAAATCACTAAAAGTAAGAAAATCTTAAATGCTTCAAACTTCGCTTATACGAGCGTTTTGAGGGAGAGATGATAAATTAATCATCCCAAGGTAAAGAATGCGTTAGAACGCAAATATGTACAAATTAGAGGGGTTCTATAATATAAGAAAGGAATTAAAACAATGAATAATAAATTAATATTAAATTTAATGAAAGAAAATAATAGTTATATAGTGGAGATACCACTATCTAGTAATTGCTACTTATATGTAGAAGGACTTAATGAAGGTCAAGCTATTGAGGGAGACTTTGATGAAACTAAAGTTGAAAGTCTTCTCGGAGAATTACATAACTCTGAAGATGATTTATGTAATGTCTACCTAAATAAGTATTGTACAGTAGATGAAGCTAAGTTACAATCTCTAGCTTCTTATCTATCTAGTTTTGATGTTCCGGGTATTAGAGCAAATGAAACTGTATTAAAGATTAATGGACATCTTTATATTAACGGATACGGAGCTGACTTCTCTGAATTTGAAAGAAGAATATTATTCTCTGCTATCTCTGTCGGAGGTTACGATAAGGGAGATTGGTTACATAATCCCGAAATTGATAAACAACAAATACTTGAGGGAGAAGTTGAAGTTAATGAAAAACTAATTAGATTTGAAGCATTAGCGAGAGCTTGTGTTATTCAAGATGGATTTGTTGCTTATAACTATGAAACCGAGAGTATTGATTTACTAGAGGGAGATGTTGATAAGTTTGTAGAAGAAAGATTAACATTATAGTGAAGAGGTATTAAACAATGAAAACATATGAATATACTGCTGACTGTGGAAGTCTCGCTATTAGATGTGATAAGTCTACTATACAATTACCTAACGGAATTGGAGATGGTTATTTTAAAGTAACTATAAGTACTGATGAAGAATGTGGACCGAGAGGTAGATTTGTAGCTAGTATGAAACTAGAGAACGCCGAGCTTCTTGATTATGATTGTGGTGGTAATGCTAAGGTCTTGGAGACTTTAACAGGTTACTATATAGTAGAAGCATTAGATAACGGAGATATGGTTTTAACTAAGTTATTCTAAAAGGACTTCTCTCCCCTCTAGGAAAGATATTCTTAAGTGGAGAAAAGTTCTCGGATACGAGGAGGAGGATTGTTAATATGAGAGTTAGAGATATACCTTCAAAACTTAACGATATAATTTATACTTTAGATATTGACTCAGAGAAGATGATTGGTTATCAGATTGTTCCTCGTCTTAACATTAGAACTAGGATATCTAAAGTATTGTTCCGAGTCATCTATAGAAATGGAGAGTCAATTGATTACGAGATTGTAGTCGAGGACGGTCCTGCTTATAATTTAACTGTAAAAGATTTTAAAGACTCGGATGCTCTTGAAGAATATCTCGATAATAATATTCCTTGGTGTGTATGTGACCGAGAAGAGTTATGGAGAGATTATTCATACTATAAAAATTTAGAGGAGGATTAGAATTATGTATCTTAACTTCAAGGGAGCTACAACTATTAGATTTAAAGGAAAGGTCGAAGACATACCTGCACATATTAATATGGACGGTATAGCTGGTTTCCATATTCTCCCTCATTTAGGCGATAATGCAGTTAATACAATCTTGATTGATTTTATCCATAGTGATGGAACTTCGAGAGTATGTTTCGTAGAAGGTGTTGAGGATGCACTTGCTTATAATTTAACTATAAACGATTTTAAAGACTTTAATGACTTTGCAGCTTATATAGATAGATGGTTTGCTCAAGAATTTTATAAATTAACACCGCTATCCTTAAGGGATACTTATAGAGATTATTTATATTATAAAAACCTTGACTCTGAGTAATGATTAAATTATAATATAAAGGGAGGATTATTTATGAAAGATAAATTTGAAAAATATTTATTACTAGAAGGATTCAGAGAAGCTTATGACAATCTCGGAGAAAGAGAAGTAGATACTTATAAATTTTACTTTGAAGGATTCCATTTCTCTGTATTCTATAATGGTTCTTATTCTGCATTTAATTATACTTTAGATAAGTTGGCTACAGAGAGAATTAATACTTCTCCCTTACTTACATTTTATAAAAGAATGTTAGGATTAGTAACTAGATTACAAAGTTGTTCTAGTCTTGAAGAATTATATAATAGATTAGTTAAGGTACAAATACTTGTAGACTATATTCAACACTATACTGAAACTATTGCTAGGGGAGAAGTTCCTTACGCTCTAAGACATAAGTATGAAGAAGACTTACCTAGTGTAGAAGAGTTCTTTGAAGATTTAAAGAATAAGAATATATTTATGAATAAGTATTTCAACTTTAATAGAACAACTAAAGTAGATGATACTTATCTAGTTATGTTAGAGTCTCTCGGACTTGTTAAGATTGCTTAGAAATAAGCAATCTTTTTTTCATATAATTATTTATAAAGGAGTGTTCCGAGAATGAATAATGAAACTAGAGAAAAAGTATTAGCTTTTTGTAAAAATCGTTACGGTGATAGAAAGTTCTCTGAAGGAGAACTTGAGCTATTCGCAACTAAATTAAATAAATTAGGCTTATTAAATAAAAAAGAAGAGGTTCCAGTAGAGCCTACTAAAGAACCCGAGAAAAAGGAGCCGAGACCTAGAGAAGAAATAGATGGAGAGTATGTTAACCAAAAACAACAATTTGAATTACTTAAGCTCCAAAATAGAAGGGTAAATGATAAGATTTGTAAAGAGATTGAGGATGAACTTAACATCTCCCTTGATGACTATGATAAGTTAGATAATAAAACTCTTTTTGAGATTAATAGACTATATAAGAAGAAAGCAGATGCAATTGAACCAGTAGCAGCTCCTACACACACTGCTCCTTCTCCTGCCGAGATTGCAGAACGTAGAAGGAAAGCCGAGGAGCATAGCCGTGATTTAGCTTCTAGAATGAGAAAGTTAAATGGAGACCCTGATAAAGAGTACTTAGATGTTATTCAACAATTATTTACTAACTTCCTTAAGTTTAAGATAAGTGATTTAGATAAACTAGAAGATGTCAATAAGAGATTAAAATCTTATATTGATGATGAGAAAGATGCTAGTAGACAAAATCAAATGTATATTCACCCGGACTTACTAGATAAAATTATTGCTACAGTTAATAGTAGTTATGTAAGCCCTCTGAATAAATCAATAAAGAAAGTATTAGCAACTATTAACTTTACAACCGAGAAAGGTAAAGAACTAAAGGAACTCGGAGACGAGGTTAATAATAAACAAAGTCTTGAGAATTGGTATAATGAAATCAAGAAAAACATTGATAAACTTAGTGTTAATGAGTATAAAGATATTGCTACTAAGTTAGGATTAGATTGGAGAACTGCTTATAGTAATCTCGGAGGACAGGGAGAATCAGTTGAAGCTATATTATCCCCAGTAGTTAATGCATTAACTAAATTACATAAATTAGATAAAACTATAGATAGTGATGATGTAAGAGAGATTCTAAAATATTTATTTAACAATGATGTTAAGTATAATAGTTTAGTTAAAGAAGATTACTCTGAGGTTGAATTAGGTTCTAAATTAAATAAATCATTAGAGCCTGAAGTTATAATAGGTAGTGCTAAAGGATGGGCTAATGCTTTAGCTAAGAGATTCTCCGAGAGTGAGATTAGTTATACACCTACTACAGTTACAATTGATAAGTCAACTATAGAATTTGTAGAGACTAAAGAGTTTACTAACTTTGCATTTAGATATAAGGACAGAGACAATAGTGTTATTGTTAAGAAATATAAACCTAATATTAAAGTTAGCGATAGTCTCCCTTCTAAGTATAAAGATTTCAAACCTTTAACAAGGGAGGATGCAGAGAGACTCGGTAAACAATATTCAGATGATTTAATCTATAAACAAAACGATATTGAAATAAATGAGTTAAGAAATCTACAAGGTATTAAAGTAACTACCCCTAAGGGAGAAACTATGATTAAAGTAGAACCTTCATTAACTGCTAAGGACTTATTTAAAAAAGTTCTTAAGACTCTTAAAGAAAGTCTTAGTGAGAGTTTAACTGAAGCCAACATCTCCCCCGAGGAATATGCTAAGTTAGATACTCTAACAGGTGAAGATAGTAACTTAACTAATACTAGATATATCGTAGACTTTAAAAAGAAAGAATTTAAAAATGATACTCCTAGTGCCGAGGAGAATAACTTCAAAGGTAGTAGAAAATTAGTTACAGATGAAATAAAGTATAAAGTAATGCAAAAGAAATACAATGGCGGTCCTAAGACTAAAGTATTTAGAACTGACGCACAGAAGAGAGAATTAGATAGGGAAGAGGAAGAGAGAAAAGAAAGGACTGATAAAATCTTAGCTAAGATGAGACAGAGACTTGACTCTGAGAAAGAAAAGAAAGCTGAAGCCGAGATGCAGGCTAGAGCTAGTGGAGTTGAAGCTAGGAAGAAGGAAGCCGAGAAGCGTATGTCTCTCCCTAAAGACCAAAGATAAATAAAAAGGACTCTTAATTGAGTCCTTTATTTTTTTTAATAGTTATAATCAATCTTCTTCATTTTATTTTTATATCTAGAACTTTCTAGAACATCTTTTTTATTTTTAGTTCTCAGAGTTCGATATTTAGTTTGAATGTGTAATTGAAATTTGTTGTCACCTTTCATCATAAGTCTAACACCTCTGTATATATTATATACTAAACAAAAGAAAAAGTCAAGACCTATTGCTTGACTATTTCCTTAACTCTTTTAAATTTAATACCAGGGACTTCATTCTTTAAATCTAGTTCATTAACTAGATACTTAAACGCA
>Ga0247611_10001682_pt1 | contig 38728 bp, 72 predicted proteins | sample 177DNAGHGhighgp2_FD_192422 | JGI IMG/M metagenome (GOLD analysis project Ga0247611, IMG submission 192422) | Sheep rumen microbial communities from Palmerston North, Manawatu-Wanganui, New Zealand - 1770 DNA GHGhigh gp2 | ecosystem: Host-associated > Mammals > Digestive system > Stomach > Rumen... | reverse complement strand
GAGCGGCAGCGAGCGTCTGCTGTGGCAGGCGCTTTTCCATCTGCTCAACGCGCGGGCGTACGGGGGCGATTGGCCGGAAGGGTACGTGGAATTTAAGAACCGCGACCTCGTGGCCGCGAGCGGCCTGAGCCGCGTGACGGTGCTGCGCACGCGGATCCGTCTGGCCGAGCGCGGGATCATCGACTTTATACCGGGCGACGGCAGCGTGCACACGGCGTATAAGATGCGGTATATCAGCGTCGAAGGCGCGCCGGTGGCGGCAGATTGCCGCCGCTACGGAGAAAACGCGGGCGCTGTGCCTGTTCGAGCGGGTGTTCAAATTGAACAGGGGGGTGTTCAAATTGAACAGGGGGGTGTTCAAATTGAACAGGGGGGTGTTCAAATTGAACAGGCCCCTACAAAGTACAAGAAAGAAAGTATTGTTATAAACGGAGATATAAACTTAGATAAACAAGAAGAAGAGGATATATATAATAATAACATCAACGGGCGCGCGCGCGATACGCGCGGTCTAATGTACGAACAGGTGATAGGGGACAGCTACCGGACGAAGGTCGGACGGGCGCCAACGCCGCAGGAAGTGCAGAGCATAGCAGAGATCGCCGAGTGGAACCGGGCCGACGCGAGCCTGGTAAGGGAGGCGATCGAGCGCGGGGCGTCGGCGAATTACCCGAGCAAGTACGCCGTGACCTGCCTCATGAGCTGGGGCGACACGGGCTTGAGGACGCTGGAGGAGCTGGAGACCTACGAAAGGCTGAGAGACATCGCCGGCATGACGCGGCCGGACATCGCGGCCAAGGGCGCGGAAAAGCTGAGGGCGTATCTCAGAGAAATCGAAATAAAACACAGGATGGTGGCGGTATGACGATTGAAGACGTAAAAGACAAGCTCGGAAGGCTGAGCGCCAACCGCGGGCGGGCCGCCCGGCTGACTGCGGAAATTGCCAGGATGGAAGCCGAGGCCGCGCAGCTGCGCGCGCTGGAAGCGGATCCGTTGAAAGCCAACGCGCCGGACGGCATGCCGCGCCGAAAGGGCGGCAAGAGCGACCCGACCGGAAAGAAGGCCGTGCAGCTGGCGGACGGCCAGACCATGAGCCGAGAAGAAGCCAGGCTGCGGGAGAGGATGCAGGCAAAGGAGGACGAGCTCAGCAACCTGCAATTTGAGATCCACATGGCCGAGGGCTGGATAGGAGCGCTGATGGAGCGGGAAAGGCTGATCATCACGCTGCAGACCGTGCAAAAGCGCAGCTGGCGGGAGACCGCGGCCGAGTACAGGAAGGCCTTCGGGGACGAGATGAGCGAGGACACGCTGAGAAGGATGCGGGACAGGACGATTGAGCTGATCGCGAGGGAGATGTAGGATGACGAGGTTTGATTGTTTTCTTGCGGGAATGTTGGTTGGCTGTCTTTTGACAATGATTGGTTTTGTGCTGGGAGCGTAATAAGGCGGTGAAGTGGAATGACAGTCAAAGAAGCAATATTGACATTGAATGCTAATGTCGTAGTCGCCTGTGAACGAGCAAAATTTGATTCTGCGACAGTCAAGGTGATTGAGGACGCTATGGATATTATTGAGAATGCACTTCAAGCGCAGGAACCGAGGGTGCTGACGCTGGAAGAAGTGCTTTCGCAGGAATGGGATTATGTCTACATCGAAACGGAGCATCGCCCTTACAGCAAAGAGATAGAAGCATACTGTGGCACTCATACCATCTATTGCTCTACGACTGTGGTTCACAAAAGACTGACAAGCGGTGATAGCGAGTATGGCGCAACGTGGCGCTGCTGGACAGCGCGACCGACAGAGGAACAGCGAAAGGCGACACCGTGGGGCGAACCGCCGAAGGAGGAAGAAAATGCCGATGGAGCGTGAACGGTACCCGGCGGACTGGAAAAGCATCGCGCTGGGTGTAAAGGAGCGGGCCGGGTGGAAGTGCCAGCGGTGCGGAAAGCAGTGCCGCAGGCCCGGCGAGAAACTGGACAGCCATGTGAGGACGCTGACCGTGCACCATATTAACCACGAGCCGGAAGATTGCCGGATCGAAAATCTGATTGCGCTATGTGCACCATGCCATTTGCGGGCGGACGCCGGGTGGCATGCGATGAGGAGGAAGGAAAAATGATCGTTGTTGTTGTTATCGGTTTGGCCGCTGCTGTTCTTGCTTTGATTGTGCTGGGCGGCATATGGTATTTCCTGTCTGAAAAATTCGAGAGCATGAACTGGACTCTTGCGATCGCCATTGTGCTTTCGATAGCAATCGGCATCGGCGCAGCTTTCTTTTACGCGAGCACAGAAAGCGGCAAGGCGATGATCAAAAGCACGAAAAGCGGCATAAGCGGCATGGACAGGATCGTAAGGGTTTACACGGCGGACGGTACGCTGCTTGCGGAATATGAGGGCAGATTCAATATCGAGGACAAAAACGGCGGGATCATGTTCGACTATGACGGAAAGCGGCATATTTACTGGAATTGCTTCGTGGAAAGCATTGAGAGGTGACGTGGAATGAGCGAACAGATCAAGTTGAAGCCGTGCCCTCTGTGCGGGTCAAAACGTATCGGGCAATGGAATACAAAGGACGGCGGCATTATCAAATGCTACGATTGCGGTATCAAGCTGGAAAGAGAACCGTATGTCGAATGGTATGAGCAGATCGAAAGTGATTTGTACCGCAAACACCCATATCGAAGCGGGCTTGAAGTAGCAGCCGACCGATGGAACACGAGGGAAGGTGACGAGGCATGAGAAAACTGAAAAAGCGGGAAGCTTTGCATATACTGAGGCTGAATAAGAACACGCTGGTGCTTCGAAGCAGGGTTTTCATGAAACCAGATTCGTGGGCAAGAGAAAAAGAACGCGTAATCAAACAGCTGGAAAATAACTCGGGCGTGATCATATTGCCGGGCATCTTTGACGTCATGTATGTGCCCGAGGGGACTACAGTTAAGATTGAGGAGTGTATGCGATGAGACTGATTGACGCGGACGCGCTGAAAGAAGATTTAACACGATTTTACGCTAATGAAGTAACAGCAAGAGACTTGATTGATGAGCAACCGACCATTGACGCTGTACCCGTGGTGAGGTGCAAGGACTGCAAGCACGGAAAGCCGATGGTTTATACACACGCAGAACGCCCGTGTATTTGTATTATTTGCAGTCATTTAGGTTCGGGTTTTTATGAACGTGTATTCAAACCAATGTGGTTCTGCGCGGACGGGGAGAAGGTGAGCGAATGAGTGACCAGGAAAAAGCAAACGCCAACGAGAACCCGTGCAAGAGGATCATTGAAGAACTGAGCGCCCTTGATGACGCAATGAACAAGCACCAATGTTATACTTGCCACTATGAGTTTATAGACGTTGTGGAGAACTTTGGCACGAACATCCTCGCAGACGCGATAGCGTATTTGAAGGCAATCGACCGCGACACTGCGCCCACCGTTCACGCTGTACCCGTGAAACATGTCATCACCGCTCTGATGGATCTGCGGGACGCGTTCGTGGCGAAGCAGCCGCGGGGCGAGTGGTACAAGAGCGACAGGGCTCAGGGCATCGAACAGGGCATCGAGATGGCGATTGAAAAGGTGCGCGAGATGGCGGAAAGGCGGGAGGACGGATGAATTTTGTCGAGCCGATCAGGAGCAAGGCCCAGCTGCACGACATCGAGGACTGGCTCAAAAATTACAATGCGAAGTATTTCGTGATGTTCGAAATCGGGATCTACAGCGGGCTCAGGGTGAGCGACATCCTGAAGCTGCGCGTCGAGGACGTCAGCCACAAGACGCATATCAAGATCAGGGAAAAGAAGACCGGGAAGTATAAGGCGTTCGCGATCAATCCGGAGCTCAAGGCCGTGCTGGATCAGTATTGCAGGGGCCGGAAGGCGGGCGAGTTTCTCGTGCCAAGTGATCCAAAGTTTCCGAGGCAGAAGCCGATCAGCCGGGAGCGGGCGTATCAGGTGCTGCGCGAGGCCGGGGAAAAGAACCGGCTGCCCGGGCTCGGCACGCACAGCATGCGGAAGACGTTCGGGTATCACTATTACAAGCGATACAAGGACGTGGCGGAGCTTATGAAGATCTTCAATCACAGTGCGCCAAGCGTGACGCTGCGCTATATAGGCATAGAGCAGGACGGGATCGACAAGCGGATGAGCGCACTTTCTTTTCGCGGGTTCGATTAGCTTTATTTCGCGAATGTTAAGCGTTGAGGGCACGCCCCCAAAATGCAGGGGCGCACGAGTCCAGAAATATTGACGTTCGCGAAATTTCGGCGCTTTCAAAAGCTCTTCACAAAATTCAAGATATACAAAACGGGAAGCGCGAACGAACGCGCAGCAGCCAGGGCGGAAAAGGGCCGGAAAAAATTTTTTTGAGGGCCTGCCCAAAAAGCCGATTTGCGGGGGATTTGCGGGGGGTTTGCGGGGGGTTTGCGGGGGTTTTGCGGGGGTTTTGCGGGGGTTTTGCAAGTTGACAGGGAAAAATGAGAGGAGTATGATTAAAATGGCGACAGGAAGCGAAAGGAAAGAACGATTTGCGGATGCGTTTTACAGCAGCCGCGAGTGGCGAAGGTGCCGGGCGGCGTACGCCAGGAAGCAGATTTACTGCGAGAGGTGTATGAAGAAAGGGATCGTGACGCCGGGCGAGCACGTGCACCACAAGATCAGGCTGACGCGGGAAAATTTAAGCAACCCTGACGTGGCGCTGAATTGGGCCAACCTCGAGCTCCTATGCGAACCGTGCCACAAGGAAGAGCACAGCCGGAGACGCTGGCGAGCGGACGACTGCGGGCATATTGAACTCCCCCCCTTGTGAAATATCAAAACGAGGCCGGCGGCAGGTCAGGTGTGCTCCTGCCCGAGACGCTACGAGATAGGCTAAGAAATTTGTGGAAAGCGCAAGATGCGCCGAGATAAAGGGAGCGAGGCAAAGATGGCGCGAAAGACGGCGACATACAAAGAGCTCATGCAGATGGCGGAGGATTATGGCGTGTCGGAGAACGCGCTTTTTTTATCAGCCGCCAACAATTACCAGATTCAGAAAAAATTGATCGACCGGATCAGTGAAACCATCGAGCAGGACGAGACGATCGTCGCCAAGGAATACGTCAAGGACCGGGAAAACCTGCAAGCGCACCCGCTAATCAAGGAACTGCCCAAGCATATGGACTCGGCGAACAAATCCTTGGCCATGATGCTCAACATCGTGACCCAGCTCGGAGAAAAGAAGACCACCGGCGACAAGCTGAGCCAATTTACGGATGAACAGTGACAACTGGCTGCTGACGTACTATCAGCAGATTCAGGACGGGAGCGTGACCGTCGGCAAATGGATCCGGCTACTTTACGAAAGACTTATCCAGGACCTTGAGGACAAGGTCTATTTTTTTGACCAGAAAAAGGCGAACCACGCGCTGCGCTTTATCGAGAGCTTCACGCACCACTCGAAGGGCAAGCTCAGCCCGCAGCTGGTTAGGCTGGAGCTCTGGCAGAAGGCGCAGGTCTCCGCGATCTTCGGCCTGGTGGACGGGCGGGGGCTCCGGCAGTACCGCGAGGTGTTCGACGTCATGGGCCGCAAGTGCGGCAAATCCCTGCTGGCCAGCGGAATCGCCGAATATATGGTTTACGCCGACGGCGAGCCGGGTGCCGACACGTACTTTGTAGCGCCGAAATTAGAGCAGGCCGACATCGTGTGGAGCTGCTTTGAACAGTCGATAAACCACGAGCCGGATCTCATGCGGATCACTCGGAAGCGCAAAAACGACCTTTACGTTGCAAAGACGAACAGCTCTGTGCGCAAGATCCCATTCGCGGAAAAGACAAGCGACGGCTTTAACCCTCATTTGGCCATCTGTGATGAGATAGCGGCCTGGGCGGGCGAGGCCGGACTGAAACAATACCGCGTACTAACCTCGGCGCTTGGCGCGCGGGAACAGCCGCTGGTCTTGGCCATAACCACGGCCAACTACGTAAGCGACGGCATATACGACGACTTATACAAACGATCGACACAGTTCCTGCTTGGCAACAGCCGCGAAACGCGCCTGCTGCCTTTTTTATACCAGATCGACGATCTGAGCAAATGGAACGACATAAACGAGTTGCACAAAAGCCTGCCGAACCTCGGCGTTAGCGTATCGATCAACTTCATACTGGACGAAATCGCGAAGGCCGAAGTCAGCATGTCCGACAAGGCCGAGTTTTTGACGAAATACTGCAACATCAAGCAGAACGCGTCGACGGCGTGGCTGAGCAGCCAGGACATTGGACGAAGCTTTCCACCTAACGCGCTGAAGCTTGAGGACTTTACAGACTGTTATGCTTTGGGCGGCATCGACCTCAGTATGACCACAGACCTTACCGCGGCGGTGGTGCTGATCGAACGCAAGGGCATCATCTACTACTTTACAAAGTTTTTCCTTCCGCGGGAGAAGCTGGCCGAAGCGACGAGCCGAGACGCACTGCCCTATGAGATGTACGTCAAGCGCGGATTTTTGCAGCTCTCCGGTGAAAGCGTCGTGGACTATCACGATGTATATAACTGGTTCGTGGAGCTGATCGAGAAGCACCGGATCTATTGCCTGCAAATCGGTTATGACCGCTACACGGCGCAATACCTTGTGCAGGACCTTGACACTTACGGATTCCACATGGAGAAGGTCGCCCAGGGCAGCAACCTGACCGGCGTCATTAACGACACCGAAGGCTTGATAAAGGAAGGCCGTCTGCAATGCGGCGACGATAACGATTTGATGAAAGTGCACTGGCTGGACAGCGCGCTCAAAATCGAGGACGAGACCAACCGGCGCAGACTGATCAAGATCAGCAAAAACGCTCACGTCGACGGCGTGGCGGCATTACTGGATGCGATGTGCATGCGACACAATCACTGGGAAGAGCTGCAAAGCCAGCTCAGGAATGAGGAGTAAATGGGACTTTTTGACAGGCTGTTCGGGCGCAAAGGTCAGCAGATGAACCTCGTCGCCGGCAAAAGCGGCGGCTTTCAGACGCTGACCGCCTACAGGCCGGCATTTACCAGCTGGCACGGCCAGATGTACGAGGACGCACTGATCCGCGCGGTCGTAGACGCGATCGCACGTCACATATCAAAACTAAGGATCGAGTTTGCGGGCAGCGCGAAGCCGGAGCTGAAGGCCGCAATCAAAAAGGGCGCCAACTCCTGGCAGAGCACGAGCCAGATGCTTTACCGCGCGGCGACGATCCTGTTTTTGTGCAACAATCTGCCGATCGTACCGGAGATCGACGAGTTTGGCCGAACGGTCGGCTATTTTCCCGTGTTGCCGACGGCCTGCGAGCTTGCGGAGTATGAGGGCAAGGTCTACGTCCGGTATCAGTTTTCTAACGGCCTGAAAGCGGCGATCGAGTACGACCGCTGCACAGTGCTGACCCGGCACCAGTTCAAGGACGATGTATTTGGCGAAAACAACAAGGCGCTGGACACGACGCTTTCGCTGCTCGACCTGCAAAAGCAGGGTGTGGAGGAAGGCATCAAAAACAGCGCGACGTTCAGGTTTTTTGCGAGGTTGAGCAACTTCGCAAAGCCAGAAGACCTGGCCAAAGAGCGCAAGCGATTTAACAAAGAGAACCTGCAGGGCGAGAACAACGGAATACTGCTTTTCCCCAACACCTATTCTGATATACAGCAGGTCACCAGCAAGCCCTACAACGTGGATCCCGATGAGCTAAGAATCATACAAACAAACGTTTTCAACTATTTCGGGGTAAATGAAAAGATACTGCAAAACACGGCCATAGGCGACGACTTGGACGCGTTTTTTGATGGCTGCATCGAGCCCTTTGCAATACAGCTGAGCGAGGGGCTGACCCGCATGACGTATACCGACCACGAGATCAGCATGGGCAACCGCGTACAGGTGACCGCGAACCGGCTGCAGTACATGTCCACCGGGAACAAGATCGCGCTGGCCCAGCAGCTGGGCGACCGAGGCATTTTGCTGATCGACGAAATCCGCGAGCTCTTCAATTACGCAGCGCTTCCGGACGGCATCGGCCAGCATGCGCCGATCAGGGGCGAGTATTACTTTACGGACGAGGGGAAAAAGAAAAAGGAGAACGACGATGCTGAAAACTGAGACCAGGGCTTTTACCTTCGAGGTAAGGGCGGACGAAAACGAAGAGCACGGGCACTTCCTCTCGGGAGTGCCTATTGTATACGACCAGCGCACGGACCTCGGGTGGTATGACGAAATCATCGCCCGCGGGGCGCTGGACATGACAGACCTCAAGGACGTGCGCTTTTTGATCGGCCACGACCTTAGCATGGTTCCGCTGGCCCGCAGCCGAAACAACAACAAAAACTCCACCATGCAGATGGAGGTCGGCGACAAGGGCATGAGCATCCGCGTGGATCTTGACATCGAAAACAACGCGGACAGCCGGAAGCTATACTCGGCCACAAAGCGCGGCGACATCTCCGGAATGTCGTTTACCTTTGTGGTCGATGGCGATAGCTGGGACGACATCGACAGCGATCACCCCACGCGCACGATCCGATCGATCAAGCGCGTGTACGAGGTCAGCGCGGTGGCTTTCCCGGCCTACGAGGGCACGTCCCTCGAAGCCCGCTCGCAGGATGCGGCACCGGACGGTGCGCGCGCCTCGCTGGAGAGCGCAAGAGCGGAAGCGCAGAAGCGGCAGGACGATGAAAAGCGCGCCGCCGCGATCAAATCACTTGAGAAGTGGAGAGTAAAACCATGAAAGAGAAAATCAACGCTATGACCCTTACCCAGCTCGAAGCGCGCGCCAGAGAGATCGACGGCATGGAGCTGAGCACCCTGAGCACCGAGGACCTTGTGGCCATCGACGAGGAGAGGCAGTACATCCGCGTGCGCATGGCCGAGATGCGTCTGGCCGCAGCGCGCGTGCAGGAGCAGCGCAGCCGCGTCGCCGCCGGCGCCGGCAATCCGCTGGGCAAAGCGCCCGCGGGCGAACCCGAGAAAAAGAGCTACACGAGCGAATCTGCCGAATACCGCAGTGGCTTCCTCAAGACCCTGCTGGGCGGCGCCGACTTCGGCCATCCGCTGACCGCCGAAGAGCGCAACGCGGTCGCCTACGTAGCCACCACCACCGACGAAACCTACGGCGCGAAGCTCCTTGTCAGCAAGTCCATGGCCAACGAGATCTGGACGCGCATGGAGGAAGAGCACGCGATCCTGGGCGACATCACCATGTACCGCACCAACACGATCCTCGAGATCGCGATCCACACCGGCATCGCGCAGGGCGACGCGGACGCCGTCGACGAAAACGAGGCCAACGACGACGAGATCAACAACTTCATCACCGTGTCCCTGAATGGCCAGGATTTCAGCAAGCACGTCGACATCTCCTACGCGATGGCCAGGATGGCGATCGACGCCTTTGAGCCCTTCCTGGTCAACGAGATCGCCGAGAGGCTGGGCGCGAAGATCGCCGCCTACACCTTCGGCAAAATCGCCAGCGGCTACGACAGCACCAACAACGCCATCAGCACCGCCGCGGCCAAGGCCGTGGCTTACAAGGACGTGGCCAGCCTTATGGCGCTGCTCAAGAACGCCAAGGGCCAGGCTGTGTTCTATGCCAGGCGCAACACGATCTACAACTACCTGGTCGGCATGGTGGACACCACCGGCAGACCCATCTTCCAGCCCAACGCGCAGGCGGGCCAGGAAGGCACGCTGATCGGCTGCCCCGTCAAGGTCGAGGACGCCGTGGGCGCCAACGAGATCTACGTCGGCTATCCCAAGAACGTGGTCGGCAACACCATCCAGGACATCATGATCGAATCCGACCGCGACATCAAGAAGCACGTGATCACGCACAGCGGTTACACCCGCTATGACGCGAAGCTTATCCAGCCCGCATCATTTGCAAAGCTGACCGTCAAGCAGTCATAAGGCCACTCGCCGGGCTTACACCCTTCTCCCGGCTTGGCAGTGCGCGGCGGGCCGACGCTCCTGCCCGCCCGCACTATAGATCATACTGGAGGATTCCATGTTGCTCAATACAGTTAAGCAATCCATTCCGGTCAGCACCACGGCCTACGACGTGCTGATCGCGCAGCTGATCGAGGCAGCCGCGAACGATCTCAGGATCGCCGGCATCCCTGTGTTCGGCGTGTCGATCTCGACGGTTCAAGATAATGGACAAATCACCGTCGCAGATCACAGCACGATTACGGACCCGTCTCTGATCAGGGCGATCTGCGCCTATGTGCGCGCCCATTTCGGAAGCCCTGCCGACTACGACCGGCTGAAGGCCTGCTACGACGAGAACAAGGCGCAGCTGCAGACGGCCAGCGGCTACGGCATGGAGGAAAGCTATGTATAGAGCGGACGTGATCACGCTGATCGGCGAAGACCCCAACGTTCGCGGAATGTGGGACGAATACTCCCCCATCGAGCGCGAGGTTTTCGTCGAGGTCGGGTCCGTCGGCATGAGCGAGACGTATGAGGCGCGGAGCGTGGGCCTGTCCCCCGAGCTGCGTTTCATAGTCCGGATCGCCGAGGACTACCGGGACGAAAGGCGCCTGCGCTATAAGGGCGTTGAGTACAAGATCGTGCGCACGTACATGAGCGGCGACGGGATCGAGCTTTACGCGGAGAGGATGACGGGCGATGTATGACGCGTTCAAAACGCTGCTGTGGTCGACCGGCATCCTTTTTGCCGAAGGCGACTGGAACAAGGCCCCGGAGACGGGGTCCTATGCCGCGATCGCGCTGGACCTCGAAGGCGACACGCTGTGGGGCGACGGCGGCCAGAGACAGCAGGCGATCCAGGGCACGATCAACCTGTTTTGCCGGACGCCGGACCGGAGCGACTTCAACAAGATTCAGCGGGCGCTCCGGGCCGCGGGGATCAGCTGGGAGCTAAACAGCATCCAGCGGGAGATCGCGCGACGGCTGTACCATTACGAATGGGTGTTCGAGCTCGAGAGCATCGAGCCCGGCACGGACGCGCTGTTTTACGAACAGTTCCCCGGCCTGCAGGTGTACTACGAGGACGGCGACATCTCCGCGCCCAGCGCGACGATGGACGGCGAGTACGTGGTGATCGACCCGCTGGGGCTGTATGTGGACGAAGGCGAGGACCTGACGCAGCGGCTGCTGGAGGATGTGTGATATGGGCGCAAGGTCGTTTTCATTCAAGGGCATGAAAGAATTCGAGGACACGCTCACCAAGGCATCGACGAGATGCATCGGCGTCGCCAAGGCCGCGCTGTTTGACGGAGCCGCGGTGATCGCTTCGGCATACAAGGACGGTCTGAACTCGATCAAAACAGAGCCATACCGTTATGTCGAAGACGGCAAGCGGTACGCCTCGCCCGAGGAAAAGAGCGCGGTATTGCGGGGCTCCTACGGCATCGCGAAGATGCACGCCAATATCGACAAGGCAGACACAATCGTCGGCGTGAATCCGAATTCCGGCTACGTAAAGCTGTTGGGAAAGCGAGTGCCCGTCGCGATGATCCTTCGTTCCATCGAATCCGGCACGAGCTTTATGTACGCGCAGCACGTACTGCGCAGGGCGACCAACGCAGCCAAGAAAGAGGCGGGCGCCGCGATGCTGGCCACCGCAATAGACAGAACAGAAAAACTATTCAAGTGAGGAATAAAGAATGGCAAAAATCGGCATGAAATATGCGGCCTACGCCCCCTTTTCCGGCACGCACACGCCCGGCACCGCGATCACTTACGGCACGGGCAAGAAGCTGTGCCACGCGATCAGCGCGGACGTGACCATCAACCGCAGGGACAATCCTCTCTACGGCGACGACACCAAGATCGAGAACGACAAGGGCATCACCGACTACAGTATCACCTTTACCGGTGACGATTTGCCGGTTTCAAGCTGGACGGAGCTGCTCGGCGAGACCGAGGTCTCCAGCGGCACGCCCGCGGCGGTTACGCACTACGCGGTAAAGGACAGCAACCCGCCCTACGTGGGTTTTGGCTACTATCGCGTGCTGATGGTGGACAACGTCAAGTATTACGAATCGTTCTGGTACCACCAGGTGCAGTTCGCCAAGGCAGACGAGAATGCCACCACGAAGAACGAGAACATCGAGTGGGGCACCTACCAGATCAACGGCACCGGCTTCGGCGTGGAGCTGGACAACACCGGGGAAACCCATTTTTACGACCACATGAAGTTTGACACCGAAGCGGAGGCCATCGCCTGGGTCAAGAACCGCGCCGGTATCACCTGACAATCAAACCCCCGGCTGACACCGGGGGCGTTTTTTGAATAAAGGAGCGTGCAACATGACGAAGATCAAGATCGGCGGGCGCGAGATCGAGCTCGTTTTTAATCTGGACAGCTGGATAGAGCTGGGTGACAACGGCCTTTCCATCGCGAACATGGACGAGCTTATCGGAGCTGAGGCCGTAAAGGAACACGAGGGCGACGTAATCAGAAGGATCATCACGCTCGCGCGGATCCTGGGCAACCAGGGCGAAGAATTGGCCGGCAGGGAGCGAGACCTGACCGACGAAGGGGTGCGCAAGCTGCTAAAACCCGCGCAGGTATTGCACTTGAAGATCGCCGTGATAAACGAGATCAACAAGGGCATGGGCATGGAGACGAAAGAAAAGAAAGAGGGCGAGGAGAGAGACCTCGTACTCGAAGAGATAAATCAAAAAAAAACAGCAAGAGATTGACCCCGCGCATGGTGCAGATCTACGGACTTATCGCGGGGATCAGCTGCAAAGAGAGCGGCAAGATGGCGCCGGGCTTTATCCTGGACGCCTTTTTGCAGCGGGACAGATATGACCGGACACACTGTTTTAAGCTGTAAGGTGGTGAGCAAATGCTGGATTCGGCATCTTTCAAACTAAATGCCGACGTATCAGGGTTTAAGAAGTCGATCAGGGAAGCGCAGTCGGCGATGAAGGCGCTGGACGCCCAGAGCAAGCTCGCAGCGGCCCAGTACAAGGCCAGCGGCAACGCGGAGGAGTACGCGGCCAGCAAGACGCAGATCCTCGCAAAGCAGATGGCGGAACTGGAAAAGCAGGCCGACCAGGCGTCGCAGGCGATGAAAACGCTTGAGCAGAGCGGCCAACAGGGAAGCGAAGACTTTACCCGAATGCAAAAGGTTCTGGCCGAAGCGCAGCGGCAGATGATAGAGCTGCAATCCACGACGGACACGCTGGGCAACGAGCTGGAAGAAGTCGGGCAAAGCGGATCCAATACGGCAAACAGCTTAAAGACCATCGACAGCGGCATCAAGTTTCAGAACATCTCGAGCGTGCTGGACAAGGTGGACAGCAAACTCAAAAACATACTTAAATCCGCGATCAACGTAGGCAAGAGCATCTGGAACTGGGGCAAAGAAGCGTCCGATTGGGCGGACACGCTTGCGACCGATTCGATCCGCTACGGCCTGGACGTGGAGACGCTGCAGCGCTACCGGTACGCGGCGGAACAGATTGACACCTCGGTCGAAGACATTATCAAGGCGCAGGATAAGCTGATGGCGTCCACGAAGAGCGCGGAGGACGGCATCGCACTGATCACCCAGGGCGAATCGCAGTTCGGCATACAGCTAAAAGACGCCGAAGGGCAGACCCGCGATATGATCGACGTGTTCTGGGATTTCGTCGACATCCTCGGCACGGTCGGAAACGAAACCGACCGCAACGCCATCGCGCAGGAATATTTCGGGAAAAGCTACCGCGATTTGCTGAGCGTGGTCGAAAAGGGCCGGGACGCATGGGACGAGGCCGCCGGCTCGGCGGACGTGGTATCGCAGGAAAATGTCGACAAACTGGCCGCTTTTAACGACACGTGGCAAGAATTGTCTCAAAAGATGCAGACCACGCGCATGACGCTGCTTGCCAACCTTGCGCCGGCTTTTGAGAAAATCGCGGACGCACTCGGACGTATGATGGATTACATCGGCGAGTGGGCAGAGAGCGACGAGGGGCAGGCGACGATGAGCCGCCTGGGCGACGCGGTCGCGGGGCTGATCGACAGCTTCGCGGAAGGCAAGTTCGAGAGCCTATTCGACACGGCTGTGGGTGCGGTCGAAAAGATCAGCAAATTCCTGTCCGACATCACGAGCGGCGAAATACTGGACGCGCTCAAGACCATCGGCACGATCATCGCCGGGTGGAAGATCGCGGAGACGGGCATAAAGACGTGGGGCCTCATAAAGTCGCTGGGCCTTGGCGGAAACGCCGGGGGCGCGGCGGGCGGCGCGGTGGGAGCTGCAGCCGGAAGCGGGATAGGCAGCACGCTGCTTGGGATCCTTAAGTGGGGCAGCGGCATCGGCCTGGGCGCCTGGGCGGCGCACAGTTTGCTCAACCAGAGCGGAGACGCGGAGGACGAGCCGTATTGGGGTGCGGGAGAAAAGATCGGCACATACAACGGGCAAGACCTTTACATGAATCGCCGCGGCGTTTTCGGCAATTACAGAAACGGTTATTATATGCCGCTCGATACGAATTACACTGCGATGAACCTGATAGACAAAATGTTCGGAGCGGATAATTCATTCGGTTTCGGGCCTGCCTTGCAAAATGCTCTTGAGGGCAAGGCCACGGGCGGCACTTATTACCAGCTCTTGCAGGAGAGCGAAGACAGCGCGGACGGCCTGCTTGTGCAGATCAACGAGGCGGGCGAGCTCATGACCGCCTACATCGCGGACGTGAACACCTTCGTCAAGGAATGGGCGAGCGAGAGCGCGGTGAACGACAAGATGACCGAGGCCGGCGAACAGATGAGCGAGAGCGTCTACGAGGGCGCGACGGCGAACATCGCGGCGGCCTACAACGCGGGCGCGGCGCTGGCCGCGGCGTTTGCGGACGGGGCAAGCTCAGTCGGCGCAGGAAACGGCGGCAGCGCTACCTACAACAGCGAGTACGTCAACGCGGTCAACGTGTACGGGGTCACAAATCCGGACCAGATCGCGGCGGCATACCGTGAGGTCTTAAAGAAGCAGACAGCGGGGTACGGCGGATGAGTTTTAGTTATTTTGTCTGGAACGGAACGAACAGCCGCGACATGGGCATCTACCTCGACGGCCCCGCGCCGATCATGCGCGGCAAGGAGCGCGTGATCGAGCAGACCGTGCTGGGGCGCGCCGGGACGCTGACGCTGCCGGACGGCGAGGACAATTACGAGCCTTACGTCGTGCAGGTGACGGTCCGGGCCAGGGAGCCGATCAGCGAGATCAACAAATGGCTGCGGGGCGACGGCTACGTCACTTTTTCGGGCGAACCGGACCGCAGGCAGAAGGCCCGCGTGATCAACCAGACGCAATTCAAAAAAATAAGCAAACACCTGAGCTACTGGGAAGGCGCGGTGCAGTTTAAGTGCCAGCCGCTCAAAGAGCTGATCCACGAGCCGGAGTACACGGTCACGAACGGCGCGCAGCTTACCAACCTGGGCGACGTGACCGAGCGGCCAGTGATCACGCTCGCCGGCGCATACGGCGATTTGGCCGTGGGCGCGGGTGGCAGGACGCTGACGATAACAGGCTTATCGCCGGAGCTGGGCGGCTGCGTGATCGATTGCGGCGCCGGCTACGTGCTGAGCTACGATCAGACGCAGCTGATCACCAACCTGTCATCGGGCGATTTCCCCGAGATCCCGGTCGGCAAAAGCGCGATTTCCATCGGCGGCAGCCACACGGGCATCGTGACCATCGGGAGGCGGCAGAGATGGCTGTAATCAACGTCTACGGGGTCAGCGACATCGACTACGATAAAAACGGCGCGGCGATCCTCGCGCCCATAACCAGCGAAGTGCGCGAACAGGCGGGCGGCATGTACGAGCTCACGCTCACCCACCCGGTGGACCGCATGGGCATCTGGTCGCTGCTGATCCCCGGCAACATCCTCAAATGCTCGGTGCCGGCACAGGCCATCGAGAGCGCGATCAGCGGCGAGGACGTGGACATCTACCGCGTCACGGAGAGTGCCGGCGCGAGCGTGTACGCAAAGCCCAGCGCGCCGCAGAGGATCACCTACATGGCCTGGGACGCGAACAGCATCATCACCCTGCACGACACGTACTATCCAACAATGCCATACGTGAACGAGGGCGTCAAGGTCACCTATACGCCGACCGGGCAAAACTATCAGGCGATCGTAAACATCATGAACAAATCCGCGGCCAGGGCAGCCCCGCCCGACAACAGCGCCGCGTGGAAAGAGATCGGCAACTATACGAAAGGCTCTGCGGAGCTTGCGAAGCTGCCTCAGAACGAGGAATTTTACCTGATCAGCGTCTACTCCTCCAGCTGGCTGTACATCCAGACAAAAAAGGGCATACAGGGTTATATCGAGGCGGCGAAGGTGCAGTACGTGCGCACCGAGACCACCGAGGAGATGAGCGCGCGGCAGGTGGCGACGCAGCTTTTCCGCATCTACGAGGTGCAGGCGGACAGCGCGAGGAAAACCGTGTCCGTAAAGGCGCGGCACGTAAGCTACGACCTGGCCGGCAACCTCGTGACCAACTGCGCGGTAAAGAGCGTGGATGCTGCGGTGGCGCTGAGCCGCCTGCGCAACAGTCTGCTTTTCAGCGAAGAGTGCACACTTGCCACGAACCTCACCGAGGAAAATGGGCTTTTTACCGGAGATTTCTCGTGGAAAAACCCGATCAACGCGCTGCTGGATCCGGACACCGGCATCGTGGCCAACTTAAAGGGCAAGCTGATAAGGGACAACTGGGACATATTCGTCAACAAAAACACGTCCGTCGACCGGGGCCTGCGGCTGAGCTACGGCAGGAACCTGACCGGCGTCAGCTGGAAAAGGGACACGTCGAACCTGATCAACCGCGTGGTGCCGGTCGCCCAGAAGGCAAACGGAACGGAGCTCACGCTGGACGAGATGTGGATAGACAGCCCGATCCTGGACAGCTACCCCGTGATACGCACGGAGTACCTGAAGATCAACGAAAAGGTCGGCGGCGAGGATCCGGACGGCAACGCCTGGACAGAGGAGACCCTGAAGGACTACATGCGGCAGAAGGCCGCGGAGCGCTTCTCGGTTGACAATGTCGACAAGCCCCTCGTGGAGCTCGATGTGCAGTTTGTGCTGCTGGGCGACAGCGACGAGTACCGGCAGTACCAGAAGCTTGAGCGCCTGAGCCTTTACGACACGGTGCTCGTCGAGGATCCGACGCTGAACCTTTCGCTGAGCCTCCAGCTCAGCGAGTACAGATGGGACCCGGCGCGCGAGCGCTTTACCGGCATCAAGCTCGGCAGCGTGTTCGAACAGCGCGGGCGCATCATCAACGGCTACAACCTGGTAGACGGATCCATACGATACAACAAACTGTCGCCGGACACGATCGCGGCGATCAAGGAGGCGGTTAGCTGATGGCGGACATAGCACACATGCACATCTACACGATCGAGCTGCAAGGCGGCGCGATCGAACAGCCGGGCGGGATCCTGTTTGGCCTCGGAGACAACGCGGCGGACGCGTTCAAGGTGACGCTCAAGCGGGGCGGCGACAACGTGAGCGACCTTGAGAGCGGCACGGGCTATTTTGTGCGCCCGGACGGCACGACCGTCATCATCGCGGCGACGGTGAGCGGCAATCAGCTGACGCTGATTTTGCCCGAAGAGTGCTACGAGTACGCGGGCGAGGTGAAGCTCACCGTCAAGGCAGAGACCACCGTGGGCGACGGCGCGGACGTGACCGTGCTGATCGTCCGGGGCCGCGTGCTGATCACCCGCACCAACCAGGTCGCCGACCCGGGCAGCACGTGGAACCTGGACGACCTGTGGGCCGCGCTGGGCGACAAGGTGGACGAGCCAGCGAGCGAAGGAACCAGCGGTCAGGCGCTCATGACCGACGGAAGCGGCAACCGCTATTGGGGAGACGCGCCCTCCAGCGGGGCCGCCGGCAGCGTCATCGTGGACAATGTGACCTACCAGCTGCGCACCGGCTCGACCGGCGCGGCGGGGTATCTGACGTTCGTGCCGGAGAGTTGATATGCCGATCTATCTGGGCGCAAACAAGCTGGACGGCTTCCACCTGGGCGCGGGTGAGATCAGCAAGGTCTATTTAGGTCAAACTCTGGTTTACCGGAAGGGCAGCGGCCCCACGCCGCCGAGCGCGGGCGTGCTGTTCGATCACGGCTGGATAAGCGGCATCAGCTGGGCAGGCAATCAGCTGCCCAGACCGCGGTATACGTCCATCGCCACATACGACTTTTCACAGGCGGCGAACGCTTATATGCGGCTTATCATCAACAGCGAGGAACAGTATTCGGCGGTCACACAGAACTGTCACGTCTGCACGGCGAGCGAGGTGCGCGTGCCGGCAGGCGCGGCGAAGATGAAGGTCACGTATCAGCTGATCACCAGCTACATGCCAAGAAGCGCCGAGCCGTTTGTCAAGTTCGGCCTGCTTACGCCGGATTGCGTGAACAGTTGCGACGCTTCAAACGGCGGCGCGCTCTCGGAGTGGATAGATATGAGCGCGAGCGCGGACGAACACACCGGGGAGCTTACACTTCCTTCGGGCATCGCGGGCAGCGACTGGATTGCGGTGGTAAACTACCGCAACACAGCAAACTGTGAAGATCCGCTGAGCCTGCGCATCTATAAAGTCTGGTTTGAATAGGAGGACAGAAACATGGCAGCATACTTACTCGACGACATCAACCTGCCCGGCCTTGCCGTGCGCAGCTTACTGATCGACAGCGCGGCAGATCTCTCGGTAGAGACGCCCGAAGAGGGCGAACCCTACGCCGAGATCGAAACCAACCGCGGCACGGTGCTCTGCGCCGTGGGGTCCGTAGCCAGGACGGCGGATTTCAGCGTGATCAAGTCGCTGGGCTCTGCCGGCTGGGTGGACGTTGTATAGGAGGCGCACAATGCTCAAAAATGAATTTGAGATCGCGGTCGCGCTCGCCAAAAAGGGCGCGGCGGACGCGGTGGAGCCGCTTACGAGCGGCATGACCTACAAGGGCGCGGTCGACTATTACGGCGACCTGCCCGCAAACCCCACGGTCGGGGACCTGTACCTCGTGCGCTACCAGGGCAGCAGCGGGACAAACCAGCTGGGCGCCCGCTACGTCTGGGGACCGGTGGGCGGCACCAACGCCTGGGCCTATGTCGCGGGCGGCTTTTATTTTGATGGAGACTACATCGTTTTTTAGGAGGAAAAACCATGGCAGAGGCTAAAGGATTTAAGGACAGGCTGACCGGTACGACCTACGCCCTCAAAGACGCAACGGCCCGCGAAGGCGTGGCCGCCAACGCCGAGGCAATCGCGGCGCTGGCCGCGACCGTCCCCGCGGTGGACGACGATCTGAACACCGCCGGCGCGGCAGCGGACGCGAAGGCGACCGGCGACGCCATCGGTGCGGTGGACGGAAAGGTCGAGACCGTCGCGGCCAACGCGCGGAAAAAGTACGTACCTTCGCCCGTCGGCGACTGGTCGAGGGGCACGCTCAATCCGTCCACGGGCGGATCCAGCGACAGCACGGCGACCAACCGCATCCGCACGGCGTGGAGCGGCGAAAACATCCCGCTGAGCGTCGCGCCGCTTGAGGGCTACAAGGTGGCCGTCTATGTCAAGGTGAGCGGCACCTATGAGGGCGTCATCCAGGCGGACGGCTCGATCGCAAAGAGCAACTATTATTCCACCGGCGCGGTCTCGCTGGAGAGCGTCGCGAACCTTTCCGACGTGCGCTTCCAGTTGATGAAGACGGACGAGGGCAACATCGCGATCGCAGACGGCGCGAACCTGCTTGGTACCGCTTTCACCGACACGTCGCTTTCGCAGGCGGGCAAAGCCGCGGACGCCAAGGCGGTGACCGACCTGATCGCCCGCGACAGCGCGCTCCACAACCTGATCTACACCGGCACAATGCTGGAAGATTATTATATGACGTCTACTCCCGCGTCCGCCACGACGCCCGTCGCGAACGCCGGCATGAACACGACCGACTTTATCGCGGTCAAGGGCGGCGAAACCATCGTGTGCCACAATTTCCGCCGCTACTGGTGGTACAAGAGCGACAAGAGCGTCGTGAGCAATACGTCCACGGGCAACCTCAGCGACATAGACGTATTCGATACCGTCACGGGCGCGAAGCTTCTGAAGGCGCCCCAGAGCGCGGCGTACATCCGCGTGTGCTACAGGGCGAAGGCGAACGACCAGAGCGAGGCGGACACGGACGTCTACCTCTACCGTCCGACCGCATACGACCAGTACCTCTACAACAACATTTTCGCGGGCATCGGCAAGAAGTACGTCGCCCTGGGCAGCTCGACCACCGCGGGAACTTACAGCGAGATCGGCAACCCCCAGAGCGTGGGCATCGATCCCAACGCGAGCTTTGTGCGATGGATCGCCGAATACAATGGCTACACCATCGTCAACTACGGCGCGGGCGGACAGGGCTGGCGCAACAAGAGCAAGCAGAGCGCGGGCGGCATGAACGCCGCCGAGACCATCGACGCGCACTACGTCCCCACGGCGAACCCGCCCGTGAACGACTTCGCGGACGCGGACGTCATCACCCTGTGCTTTGGGTCCAACGATTGGAAGGGACAGTGGGGCGCGTCCGACACGGACGCGGGCGACGGCTGGACGCTGGGCGACATGACAAGCGAGGCCGCTACGGACGGGACGGTCATAGGGGCCATGAAATACACGCTCGAAAAATTGATCACCGCTGCCCCGCAGGCGCAGATCGTCGTGATCATCCCCGGCAACTTTAAGAAGTTGGGCAACGCGAAGACTGGCGACGAGAGCAATCCCGAACTCGACGTCGTGGACGGCATCTCCTACGCGAAGGTCGAAAACCGCTACGCGCTGGGGACGCACAACGTCAAGGGCGACACTCTTGCGGACTATCACGCCGCCATCAAAGAGTGCGCCGAGTATTACGGCGTGCGCGTCGTGAGCGCCGGCGAAATTTGCGCGGCGAACCTGCTGAACATCGATTACAAGCTCGGCGACGGCATCCACCCGACCCCCGAGTACTACAAGCAGATGGGCCTTGAGCTTGCGCCGTATTGCAGGTGAGGTGACGCGCTATGAAACGCGGATCGACTTATCCGATCACGGTCACGCTTGAAGGCGTGGACCTGACCGGCGCGGACTGGATCATCCTGTCCGTAAAGCCGGCGCACGGCGCGGCGATTGAGTTTTCGCGCGAACAGATGAGCCTGTCGTCGGACGAGGCCGGCACGGTGATCGCCTTCCAGCTGAGCCAGGAACAGAGCCTGACTCTCAGGGGCGGCGGCGCGGAAATCGACTGTAACTGGAGCATTGACGGACAGAGGGCGGGATCAAACCCGACCTCTTTTGTCGTAGGAAAGACCCTGCTTGAAAGGGCGGTATACGAAAATGGCTGAGCTTGACAATCCGATCGAAGTAGGCATGAAGATCGAAGAGGTAAAGGTCGTAGAGGCGGTTTCCCCGCGCGTCAAGAGCATTACGCATCAAGACAATCACACGCGGGTCATAATCGAAGACATCGGCGGCCATCATCCGATAGATCTGCCGGACGGGCAGCAGGGCGACACGCCGGTGCGCGGCGTGGACTACTGGACGCCGGGCGACAAGAGCGAGATCGCGGCGCAGGCCGCGCGCGGGATCGCCGGCAAGGTTACGTCGCTGACCGAGACGGAGCTCGTCGCCGGCGAAGTGATCGAGGCCGCGGGCATCCCGGTCTACGTTGGGGACGTGAGCGCCTACGCGACCTACGGTCTCACCGATACCGGCTGGTACGTGTTCGCGCGGATCCACGCGGAGACGGGCACGCTCGTCTCCGAACAGACCGCCGTCACCGGCGCGGCCGGCGCGATCCTGGCTGTCGGCGCGGATCACGTGGACGTGGCCGTGCGCTTCGGCGTGGCGGCGGAGAGCTGCAAGGTTACGGTCGCGTGGGGCAGCTATACGGACGTGTTCTTGTTCAAGGCCACCGACCTTGCCGTGCGCAACCTCGACTATCGCACCACGTTCTACGTGTACGATTTGGCCGAGTTCGTCACGTGGCAATACGCGCTGACCTCGGACGCGACATTTGTTGCAGACAAGCAGTATTATACAAAAGACGGAGATGTGTACACGCTGGCAACGGTAACGGCGGGTGAAGCAGTCCCCGAAAATACGTACTATAACCATAGCAAAATCGTTATTTCTGGCATGACGCGCAACATTACGTACAGGCTCGATGCCATTATAGATTGCCCGTCCGAAGTCATATTGCCCGCAATTGATGATGATACACACGGCTGCTGGTTTGAGTTCCAACTCAGGCATTCGGGCAAGTACAGCATGACGCTCACACCGCCAGAAGGCGTAAAGATCGCCACGGAGCACACGCAGGCCGAAGATAAGGGATTCAACTTAATTGACCTGCATTATATGAATATTGACGGTGTTCGTATGTGGCGGTTTATGAATACCCATAGCAGCATTCCGACATAAGGGGGCGTGAACGATGGCGACCGAACATTGGCATTATGAAAAGCTGGATGCCGAAGGCAAGCTAAAGCATTGTCCTCAGAACGATTTGAAGGCTGAGGAAACGGGGAAATTTGTTATCAACCTGCCGCAATACTTTGACGAAAACCCAGAAGAACGTATTCAGCGCGGATGGGTCAAGCACTACACAAAGAGCTACAAAGAAATCAAAGAAGAATTGCAGTATGACCCGATAACGCAATTCGTGGTTACAACGCCGCGAATGATTGACGAGTTTACCTGCGAGGACGAATACCACGTTATCGACAAAAGCGAAGAACAGATGTGGTTTGAGGAAATGCAGAGTATAGCGGGCTGGGACACAGATGACAGTATTGTCATAAGAGAATTTATGTAGGAGGTTACGGCTATGATTTACGATCTTTACATCATGGAACAAATTATGAGCGAGAAAGACAAGGAAATCGAAAGAACCGAACCGTTGCCGCAGAACGCGGAGGGCAAGCGTTTAGGCGAAGCAAAGCGTTTCACTTTTGATACCCCCGCAACGCCGACCGACCCGCTGAGATAGGAGGGCACAAATGATATTTGACATTGTGCCTGTAACGTCAACACGGTCAACGAATTGCGGCCCGTGTTGCATGAAGATGCTGCTTGCGTACTACGGCATAGACGTGACGCTGGAACAGTTGCAGCAAGAATGCCCCGTTACAATCGCGGGCTGGACGGGAAAGAACCTGTATGATGTAGGTAAAGCACACGGGCTTGATATGATGGCGTTCAAGATGGACGCGGACGAGCTTATCAAGCAGGACAGACCCGCCATCGTCTGGTGGCTGTATAAGCATTTCCTGATTTTTTCGGGTGTTGACGAAAACGGTCAAGTCGTGATTTGCAATCCGAGCAAAGGGCGTTATCGCGTCAGCGTTGGCATGTTCAAGAGTTTCTACAGCGGCGTGTCGTTCTGGAACGGAGAACCGCAGCCGCAGCCCAAACCGAATGAGGAAGGTGAGAACGTATGAAACACATCGGCATAAAACACATCGGCACAGACAAAGAACCGAACACCGCCGAAGCCGACGTCATTGACGAGGTTTGGGTGCGTGACGAACACGGCAAGCTGGTAAAACTGGAGGTGGCCGAAAATGACGCTGAAGCGGGGCAGTAAAGGCAACGAGGTCGTGCAGGTACAAACCCTGCTCGGCATCGAAGCGGACGGCATCTTCGGCAAAAAGACCGAGGCGGCGGTCCGGGCCTTCCAGGCCGCGAACGGCCTTAAGGTCGACGGCATCGTGGGCAAGCAGACCTGGGCGGCCCTCCTGGGCGAGACGTCGCCCGAGCCGGTTTTCCGGCAGCCTGTGGACTACAAACAGTACGACAAAAAGTGGGCGTCCGTCATGTACTCGAACCACAGCGACAAAAAGCAGACGATCAAAAGCAGCGGCTGCGGCCCGACCGCGATGGCGGACATCGTGGCCACGCTGATCGACAGCGCGGTCACGCCCGTGACCCTCGCGGAGCTTTCGCTTAAATGGGGCTGCCGGACGTACTCAGACGGCACGGCGTGGAGCTTCTTCCCCAAGATCGCAGACTATTACGGCTTTTCCAAGTACGTCAAATCCTCGACCCTTGCAACGCTCAAAAGCTGCCTGGACAGCGGCGGCTATATCGTCGCCAGCATGGGCAAGGGCTACTGGACCAGCGGCGGGCACTTCATCTGCGTATGGAAATACGACGATAAGTACATCTACGCGAACGACCCGGCAAGCTCGTCCCGGAAAAAGCAGAACATCGCCGACTTCATGAAGCAGAGAAAAGCCTTTTTCTGCTTCTGGAAATAGATTGAGAGGTGGAACCAATGCAGATCGGAGACGTTACCATATCGGCGGCCCTCACCTGGTTTCTTGGAGCCTGCGTGGCGGTTGCGGCGATCGCCAAGGCGGTCGAGATCATCAAGGGCCTGTTCGGCCGCGGCAAGATCAACTCGGACATCAAGCGCCACGAGGAGGCGCTGACGAAAATCAGCGCGGACGTGGATAAGCTCAAAAAAGCGCAGAGCGTCCAGTGCAAAGGGATGCTCAGCCTCATCAACCACCAGCTCAGCGGCAACGACGTGGACAAGCTCCGCGACGCCCGCGACGAGCTGCTGGGGTTTCTTGCGGAGGGATGAGCACATGAAGATCATGACAAAGAAATGGCTCAAGGCCGCGGGGATCCGCGCGCTGAAGACCGTGGCACAGACGGCGATCGCCACCATCGGCACCACCGCCATGGTGCACGAGGTGCAGTGGATGATGGTGCTTTCGGCCAGCGTGCTGGCGGGGATCCTGAGCATACTGACCTCACTGGCGGGACTGCCGGAAGTCAAAGAGGATGAATAGCTTGCAAAAGCGCCGCGCCTCTGCTATACTATAGACAAAAATAGTCAAGGAGGCGCATCATGGACGCCCAAACCAACAAAAACGGCAGCGAGAGCCTGCCGCGCTACTACTACGAGGACACCTGCGCGCGCTTCGAGCGCGGCCACAAACGCCTGTTTATCGCCCTGATCGTGGCGGTCTGTCTGCTGTTTGCCAGCAATATGCTGTGGCTCTGGGCCTGGACCCAGTACGACTACTCCAGCGAGACCACGACCTACACCCAGGACGGCGAGGGCGTCAACGTGATAGGAGACGATAACCATGTCAGCAATCCAGGCGAGAGGCCAGTCGGTAACGATCAAGAGGCGGAAACGGACCAAGAAGAACGGTAAATCCAAGGGAACGAAAAAACGCAAGTGAAGATCCCCGAAGACATCACCACAAGCCAGGTCGCGGCAGCCATTGAAGAGTATATCTTCTCGGCCCGCGACCGCGCTATTTTAAAGCGCCGGCTCATCGACGGCATCTGCTTTGAGCCCCTGGCCGAGGAGTTTGATATGTCCGTCCGCCAGATCAAGGACATCGTATACAAGGGACAGGATAAGGTTTTCCGGCATCTGTAAGCGCCGACCCAATAAGGGCCGGCGCTTTTTTTATGCCCTTTTTAATATTAAGTAATTGTAAAATCTCGATTTTTCCTTATATAAGCTATTGACTTTATATAAACGCTGTAGTATAATAAGCGCATAAGAAAGCAAGGGGGAAACGACAATGAAGGGCACCGAAAAGCAGATCGCGTGGGCTGAGGACATCAAGAGGACAACAATCGACACCTGCAAGAACAACATCGAGCGCATGAACGGCGAAGCGCTGTTTGAGGCCAATGTAGACGCGTACAAAATCATGCTGGCAGTCATCGACAAAATCATCGAGATCAACGCCGACAAGGATGCCGCTTGGTGGATCGACCATCGCAACACTATAGCGAGCCAAAGGATCAACAGCACGGCAGACAACTGGGCAAGCCAAATCAGGAGCGGACGCAAGACCGCGCAGCAGATCGCCGAGCAAAACGGCGTGAGAATTTAAGGAGGGCTGAACCATGAGAAAAATTATCGATGGGAAACGCTACGACACCGAGAAGGCGACACAGGTAGGCATCTGGAGCAATGACCGCTCCTACCGCGATTTCTCGCACTGCTCAGAAACCCTTTACCGCAAGAGGACTGGCGAGTATTTCATATACGGCGAAGGCGGCCCTCAGAGCAAATACGCCCGCGCGGTCGATCAGAACAGCTGGCGCGGCGGCGAGGACATCACGCCGTTGACGGTAGAGGAAGCCCGCCGCTGGGCGGAAGAAAACCTTAAAGCAGGAGAATATGAGGCCGAATTTGGCGAGATCGCCGAAGACGATAGCCGAACGATGCTATCGATAACGATGGCGACAAGCCTCGCCGAGCGCATTCGCCGCGAAGCCGCCAGGGCCGAGATGACCCTGAGCGCGTATATCGAGAGCCGTCTTAAATAACTGATCTGCACACTGCCCCGCTTCGGCGGGGCTTTTTTTATTTTTGGCCAAAACTTGCACGTTTGCTGCACGAAAGCCGCCCGCTGACTTCATCGTCAACGGGCAGTTTTTTATCTATAATCAAGTCATGAGCACGTGGATCAAATACAATCACAACCCCGCGGACAACGCCACCGACGATTGCGCGGTGCGGGCCGTGGCCGTGGCCCTGGGCATCAGCTGGGACGAGGCCTATCTGATGATCGCAGACAACGCGCGGCGCATGCGGGAGATGATGCACCGCAATGTGGCCTGGTGGAGCGTATTGAGACAACACGGGTTCAAACGCGCGGTCATCCCCAACACCTGCCCGGACTGCTACAGCGTGGCGGACTTTTGCCGGGATCATCCCCGGGGCCTGTACGTGCTGGGCTTTTACCACAGCCATGTCGCCGTCGTGATCGACGGCTGCCTTATCGACAGCTGGGACAGTCGCAAAGAACTACCGATTTATTATTTTTGGAGGGACGAGTATGGTCGATCAGTTTAACCGCTGGTACCCGGATTTCCCCGGCCAGCAGCCCTATCAGGACCCCGCCTACATGCGCGTGTTCGGACAGGCGCAGCCTGCGCCCCAGGGCGCGCAGCCCCAGAGCGCTCCCCAGCGCCCGTCGCTCACCCCGCCCACGATCCGCGCGGAGATCGTCCAGGTGGAAAACCTGGGCGCCATCGACCGCTATCCCATGGGCGCCGGCACGAGCCAGATGTTTATGACCCGGGACGAAAAAAACATCGTCGTGCGCTCCATGTACGCAAACGGACAGCACACCGACGACATCTACGACCGCAGGCCGCCCGAACCGCCCGCGCCCACGATCAACCCCGCGGACTACGTGCGCAAGGATGAGCTCTCGACGCTGATCAGCGAGGCCATGCGCCCCGCTCAAAAAAAGGGGGAGATAAAGGATGGGACTGTTTGACAGACTCGGCGGTCGCCCCGCGCCGGAAGCGCAGGGGCAGCAGATCAGCGAAAATGATATGCGTCAGGAAATCGGGCGCATCTCCTCAAACCCGCAAGGGTATTTGCAAAACCTCGGTTACAAGATCCCCCAGGGCATGACTGACCCCAAGCAGATCACCCGCTACCTGCTTCAGTCCGGGCAGGTGGGCGGACAGCGCCTGCAGCAGGTCATGCGGCTGTTTAACCGGTAATGGGCACACCGCCCCGGCGCGCAGGGCGTTTTGCTAATACACCGAAAGGACTTAAAACTATGTCTCTTACTGACGACACCCGCGGTAACGGGTTTTACATGCCCGTGGCGCCCGCCTACGGCGGCGGCTACGGCAACGGCGGAAGCGGATTTTTCGGCGGCGACTGGGCCTGGATCATCCTGCTTTTGCTCATCGGCGGCAACGGCTGGGGCCTGGGCGGCTTCGGCATGGGCGGCATGATGCCCTGGATGATGGGCGGCATGAACGGCTTCGGCATCGATTACCTCTATCCCTGGCTCAACAGCAGCCAGCACATGTCCGACGGCTTCCGCGATCAGCAGCTTTCCACCCAGCTCAGCAGCCTGGGCGACCGCGTGAGCGCGGGCTTCGGCGACGTGCAGCTTGGCATTGCCGGCCTGGGCCGCGACATCTGCCAAACCGGCAACACCATCACCGGCGCGGTGCGCGATGGCTTCAGCGCCGCGGAGATTGCGGCCAACGGCCGCCAGATGGCCAACATGCAGCAGGGCTTCGCGCTGCAGAGCACGATGCAGTGCGGCTTCGCCTCCAACGCTGCGGCCACCGCGGATCTCAAATACACCGTGGCCCAGGAGGCCTGCAACGATCGCGCGGCCATTTCCGGCGCGCTCAACAGCCTGCTGACCCACATCGACGCAAAGGTGCAGGGCGTGCAGGATAAGCTCTGCCAGCTGGAGCTTGACGGCTACAAGCGCGAAAACGCCAGCCTGCAGAACCAGCTCAACATGGCGGCCTTCCGCGAGAGCCAGGCCAACCAGAACGCGCTCTTTGCCCAGGGCATGAACGCCGAGGTGGACGCCCTGTACAACAGGCTTAAGAACTGCCCGGTCAGCACCGTGCCCGTCTACGGATCGCAGCCGATCTTCACCTGCCCGCAGAGCGTGGGCGGCTGCGGCTATGCCGGTAACGTCGGCTTTGCCGCCTGAAGGGCGGTGGCGTAGATGAGCGCTGAATATTCCGCAAACGCGGTGCAGACCGTCCCCGCTAACGGCGGCGTGATCTTCACCGAGTCGCCCGTGCCCTGCAACCGGGGCATGATCTACCACAGGGACGAGAGCGCGCTTTTCCGGCTCGCCTCGCCCCGGGCGCTGGGCGTCGGCTGCTGCCGCCGCTGCTGCTGCAAGGGTTTCCCGGAGTCGGTTTACGGCGTGTCTTTCCACGCCAACATCGCCGTCCCCACGGATCCCGCAGGCACGGTGGAGGAAATCCAGCTGGCCATCGCCATTGACGGCGAGATCGACCCCAGCTCCATCATGTCGTTTACCCCTGCGGCGGCGGGCGTGTACGGCAATGTGGGCGCCGACGTGCTGGTGTCTGTGCCCTGCATCTGCGGCTGCTCCTCCGTCTCCGTGCGCAACATCAGCGCCCAGCCGATCAACGTGCAAAACGCCAATCTGGTGTTTTCCTTTGACGGCATCCGGCGCTGAGAAAGGAGTTAACCGCAATGTACGATAACCTCTGTGGATATATCCACGACGAGCTGGACGAGCTCGACCGCAAGATCAAAAACGGCGGCAAGCTGAGCGCGCAGGAGACCGAGTACGGCGATACCCTCGCCCATATGAAAAAGTCCCTGCTCACCTGCGAGGCCATGGAGAGCGCAGGCGAGGGCTACAGCGGCATCGGCTACGGCAGGATGCCCGAGCCTTACCGCTACGCCAGGGGCGGCTACGCTTCCGACGGCGGCGCCTATTACGGCGGAGAAACCAACGGAAGCAGCTATCGCGGCTACAGCCGCGCCCGCGGCAGGGGCAGCAATGCCGAGCGCGACGTCATGGGCCGCTATTCCGGCGACGGCGACAGCATCGAGCAGATGCGCCGCATGGCCGCGGACATGCCAAACGAGCAGCTGCGGCAGGAAATGATGAACCTGCTCAACCGCGCGCAGCAGCAGATGTGAGGTGAGCGCCCCGTGATCACTATGCAGGACATAGACTCGGCCATCGCCGAGTGTCAGGGGGCGCGCGACCCCGACGCCAGGTGCGTAACTCTCCTGGCTGCGCTATACACCGTCAAGGACCACATGAGCGCGCCCGCCGAGCGGCGGGAAGAGGCCTTCGCCTTTTCCACCGCTCCGGCGCGGGACATCATTCGCTACATGAGCACAACGCCCTTTGGGCGGGCGATCTACGGCAGGCAAGCCAACGACGTCTGGCTGCTGATGGACGACCTCATGACGGCCGTCAAGACGCAGAACCCGCGCCTGTACGACTCGATCATGCGGCAGCTTTAAAAACAGCGGGCAGCCCGCAAGGGCTGCCTGTCTCTCTCTCGAAAGGAGCACTATGCTGAAATCCGGATTTTATCTTATGGACTGCATGGATGGCATGAAGCAGTTCCCCGACAAGTTTTTCGACCTTGCCATCGTGGATCCTCCCTACGGGATCAACATCACCGGCCGCAAGTCCGGCGAAGGCTGCAAAATTGGACAGAGCGGCAAGACGTATCACGCCTTCGACGACACCGCCATTCCGGACGAGAGCTATTTCAAGGAGCTTTTTCGCGTCAGCAAAAACCAGATCATCTGGGGCGGGAATTATTTCACAAAGTACCTGCCGCCCACGTCCTGCTGGATCAGCTGGGACAAGGACCGCGCCGACGGCCTTGACTTCGCGGACGGAGAGCTGGCCTGGTGCTCATTCAAAAAGCCGATGCGCATCTACCGCCGGCGCTGGGGCGGCAACGATCTCGACCCCAGCCGCAGGGAGGAGCGCATCCACCCGACGCAAAAGCCGGTTTCACTTTATGCCTGGCTGCTGAGCCGCTACGCCGAGCCCGGCGACAAAATCCTCGACACCCACGTCGGCAGCGCGTCCAGCCTGATCGCCTGCCACCGGGCAGGCCACGAATACTGGGGCTTTGAAATCGACCCGGTATTTTACAAGGACGCCAGCGAGCGCCTTGAAAACGCGAAAGCGCAAATATCCCTTTTTGACTGATTCTATTATTCAGCCGCCGCGGGCGGCTTTTTTTGTCTGTAAACTGTGCGTTATCTTTCTTAGTTTTCTATTGACTATGTAGTGATAAAGTAGTATAATTAAGCTACAAAATAAAGGAGGGGAACACAATGAACATCAACATCAATTATGAGCAAATCGGGAAAATCGAAGCCATTCTAACAAGCCTTAAATATGACAGCATGAACGAAAAAGACCCATTCGGTAACAGTCCCGCAGACAAGCAGATTAAATCCATCATGGAAACCCTAAAAGTGTTCGGGGCAAGATTCATTTATGAAGGCCCGGACTTCACCGCGAGAATCATCATTGACAACTAACAACCAACGCCGAACCGGGGCGTGCGACCGCCCCGAAATATGAAAGGAGCTAAAACTATGAAATCCTACGAAATCGAGCAATTTTTCACCGCGAAAATGATCCAGTACATAGCGCGCGGCTACACCATCAACCCCGGCACCATGGCCGGCCACCAGGGCGAGATCAGCAAGATCGACCTCAAAAAGGGCGACGACGTAATCCGGATCCTGCTTGAGAATACCCACGCCTGGGACCGGGCCGACGATGTCGAGATCGATGGCGTAGTCCTAAAGGTGGGCCGCAGCCACGAAAAGCTGAACCCGGCGCGCCCCTTCGATACCTGGCAGACCATCTGGAGCGAGAACCTTGAAATCCTCGAGGAGCGCACCTTCTACCAGATCCGCCGCGAGGCCGACTTTTTCACTGAGGACTTTGAAGAATACAAGGCCATGAAAAAGCGCCAGCACGAACGCTGGAAAAACAACGACAGCCGCACCGGCATGCAGGGCTACACCCTCACAAGCCCGAAGGCCGTGGAGATCGCCATCCGCTACCTCAAGCGCCGCACCGGCAAGAGCCGGATCCTGCGCGACGGCATCGAGGTCACCAAGCGCGTAAGCCGCAACGGAAAGAGCGAGTACACCATCGGCTACAACCGCTACGGCTACGCCCTGCACTAAAATCAAGCGCCAGCCCGCGGGCATCATACGCGGGCAGAAAGGAGAACCCCATGGAAGGCAACACACCCATCTGCAACAGCAACCCGCTTCTTGCCGCGACCGCGGTCGAGATCGAAATTTACGGAATGCCGCCCAGGATCCAGGCCGTGTGGGATTATTTCAGCGGCGCGGCTTATCTGTACTGGACCACCGACAACAAATTTATCTGCACGGACGAAGCCTGCGACTTAGATCTGCCGCGCTGGACGGGCGAAAGCCTCCAGGACTTTATGCATTGGCTGGACAGCATTTACGACGAGATTTCGGAGGAAATAAAAGATGCTGAAAATCACCTTTGAATATGCGGACGCGCTTTCTAACTGGGAATGGCGCCGGCAGACCTGCGTGGTTTCCTCCCTGGCCGAATGCAAGCAGATCTACGGTCTCGGCGTCGACTGCGACTACCGGATCATTTCCATTGAGAAAATATGACCCTCGGCGCGGCAAGTTTGACAACACAGGCTCGCCGCGCTATAATACTCTCTGGAGGTTGATAGCATGGCACTGATTACCCTCAAGGAATACGCCGAGCGCCGCGGGCTCAACGCCGCAACGCTCCGGCAGAAGATCCTGCGTGGCGGGATCCCAGAGGCCCAGAAGCTGGGCCGCGACTGGTTTGTGCCCGAGGATCTCGAATTGACAGACCACCGCATTAAAAACGGGATCTACACCGGCCTTTATGAAAGATACGGCAAGCGCTACTACGAGGCCAAAAAGAAGCCCTGAGCCGTCTCCGATTTCCCCTGCAATATACGCGCAATATACAAACCCCCATCAATTGCCCGAAAATAGACACTTTTCAAAACTGTTATTCTTAATATTAAAAATTACTTTTACCGGCACTGGGGGCCGGTTTTTTTGTGGGAAAGCGGGGGAAAATTGGGTGCGGGCGGGGGCGGTTTTTTGCGTAATATACACACAATATACAAATCTCATATCTTATTGATAGCCTCGACGAGGAGGTTATAGTCGAAATGGGTGTAGACGTCCTCGGTCAGGGACTGGCCTTTGTGGCCGACGATCGCGCGGATCAGCATGGGATCCACGTGGGCCATCGTGAGGAGGGATATGCAGGTGTGGCGGGTGTCGTGGACCCGGTGGGCATCCAGGCCGAGGGGCTTTAGCAGCTGCATCCAGTCCGTGGCGCGGTAGGCCGCGTAGGTGTAGGGTTTGCCCAGGTGGTTGGTTATCAGGGTCGGCGCGGAGCCTTGCGAGAGCCAGCGGGCGAAGAAGGGCGCGGTTTTTTCGTGGATCGGCACGCGGCGAATGCCCGAGGCGGTCTTTGATTTTTTGATGTCAAAGAGGCGGTCGGAGAGGTGGACGTCCTGCTTGTTCAGCTCGAGGAGCTCGCTGACGCGCACGCCGCTGTAGATCAGCATGAGCACGATGCTCAGGCGCGGCTCGGCGGGCTCGGCGGCCCAGAGGCGGCCGATCTCTTCGACCGTGAAGGCAGTGTGTTCCAGGCGCTCAGGATCGCGGGCCCTGGAGAGGTCGACAAACTTTGCATAGTTTTTGTTGCAGATGTCGTTTTTGATCGCGTAGTCGAACAGCTGGGAGGCGAGCTGCCGGGCCGTGGAAAGGACGTTTAACGTGCGGTCGCTCTCGTCGAAGACGCGCTGCAGGTGGATCAGGCGCAGGTCGCGCATGGGCGTCTTTACCAGCGGGGCCAGCACCGTGTAGGAGGATACGTAATGGTTCAGGGTGCTGCCGGAGACGGTATCGGTTTTCTGCTCCAGCCAGCGGGCGTAGATCTCCCCGAGGGTCAGGCGGACAGCGTCCTGGTTGTAGGGCGAGGCGTTGTATTCAGCCAGGGCGCGGATCGCGTCGGCGCGCTTTTCGTAGTATCCGATGTATTTATATTTCTGCGTGGCCTTGCACGCCTGCAGGTCCATGGCGTAATCCGCGGTCACGCGCACGGCAAAAGGCTTGCGGCGTTTGCCGGCAAGCTTTACGATGGATCCGTAACCGTTGGGGAAGCGCATTGGATCACCTCTGGAAAAAAGATTATATTGCCTTTTCGTATGTATTTTTTTTGTACTCCGCGCGCGAAAGCAGATAGCCTATATACTTGCGTAGTTCGGTGCGGCCCTCGACGTTGAGACGGCGGGCGCTGTGAATAAGCTCGTGCTCCCATTCTTCATCGATATTCGGTTCCTCCATGAGCATGATGTATTCTGGGGAAACCTCATAAAAGTGGGCAAGCTCCATCAACGCGGACGCACTGAGCTTGCGCGCGCCGCTTTCATAACGGGCATAAGTCGCCCTTTCTACGCCGATACGTTCGGCGACTTCTTCCTGTGTGAGGCCGGCTTCGCCTCTGAGTTTTTGCAGAATTTGAAAAGTGTATTCGATCATAGTAACACCTCCTAATAATATTGTACCAAATGGACACAAAAATTTAAAGACTTAAATGGTACAAATATTATTGACAATGTGCCAATCGGAGATTATAATAAAATTCACCAAACGGCACAAATGAAAAAGGAATTGTGACATGATTAGAACGATGAGGAAAAAGAGGCTCTTGACGCTTGAACAGCTTGCCGCCAAGAGTGGCGTAAGCAGGGTAAGCATCACGCGGTACGAAAACGGGCAGAGGGTTCCCAAGCTTGACGACGCGCTGAAGATCGCGCGGGCGCTGGATTGCACCGTCGAGGAACTTGTGGACGAGCCCGCCGAAGGAGTGAAAAGCGTTGGCTGACAGTAGACGGCGATGGCCCCACCCACCGAAAGGAGAGATAAGAATGCAGTGCTTAGAGGCCCCGGAAGTACAGCCCTTTGATACGCGGATCACGATCGCCGAGGCGGCGAAGCTGATGCACGTGACGCCGATGTTTTTGCGGCTGGCTTTGCGCAAGAAGCTTTTCGACTTCGGCGAATGCATACAGCAGACCGGCGAAAGGTACACCTACTACATCAACCGGGCGCGGTTTTTGCGCTATCTTAGCGGTGATTCCAAATGATTGTGAGGGAGAACTATATGGGAATACTGACGGCGAACGAGTACCAGCGCCTGAGCAGGCGCACGCAGAACGAAAACCTGAGCACAGAGGACAAGCGCCGGCACGCGCTGTTCGGGCTTTGCAGCGAGGTCGGCGAGGTGCACAGCATCTTCCAGCACGAATACCAGGGCGCGGGCGTGAAGAAGGAAAGGCTCGTGGATGAGTGCGGGGACCTGATGTGGTTTTTCTGCGAGCTGCTGGACACATTCGATGTAGATCTGGAAGAAGTGCTGGTGTACAACATCGAAAAGCTGAGACGGCGGTACCCCGATGGGTTCGATCCGCTGCTCAGCGAAAAGCGGCACGGGTGATCAGCTGCCCCGGCGACGGGGCCTCATGCGGTCGGGCAGGCCACGGAAAACGGAACGGACGCCGATGCCTCTACTGTGTGTTCGTTGACAAACCTCCATATTTTGTTACAGTCATTTGTCTTTTTGTCCGGTTTGTTTTCCGTCCCGGGTTCGATTCCCGGGGACCGCTTTTCAGGTGACGGTGGCGGCAGGTTGCCGCCGCTACGGAAGGAGTGTTTTTATGATCAAGTTGGTAGTTGAGGATTATTGCCAGGAGTGCGCAAATTTTGAGCCCATGGCCGTGACGAACGTCGTCCTGTGTGACGGATGCGAGGATCAGAAGATCACGCAGGTGTGCTGCCGGCAGCGGGAGATGTGCGCGCGGCTGGTCAGGCGGTACAAGGGGCAGATGGTGGAAGACGAACGACCTCATCCGTCGCCTGCGGCGACACCTTCCCCAGAGGGGAAGGCTTTGGAAAACGTGTTCTACACCCGCGGCGAGCCGGTGGAGGTGCGCTGATGTACGTCGAGGCAAAGCAGATTGTAAAGTGGCTAAAGGGCAAGGTGCCGCACCCGATACTGGTCTGCGCGCTTTGCGGGCGGAAGATGGACGCGCACGACCCTTGCATGAGCGCGATCTGGCGGGCGCAGGCCGGGCAGTACATACAGGCGTATCACCCGGTCTGCGCGGAGATCGTCAAAAGTTGGGGCTATCCCAACGACTTTTTGAGCCCGCGGAAGGCCGAGCTCTGGGCGTACCAGATCGCCTGCGCGAAGTGCCCGATGCGCAATAAGTGCATGATGTACGTGTTCGAGTGCCGGAAGGCCACGGACGAAATACGGCTGCGCGGCGCGATGCGGAGCAGGGAGGAAAAGGAATGACGGACTACAAAGCGCTCTATGGCCGCATATGGCGGAAGGAGCACGCCGAGCAGGAACGCGCGAAGCGGCGGGAAAGGTACGCAAGGCTCAAGGCAGCGGGCATTTGCGTGGTATGCTGCAAAAACGCAGCGCGGCCCGGAAAGGCCAAATGCGCGGAATGCGCGTTAAGGCACTCCCTGCAGGACGCTGCGCGAAGGAAGCGTGAACAGGAAGAAGGCATAGAATGATCATCAAGCGGCTAAGCCTTGAAGAGTTTATAGAGAGCGAGCGGCCTTGCTGGATCCAGCACAGGTATTTGGACGTGTATTGCGGCTGGGCGATGTTTTACGCCGAGCAATACCCGCTTATCAAGGTGGATTACATACGGGTCGGGCGGGTCATGCTCGCGCCGGACAAGTACGGGCTGAGCTGGGTCGCGCTGGACAGGGAACCGACCGCCGAAGAGGCGATAAGGGCATTTCGGAGATAAGGAGGGCACAATGGTTATGGTGGTTACGATACAGGGAGCGTGCGAAGACTGTTCAGGGAAGGGCAGGCTTAAGGAATTGTACCGCCTGTTTAAGAACAGGCGGCAAAACGATCTGGAAGGCGGCGAGTGCTTTATAAAGCTGAGCTTCCCCTTTGTGGATGATGTCCTTTTGCCGATCCTGGAAGCGAACCTGCCGGAAGAGGCGCGGGTGCTGTCGCTTGAAGAGGTAAAAAGCGGCAAGGGCGCCGGGTGGATGGAAAACTGGTTCGAGCCGGACGACGAAGGTCCGGAGATCAAGGAGCTGCTCGAGTGCGCGTGGATCCGCGGCGCCGCGGTCGCCTATGACACGATGGGCTACACGGATTACTACTGTGAGGGAGAAAGCTTTGACCGGATGTACGGAAAGAAATTCGGCTTCCGGATCTGGACGGGCAGGCCGAGCCCGGCGCTCATGGAAAGAGAGCAGTGGGAGGTATGAGCTACGACCAGGCGGACGCGGTCAAAAAGCGGTATTGGCGGTACCGCGAGGCGGGGCTTTGCGGGAGATGCGGGAGAAATCCGCCGGTGCAGGGGCACAGCCTGTGCGCCGAGTGCGCCGAGAAGGGACGCATAAGGATGCTGAAGCTCTATGCCGAGCGGGACAGGATGCACCTTTGCCGGTCGTGCGGCATACCGCTCAAAGAGAACGAGACGCGCAAGCGGTGTTTGAGGTGCCGGCTGAGGTCGAGCGGGCAGTGGAAGGAATGGAGCGAAAAATGGAAGGCTTAGGGATGCGCGATTACGGCGATCAGCTATACTTAAAGGTCGGCGAAGAATTTATACCGTACAGCGAAGGAATCAAAGAAGTACATTTGTACGCCGACGATTATGTAGTCGATACGATCAGATTCGAGCCGCCGGCAGAGTTAACCTGTAAGCTGCGCTTACGCAAAAGGTCGATCAATTACATCCTCGGCTGGAGAGGCAAGGGACTGCGCCGGCCGCGAAGTAGGATGCTGATCCGGGCGCTGAGGATGGCTCCAAAAGGTTTCTGGCAGCCGGGAAAGACCGGCCTTTGAGAGATCATCGGTCGCCCGAGGGCGGCTTTGTGAAAGGAGCGGAAACTGTGAAAGGATATTATTTGAAGAATGTGCGACTGGGTGTCGCTGGGCGAGCGCGCGCCCACAGAGGCGGACGGGGACGCGCAGAAATGCGTGCTGGTATGGCACGAGCTGAGCGGGTGCATGATCTACAATGTGACGAACATAGAGCACAACAGCTTTCTTACGCACTGGATGCCGTTGCCCGGCCGACCGGGCCGCGGCTTTGGGGGTGCAAGGTATGAGCAGGGAAGCGGAGCTGCAGAGCGCGATCACGAAGAAGTGCATGGAGTGCTCGGGCGGGATGCGAAACGAGGTGACGAGGTGTCCGGTGACGGGGTGCGCGCTGTATCAGTACAGGCCGTATCAGACGGAGAGAGCGACCTCATCCGACCGCCTGCGGCGGTCACTTTCCCCAGAGGGGAAGGCTTCGGGGCACCAGATCGACGTGTACGAGGTGCTGGAGGCGATGACATGACCGGGGATTATCCACACAAAAAGAAGAAGGCGATTCATTTCAAAAGCGGCGGCGAGAGCGGGAATATCTACGCGATCCTCGCGAAGGTCAGCGCGTTTATGCTCAAGCAGAAGCGGATCCCGGAGTTTAACGAGCTGCGCGACCGGGTGTACGCGGCCGGCAGCTACGAGAGCGCGCTTGGCATACTGCGCGAGGAAGTTGATTTGATCGACGATGACGGGAGGTATTGACGATGGACGTTTGCGTTTATATTTCGCCTTGGAAAATTGATGCCAATGGCGAAGGAGAAGTGAGAGATGAAGGAAACCGAATCAAATTTGTACCGTATAGAGAGATGGCTATTATCTCTGTTGGAGACAAAACATTTTACGTCGACCTTAAAGAATTGCGGGCGGCTGCAGATATATGCATCAGGAGTTTGATATGAGGGACTGGCTTTGGCACAGGCTGAACAATCTGAGGGTCAGCATGATCTATCGGCACAGGAGCGCGCGCAGCATCGAGCGAGTGAGCCGGCTGTGCAGATTGCTTTGGAGGTACGGGTACCATGTCAGCAAAAGAGAGGGCTGAGGGGTTTGAAAGGACGCTCACCGTCAGCGACATACAGAGCGAGCTGGGCGTCGGCGTGAGCACCGCGCGGTCGTTTTTGAAGACGTTCGGGTTCCGCTTCGGCTGTCACATGGTGATCAGGCAGCCCGCGTTCCGGCTTTTGCAGGCGGACGGGACCGTGGCCCTGTGGGTCAAGGGGCACGCGGGACACAAGGGGCGTCCGTTCAAGGACGACGAGAGCGCGGCAGGGCTCGAAAGGGCGGTGGACGATCTGTGTCAAAAGTGAACTATGTGCGCGAGATGGAGGGATTCGCAGCATGGGCGGAAGCCAACGGCCTGAGCGGCAGCGAGCGTCTGCTGTGGCAGGCGCTTTTCCATCTGCTCAACGCGCGGGCGTACGGGGGCGATTGGCCGGAAGGGTACGTGGAATTTAAGAACCGCGACCTCGTGGCCGCGAGCGGCCTG
>Ga0247611_10001679_pt1 | contig 38769 bp, 29 predicted proteins | sample 177DNAGHGhighgp2_FD_192422 | JGI IMG/M metagenome (GOLD analysis project Ga0247611, IMG submission 192422) | Sheep rumen microbial communities from Palmerston North, Manawatu-Wanganui, New Zealand - 1770 DNA GHGhigh gp2 | ecosystem: Host-associated > Mammals > Digestive system > Stomach > Rumen... | reverse complement strand
ACAGCCTTAATGGAGAGTCTAGCAGCCGCTATCAATGCAGTAAAAGAAGGCGGGGAGGAGAGGTTGGCAAGTATAGAAACCTCAATGGTGTACACATCTACTATTACAATAGACCCCACCCTTACAGTTAAAACTCCTTAAATATTAATTCTTATTAGTGTTGAGGTTGAAATAGTACTATTTGTAAGATTGCTGTAAAGTAATTGTAAAGTAATTGTAAGAGTTAGGTTTTGAACTAAGCTTAAAATTCAAAATAATACTAAAATACTAAGTTTTAAAATATTTTTACTTAAAATTTCAACCAACAAAAAAGTTATCCAAAAAATTAAAATTAATGACGAATGAGGGAAAGATATATATTCGTAATTTGAATTTGAAATTGTGTTGGAAGACAAAGGGGAGTTGAGGAGTTGCAACTATTGAGACTGTTATAATTAAAAAAGCAGTTGAGGAGTTATAGCTATTGAAAATAAGGAAAACAAGTTTCCCATGGAAGACAAAGGGGAGTTGAGGAGTTGCAACTATTGAAATTAAAAAACAGTAGACGATTTGGCGAAGCCAAATCTTGAGTTGCAACTATTGAAACTATTGTAATTAAAAAAAGCAGTAATAAAGTTGTAGTTCTTAAGACTGTTATAATTAAAAAAGCAATGTGGAGGTCGTAGTTCTTAAAGACGATTTGGCTAAAGATTTCACTTCGTGAAATCGTAAAATCTTGTTAGAAGACAAGTTTCCCATGGAAGACAAAAGAGCAAAATCTTAAGTTGTAGCTAAAGGAGAAAATGAGTCATTATGAAGCAGACATGGAATGCAAAGTATGAGCTAATTGACAATAACTTCATAGGTTTCAATCTCGGGGCAGACTTTTGTGCAGAGCATGAGTGGGGAATAAAGAGATTGCAAAAGGCATTTGGTTGTTATTATGACCCAGATGATTTCTCTGTTATGGGGCTGGATAGATTCCACTCCACCCTTGTTCCTCCCGTTGTAAGCCTATATAATTTTCAGAGAGATAAAATAAAGTATACGGGGCTTTATGTAAGTAGTTACCCTTATAGCTTTTCTGTACCCAGATTAGGCAGAGTTCTACCTTTACCAACAGATAAATGTCCAGTAGGAGCAATGTGGGATGAGGGAGAGTTTTTAATAGTTGTTCCTTATCCTGATAGAGACAAATTAAAGTTAATAGAAGAGGCGATAAATAATAAGAACATTGCTATATTTATCAATAGTTCTAATAATCCATTTGAGAATGGTGGTTTAGTCATAGCCATTTATGATAAAATACCGCAGGAAATCTCAAACTCCTTCCTCTCTTCCCATAAGGAGTTCAAGGAATTAAGGGAGCTAGTGCTTTCCACAGGGATAGAGGAGTATTTAGCGAAGCACAATAAAAAGTATTATGCTTTAGAACCCAAGTTGGAAGACAAAGGGGATGGAGGAGTGAAGCTTACTTTCTTCTTAAATCCAAAAGAGCAATCAAGGTATAATTTCGGATGGTTCACATTAGAGGAGTTAAAGGAGTGGGGAGAAGACCGAGGACCCGTTATCAAAAGATTAATAAAATAATAACTAATACCCCTAACGATTTGTTTAGGGGTTTATTTATGTGTATACACTTTTAGACTATTGATAAATTTTAAGTAATATGCTATAATTTTATTAGCTTTATAATGAAAGGGGGAAAGTTATGCCCAATTTTAATATAGATATTCGGGCGATAACACCCGAAATAACGAAAGTAGCAATAATCTGCATAGCCTACATTGTCTCCTTAAAGATATTTAAGAAGTTTTGGAAGAAACTCCTTAAAGCACATGACGAGTTACATTGGAGGTTTATCGGTAATTTAATAAGGGTAATGTTGACAATCCTCTTTGTCTCCTTTTTAGGCTCATTATTCACAGATACGAAGGAGATAAGTGTAGCGATATTCAGCAGTACAGGAGTAGCAGTAGCTTTACTCTTATACACGGCACAGGAGTTATTGAAGGATTTAATAGCAGGGCTTGCAATCAGTTTTTCAAAGCCTTATAAGATAGGTTCAGTAATAAATGTAACGAGTCTTGACATATCAGGAATAGTAGAGGATATAACACTAAGACATACAATAGTAAAGTGCTATGATAATACGCGTTTAATAGTGCCAAATAGTGTAATGAATGGAGCAATTTTAAGCAATCGTGATTTCGATAAGAATTTAATTGGTAACTATTTAGAAATAAAGATAAGTTATGATAGCAATATAAAGAAGGCGAAGGAGATAATTTACAACACAGTAGTAAATCATCCCTTAGTAGTGGATAGCACGAAGGACTCATCTATAGAGAAGCATTGCTCAGTTTTACTCAAGGACTTTGGAGACGATGGGTTGGTGTTAAAAACTACGGTGTGGACAAGAAACATCAATGACAATTTTGCGGCATGTGATGAGATAAGGATGACGATAAAGGAGCAGTTTGATGCAAATAATATCGAAATACCTTTTGCAACAAGGACGGTGCATATAGTAAGCGACACAAATACAAATAATACAAAGTAAGTTTTAGAGAGTAACAAAAAGAATGGAAAACAAGGGAAATAACAATAAGGAAAAGGCACTAAAAGCCAAAAAAGAATTAACGGCATACGATGCCTATTTAAACAGGGTGTTTAAGATAGCTATTTTAGCACCCTCTATTGCGACAGCGACAGCAGCAATATATTTTACATTATTTAAAGCATTAGGGTGGTATCCCAATATACCAATTTGGATTTTAATTCTCTTTGATTTAATGGATGTACTATTTATGGTGACATCTGTATGGCTTATGAAAACAAGTTTCACCACAGATGGTGTATTAAAGCCACATAAACTAAAATTAGGCAAGATATTTACGGTTGCTGTAATAATTTTACAATGGAATGCAATATCATATATGTCACCCGTCAGAGAGTGGTGGGCATTTATGTTTTTCTTTGCAGCCTTTGGGATGCTATATTTTGATATAAAAATGATGTTAGTGAGTGTCATTGGAGTATCAGTATCAACATTTATATCTTGGGTGTTGGTAGATGGATTATTTGTAGTAATGTCCGAAGACATGACAAAGGAGTTTGTCATCAGATTATGCTGTGTAATATGGACAATGACAATATTACTTGTACTGACACATTTTGCGGGCAAGTATCTTGTAGAAGAATTGGAAAAGTATGCACATTATGATGCATTGACTAATCTTTTAAATCGTAAGACACTAAGTACACATTTAGAAGAAGCATGTAGTCAGGCAAAGTCAGGAAAGACTCAATTTTGTATTTTAATGCTTGATATAGATAATTTCAAGCATGTAAATGACACCTATGGGCATGAAGCTGGAGACGAAGTGCTGGTGACGATAGCGAATGTAGTAAAATCGTCAGTAAGAAAAGAGGATGTAGTATTTAGGTGGGGAGGCGAAGAGGTACTTGTGCTTGTCCAATCAGGTGAAGAAGTAGCATTAAAAATAGCGGAGAGGATAAGGAAGACGGTGGAGGAGACGGAGATAAAGTATGAAAACAATATCATCCGTAAAACAGTAACAATAGGGTTAATGCCATATAATAAAGATTTAGACATCGAAGCTATGATAAAAGAAGCAGATGATAGGCTTTATTATGGTAAGAATCATGGAAAGAATCAAGTAGTTTCAGAGACAATGCTGATGGCAGAGCAAAAAGAGACAACAGATACAAATACAGAAGTAGCAACAAATGCAAATGCTTAAGGAGGCACCTATGAATAATCTGATACCCAATAAACTAAGTGAAGATTACTTTAAAAGTCTTGAAAAGAGGGTAGTACAAGAGACATTACTGTTAAATTATGAATCTTTACTCAATGAATTAGAAAAAAATTTCAAAGAATTTACAGAAGATATAGACTATTCCGAGTTCAAGGAGAAAGTAGAAAGGGAGAGAGAGGCATTTAAGCCATTAGAGTTCGAGTACCCTATAAGCAAAACATATTTTATAGATTACGAAGAAGGAAGTGTGAACATAGCCATTGCAAAAGACTTCACATTCACATACGATAATAAAGACCACATATTATATGTAGATAGTTATACAACAGAGGTCATCAAGAGAATAATTTAAACTTAAGGGGAAAAATTTAGCAAATGAATATACAGAATAAGAAGATAGCGATAATTGGAGGAGGAATAAGTGGTTTAATGGCAGCTTATAGACTCCTAATGAGGAGAGATGACATAGAGATAATTTTATTAGAGAGGGGCAAGGATATAGAGAAGCGTACATGCCCAATTCTAACAAAAGTATCTGATAGATGTTTAAAGTGCAAGCAGTGTGCAATCATGGAGGGGGTTGCGGGAGCTGGAGCATTTTCAGATGGAAAGTACAATATCACAACAGAGTTTGGTGGGTGGTTACAGGAGATATTACCAGATGAAGTAGTGTTAGATTATATCGAGCAGGCAGACAAGATACTTGTGGAGAATGGAGCGACAACAAAGAGATTCAAGCCAAGTAACGAGTTGAAAAAGAAGTGCTTACAATATGATTTACACATGCTGCAGTCTGAGTGTAAGCATCTTGGAACCGATGCCAATTTTGATACAATGGTAAAGTTTGTAAATCATATTAAAGAGTTCAGTAATTTTAGTATGAGAACCTCAGCGGAAGTAGTAAATGTTTATGATTCTGAGGAAAATAATAACGTCAAAGTAGTAGAGCTTGCAGATGGTGAAAAGATTTATGCAAACATAGTAATCTTTGCGGTAGGAAGGGCAGGTAGCAACTTCCTCCAGAAGTGGTGTAATGATAACAAAATAATGTTAAGTAATAATCAGGTAGATATAGGAGTTCGTGTAGAGCTTCCAGCAATGATATGGGAAGATTTTGAGAAGAAGATATACGAGCCAAAGATATTTTACACCACAAAAGGATACGGAGACAAAGTGAGGATGTTCTGTTTCAATGGGCGAGGAGAAGTAGTAGCTGAGAATACATCAGGAGTATTAACAGTAAACGGGCATGCCTATGAAGCGGAGGAGAAAAAGACGAATAACACAAATTTTGCACTTTTATCGACGATAAATTTCACCCATCCATTCCATGAGCCAATAGAGTATGCAAGGCATGTAGCGAAGTTAGCAAACATGATAACAGGTGGAGGAGTAATAGTACAGAGATTAGGAGACCTTGAGATAGGGAGACGAACAGATGATTCAAGGTTAGCAAAGTCAACAGTAAAGCCATCTTTAAGAGGAGCTGTAGCTGGTGATTTATCATTATGTATGCCAAAGAGACAGTTAGATAATATAATAGAGACATTACATGCACTTGATAAGATAGCACCGGGAACAGCAAATGGAGACACATTACTTTATGGAATAGAGTGCAAGTACTATTCAGCGAGACCAGAAACAGATTTAAATTTCCAGCTAGTGGGTAAGCCCAATTATTATGCAATTGGAGACGGTGCGGGGTTCACGAGAAGCTTAGCACAGGCAGCAGCACATGGATTATATGTAGCTGACCACATTATAAACACGGAGCTAGAATCGGATAATGAGTAATGAATTAAATTTAGGACTGGAAACATTAAACGAGGAGCAGCATAAGGCTTGTACAAGTGTAGATGGGGCATTTAGGCTAATAGCGGGTGCTGGTTCAGGAAAGACACTAACGCTAACTAAGAGGGTGGCTTATATAGTAAAAAGTAAGCATATAGACCCATCAAGAGTGCTAAGTGTAACATTTACAAACAAGGCAGCAGCAGAAATGAGGGAGAGATGTGCAAAAGAGTTATCTTGTGATGAGAGCTCCCTCAACATGATGACATTCCATAGTTTAGCTTTAGCAATTTGTAAAGAAGACATGCCGGAGTATATGGGGTGGAAATACGGAGTAGGGGCAGGAAACACACCATTTTATATTTATGCCGAGAAGGTAGTAGATAAGCTTGCCCCAAAAGGAATGGTAGATGATAATATAAGGGATTATGTGAAGAGGAGATTAGCAAATTATATATCAAAAGTAAAGACTTCTGATGACTATGTAAAATATTATGATACTACCATTGAGGCAGATATAGAGCCAGCCAACATTTTAGAAATCTTTCAATATGAAAGGCAGAAAGAGGCAAATGGGGATGCCAGAAAGAAGGCTATAGCGAGGAGAAAGAACCTTGAAAAAGCCATTAAGGAGAAGGGAAACCCAAAGTTACAGACAAAGTTTGGAGAAAGTTTACAGGATTTAGATAATATAATCGAAAGACTTGCACATAAGCATGACGAAATCTCTTTGTCTCCTACTTCAACATGGGCAATTAAAGCATTAAGCTTTGCAAGAGAAGCAGGAAGTTTAACTTTTGATGACATGATAAATTGTGCCCTTTATTTATTAAAGAATAAGCCAGAAGTAAGATTAAAATGGCAAAGTAGATTTGATTATATACAGGTGGACGAGTTCCAAGATACAGACATAAGGCAATTAAATATAATAAAGGAGCTTTATGAAAGGACAGGTAATTTATTTGTAGTAGGAGACCCAGACCAAAGCATATATGCTTTTAGAAAAGGTGTGGATAGTTCACTTTTCAATAATTTAGGTGAATTTATACCAAATCTAGTAACAATCTTTTTAAAGACCAATTATCGTTCCACAAAGGAGATAGTTGAGGCAAGTAATGCTGTTATAAAGTTAAATAGAAACAGAATACAAAAAGATTTGGTCAGTTCTTCAAGTCAGAAGAGTCAGGAAGTAGAGGTATTATCTGCAAAAGATGAAGACGAAGGGGGATTGGCAGCAAAAGAATTTGACAGAATCAAAGCCTTGCTGTTAAAGTATAAGCCAAGTGAAATAGCAATACTATATAGAAATGTAAATTCTGTAGTAACGCAGGAGTTGATAGCTAAATTAGAGGCAGACAATATACCATTAGATAATCAGTTAATAAAGCTTGAATTTGGAAGTGATTTATTACAGCATATAAAAGACCTATTTAAGTTCAAGTTTTTATTTGATATGGGGGATAAGAGGTCAGCCGAGAAGTTCTTCAATAATTTTATAGCATCAACAAAAGAAGAGCCAGCAGATTATTTATTCATGTCTGAGGTTTATAGAGAGTTAAGTGATGTATGGGAAGACGAAGGGGAGATTGTAGACCTAATCTGTTCGTATTATATGAGGTTAAAGTACAAAGACCCCACTTCCTCCCTAAATGCTAAAAAGAATCCAGCCTTATATGAGGAGTGCAGAGAGCCACTTAAAGAATCCATAAGAGAATGGAAATCATTATCAGATAATGAGAAATTAATGAATTGTTCTGATGAGAAGATGTTGGAATCTGCAACAGAGAATCATAAAGATGGGCTTCACATAATGACATATCATGCATCTAAGGGGCTTGAGTTCAAAGTAGTAATTGTGAATGATATGGACACAGGTATACTTTTAGATAAAAAGAGTACCAGTGATTTCACAATCCTAGAAGAGACAGCAAGGCTAGCTTATGTAGCAATGTCAAGGGCAAAAGAGAAATTGATAGTAGGCTTGGTCAAAGCAGATAGCCCATATGCATACCAGATACAGAATTTAGCAAAATGGGATGACAATAATTTTAAGGCAGAAAATGCGACTCATGCAGATAATAGTTATAAAGAGGCATATAAAAATTTAGCCGAAGTAAAAGCCTATTCTATAAAATATTGTGATTTAAGTAAGAGAAAGAGTAGTAATCCAAAGACTGGAGACATAGTAGGAACATTATTAATAATTCCGTATGAGGGAGAGCTATATTTATTCAAGTTACCCTTAGGAATGGCAAGACCTAATAATGTAGTAACAGAGTACAGATTAAATAACATATATAGACTAGCTTTAGAATTAAATTTAGCTTATGTAGGTATAACTGTAAATGATACTGATGATGCTACTTGGATGATTAATCATTATGGTAATGCAGGTTTTATAGATAGTCCAACGGTTAAAAAGTATCTTACAGCATTAATTAAAAATAATCCAAGAAATAGTGATGAATATTGTAGGAACCTAGAAAATGAAACCACAATGATATATAATAGTATAATTGAGGGAAAAGATACATCCAATGCATTAGAGGCAGAGAAACCAATTGACAAGAATTTAAAGCAATGTGTACCTTTTACTTATCAAGAGTTCTTAAATATAAATAATTCACTTAAGGAAGACAAAGTGGGAATACCCATTAGGATAGCAGGCCTAAGTACCAAGAAGGATGTCTGTCTAGTAGAGGGAGACGGTATAAGCGATAGCGTAAAGATAAGCCAAGTCGTTTATGAAATTACAAGTAACATTAGGTATTATTTAACAAATCCAAGTATTTTAAAGGATTGGAAATATTGGGGACCAGAAAAGTTGTCTGTAGTGTAATAAAAGGGGTAAATTTATGGATGAGATAGTCTTAATGAAAGAAATTAATGAGAAGCTTAAAGAAGCATCAAGGGCATACTACATGGAAGACAGAGAGATAATGTCTAATAAGGAGTATGATGAGTTAATTGATAAACTCAGTGCCTTAGAAACTAAAACTGGTGTGATACTTCCAGACAGCATGACACAGCATATTGGATATGAAGTAGTTTCTAAGTTAAAGAAAGTTAAGCATGCTGAAAAAGCTTTATCATTAGATAAGACAAAGGACAGAGAAGGCTTAGCCACTTGGCTTGGTACCAATGTAGGTTGTATGTCATGGAAGTTAGATGGTCTTACTACTGTTATAACTTATAAAGATGGAAAGTTAGTATCTGGAGTAACAAGAGGAAACGGAGAAGTGGGCGAGGATGTCACCCATAATATTATACATGCTGAGGGAGTCCCTAAAGTAATAAAGTATAAAGGAACACTGGTACTTCGTGGTGAAGCATTGATGACTTATAGTAATTTTAACAAAATCAATGCTAGCTTAGGACCTAATGAAGAGAAGTATAAGAATCCCAGAAACTTAGCATCCGGTACATTAAGAGCCTTGGATGCAAAGGAAAGTGCAAAGAGAGGACTTTGTTTCAAGGCATTTGAGCTTGTAGAGACATCAGACGGTTTACCCTCTGAATCATTTACAGAGTGTCTTGATTGGTTAGCATCTCAGGGCTTTGATGTAGTAGAACACTATAAAATAGTGAGTACACAGGTAGTAAAGTGTATAGAGTTCTTTGAAAAGAAAATAAAGACAAATGACTTCCCAAGTGATGGATTAGTTTTACAGATAGACAATATCCCTTATGGAAAGTCACTTGGAACAACAGGAAAGTTTCCAAAGTCTGGAAAAGCATTTAAGTGGGCAGATGAGGTAGCTACATCTGTAATTAGAAAGATAGTATGGCAGACAAGTAGAACAGGACTTATCAATCCAGTAGCAGTATTTGACCCAGTTGAGCTTGAAGGAACAACAGTAAAGAGAGCTACTTGTTGTAATATTAGTTTTATGGAGGAAAAGGGGATATGTGTAGGTTCATCCGTAACAATCTATAAAGCTAATATGATAATTCCAACAATTGATGCAGTAGTGGCAAACCCGGGAGTTCCTGAGATACCTAAAGTATGTCCAGTTTGTGGTGGAAGAACAACAATTAAGAAGGATAAGGACAGTAAGATGCTTTATTGTTTAAATCCAGATTGTGTAGCACAGAAGATTAAGAGACTTGGACATTATGTATCAAGAAATGCTATGAATATAGAGGGATTAAGTGAGAAAACACTTGAAGACCTAATTGATGCAAAGATAGTAACTGATTTTATTGATATTTATTCCATTGAAAAGCACCCGGAGATTAAAGACTTTGATGGTTATGGAGAGTCAAGTTTTGCTAAGTTAGTAGAGGCAATAAATAAGAGCAGGAAGTCTACTTTTAAGAATTATTTATATGCACAGGGAATAGTGAATATAGGAAAGACAGCCTCGGAATTAATCTCAGTAGATTGTCATGGAGATTATAAAGAGTTTGTTGTAAAGATGGACAATGGTTATGACTGGACAGCTATAGAGGGTATTGGAGAAGTATTAAATAACAGTATTCATGAGTGGTGGCAGACAGGTAATCATAGACAGCAGTTTATTGCAATTCCTAGTAATGGTTTAATTGACATAACACCAACTAAGAAGGATGCAACACCAGTAGCAGCAAGTCAGAGTAATGGAATTAATGGTAAGACATTTGTTATTACTGGAGCAGTTTATAAATTCAAGAATCGTAATGAAGCCGGTGATTTTATCACAGCAAGAGGTGGTAAACTTGCATCAAGTGTATCTAAAAAGACCGATTATTTAGTAACAAACGATACAACTTCCGGAAGTTCAAAGAATAAAAAGGCAGCAGAATTAGGTGTCAAAGTCATAACTGAGGATGAGCTTATCGCTTTAGGCTCTTGAAAACTTAACTTACAAGTATAATTAAAGTAAAAATAGTTAAATAATAAGTAAAATAAAGTTATCCAAACAAATATTATATTTAGAATGAAAACACAAAATTAGGCAAAGGAGAGAATAGAATGGATTTTCGCTACAAAGTCTTATGTACAATCAAAGAGGGAGATAAACCAGCAGGTTTCTTATTAGGTGATAATGAGCGTTATAAGGTAGATAATGCAAATTATACCTATGTAACAGGTGTAGACTATGACAAGATGGTAGAACTCGTTAAGAATGGAGACGTATCTTGCTTTGGCTACGATGATGAAGAAAGAGAGCTGAGAGTTTATTACGGTGATGAGAATGTAAGTATACAGGAATTTATGAAGACAGACTTCACCATAGAAAAGAAATTGTATGACTTGTGTATACCCCGTGAAGGACAAACAAATTTTCTAGTGGGTACAGTAACAATGATGTTGAAAGTTCCAAATCTTGGGGAGTGCATGTACGTCAATATGTACGGAGACATGGCAAAAGTTAAGGCCTTATTAAATGAGTGGAAGAGAGATAGGATATTCAATTTACTTGTTGGTCAGTGTCATGTAAATGAAAATAATGCTAACATTGTAGTACCACTCAAGTTATTTAGCAAGCTTATCGGTGATGCAGACATCATCTTTGATTTAAGCATTTGCAATAGGGACATGAGTAGATATGAAAAGACACTCACAAGAGCTTACAGAAAGTTGCTCGTTCCCACAAGCAAGATGCAACAGTTACTTGGTGGAGTAGCTAAGCATAATAAGAAAGTTTTATTAGATAACGGAATCCTGATGGATATTTAAAAATTCAATCGCCATACTGTAGACTGTTAAGTTTATAGCATGGCGATTTTCTAGTGCAAAAAATTATATCCAAAAAAATTAATATTAGATATTTTTAAAAATTTTAATTTAGTAAAGGAGTTCACTAGGAGGAAAAGAGAAATGTCAAAATATTTAATTACTATTAACGATAATTACCCTTTTGAGGAAGAGGGGGCTAGTCCAAGAGAAGCTATTGCTTCAAGATTCCCAAATATTGAATTAGTAGAGGTAAAGAATAAAGAACAAGCCCAAGTCTCTATAGAATTAGTAGATGGTAAGAAGAAGTCTATCCATTACTATTACATTGAGAGTGTAAAGGGTGCTCATTTTAATATAGTAACTGCTAGAAACAACGTGGATGATAATGGCGTTGAAGTTGCAGGTATATTCCTTAGAGAAGATTGTACCAATAAAGCCCGTGAGATAGTTGCAAATTGGCAGCAAGAGAATGGATTCGGTGAGGGAGAAGTCTATGTTGGTCAATTAGAATTTAATAGACTACTATGGTATGATATAGATACAAGAATAAAAAGAACTGTAAAAGTAAATAAAAAATTTAAAGAATTATATATATTAACTGCAAAAAATGATAGGGATGCTAGTGGTGTGGAAGTTGCCGGATTATTTGCTTCAGATGTTGATGCAAATAAAGCTCGTAGAATGATAGAGAAGTGGCAAAAAGATAATGGTTTTGACACAGGTGTTACATTTGTAGCAAAAATGGAGCCAGATATAGTATATTGGTATGATAAAAAATATAAATTATATCTTGGCATGGATAAAAAAGATTTTAAGCCCTATGTTGGAGCAAAAGAACTAAAATAATTAGGAGACGAAGGGGAAAATGGCAGTTAAGATAGTAAGAGGGGATTATTGGTACGAGTGTCCAAATTGTGGATTCACATGGAACGACCCATTTGATTTAGATTTTAATGAAGCTGAGTGTTGCCCATGCTGCCCTAATTGCGGAGAATTAATAGAAGATGGTGGGGATTATTAAAAGGAGGTAATTTATGGCAGTTAAGATAAGAAGACCAGATGGGTTATATGAGTGTTCTGTATGTGGATATGTATGGGAGACTGATAATGATTTAATTTTAGATGCAGATGGTTGTTTATGTTGCCCAGAGTGCTATGCACTTATTGAAGATGACGATGATAATTTCTTTTAATGCATAGAAAAGGAGAAAATATGTCTAAAAACTTTTATGGAGTAATGCTTTCAGATAGTGAAAGGTATACTTTAAGTGCTAAAAATCCACAGGAAGCAATTAAGATTGTTGCAGAAAAATTAGGCTATAAACTACAAGATATTAAGCCAGTAAAGCAGGGATATAATGTTATAGTTTATTTATTAGATGGCTATAGAAAGAGTGCTAATGGTTATTTCATTAAGGCGTCCAAATTAGAAACAAATGAGCCAGTTGCACCTAATACAATAACACAGAAAACAAAGTCCAAAGTTAAGCCAGATTTTAAGGCCGGATTACCAAAGGAGACAATAGTAAACACAACAAGTGAAGAACCAAAGAAGAAAGTTAGAAATGGTTCTTTAACTGAGAAGGTTTATCTTGAAATATCTGGAGAAATACCAGAAGGTGCTATTGCAAATGTTAATTTAACTGAGGAAGAAATAAAGAAAGAGTTAGAGAAAGACTTTGACTGTGAATGTGAAATTGACGAGTATGAGAGCCCCATTGAAGATAATTCATGGTCTTTAACAGTAAATCTTTATATTCCAGTAAGTTATCAAAAGGGATATGCAGCTACAATGTGGGAGCCAGCAGAGCCAGCATGTATAGAAGACTATGTAGAATTTGATGAAGTAAGGGATAGTGTAGTTGCAAGATTAGAATATTTAGGATTACCTATGGATTCAGATTATGTAAATATTAAGGTTAGTGGTGATTCAGAAGAAGATATTTTAGATGACCACTACGAAGCTATGGAAGAAGCCAGACATGGCTATTATGAAGATTAAATGAATATTGTAATATATTTGTAAGAATTTTGTAATAAACACTGACACCTAACGGAAAGGGTTTGATTTAGAGCCCTTTCCTATTTTATTGTTCAAAATTAATTAGCTTGACAATACAGACAAGTTAGTTTATACTTTTTATAAAATAAAAGAAAGGGGAATGTCCATGTATAAAAATATCTACTTTGTAGATACAGAGAATCAGGGGACACATTATGTAAATGATTTACTGACACTTACAAGTAATGATAAAGTCATATTAATGTACACAGATTATGGACCTAAATTTTCGTATCCGCAGATTGAAAACTTTATTAACACAAAGGCCAATATAGTGATGGAGTATTGTTTTTCAGGAACTCCAAACGCACTAGATTTTCAGATTTCCTCAAGAATTGGAAGTATCTTGAAAGAGAGTCTAATGGAAGACGAAGGGGGATTTTCAGTTCATGCACCTTATCGCAATGTATATTTTGGTAACACACCAAAGATTATAATTGTAAGTGAGGATAAGGGATATTATCCACTTGTAGAATATTGGAGAGCAAGAGGTTATGACGTAGTAACTAGACCGGGAATAAATGAAGAAGATGCAGATGTAGAGGCATACTTGCATGATTTATCAATTTCAAAGCAACTTGAAACTCAGCAGGCATATCTGAGTAAGGCCGGATTAACAATACAGGAAGCAGAGGACTCCATTCCTAGCATCAAGCTCAGAGATAAAAATAGGAAGAAGGATGAGGATTCTAAGGTAATTTCTTCTGTAAGAAAAATGCTATCTACTTTTAAGAAAGAGCAGGAAGAAACATTAAAGAAACTGATTGCTGAAGCTACTTTAGGGATGTCAGTAGTTCAGACATCCAAATCTCCAGAAGATTTGGACGCCGATATGCGAAAGATAATGCTGAATGACTTAAAAGAAGAGTTGAATGGGGGTAGTAAAGATTTACCGGAAGTAATCACTCAGACAATTAGGGAGACTTTGGTTGAAAAGACCCCAAAGGAGACTACTGTAGACACTACTGTAGAGACTACTGTAGAAACTTCTGAACCAATAAAGGAGGTCAATAGATTAGACATAATTATGCAGCAGTCTAAGGTAAAATTGAGTGAAATCATTCCAGCACTTGTTGAAAAGGATTTAACACATCAAGAAAGAATTACCGTAACGAATAATGCAGACAGAGTTAAGAGCGTGGTGAAGGTAACGAAGAACGAAGCCCTTATTTTAGGCTATATAGCATATTATAGCAAAACACCACAGGAGTTTAATAAAGTAGCTAGTAAATATATGACAACCAAAGAGGGTAAGCAGAAAGTTATCACCCTAAGTACAAGATTTATACACGGTTATCTTGCGTCTAAGTTCAAGGAGGAAAAGGCACATGAAAGTAAATAGTCCAGAGATGGTAGGAATAAGGGAAGTATATGACAAATATGTAGAATTTTATAGTAATCGTCTTTATACATTTCATAGAGAGGCGGCACTTCAAGTGCTTAGAATGTATGACGTACTAAAGAGATACTCCACAGTTTCAAGAGAGGATACTAGGATTGCAGAGCATGCATATTATAGTTTGCATGGCGGAAGTGCATCCTATTACTCTTGTGAATCAATTAATGAGGAGTTAGTGGATGCTTTGCTTTATAAGTTTGGGTTATCTGATGACCTTGTAATTCCGGAATATCCGAGTGGCTATATTACTATTGATGAGGTCAATTTCATAGATTCCTATTGCATATTACTCGATGAAACAAAATTCGATTCCCTTCGTGAAAAGTATGCAGATATCATTAAGGAGTATAGGGAGAGTGGTGTCACATGTAAGAAGATACGAATTGTAAAGTATTATGCAAAGCTGGTTGATGTGGATTCAATCGACAAGCTATTAGAAAGGTATAAAAGAAACAATTTGCATTGTGAGTTAGACCCAGACTTTGGCCCAAAGGATAATGGTAATAATTCTGATAATTTATTAATTGAAGCCTTGATTAATGCTGCTGAGGAAGAATCAGTAGAAGAGGTTGCGGAGGAAGACGATGGAGCAATCAACACCTACGGTATTGACTATACAGACGACACCGACAATAACGATGACACATGTGCTACTGATGATGCAGTTGACACAAATGACACAAACACTGTTATTGATAGAGATGCTCAGAAAGAGGTAACAGAAGGAGATAAGGCAGATACTCAGAAAAAGAAGAAACAGAAAGCAAAGATTTATATAGAGATTCCAGAAAATAGTAGGAGAATTTTTAGCTTTAGAACATGTATAGTAAAGAGTTCTGCAAATCCAACAATTAGAGGTGGCAAGATTAAATTACAGAAGGGAAGCATTTTAGCACAACTTTACGGATTAGAAAAGCCATCAGCCGATAGAGTAGCAGAGATTGACTACTAGGTAAAAGAGCCACTAATGTGGCTCTTTTATTTTACAAATAAAGTTGCCTTTTTCTATCAAAAAATAGTATCCAAGAAATTATTAAATATATACAGGTAAATTATTGCCATTTGTTGTTGTATTGGAGGGGAAAATATAATGCAACCAAAATCAAAGATATTAATTGGTGTATTTAAATCACCTAGTCATGATGGGGATATGAAGACCGCCCAGACTGTCGGATATAGAATTTTTGACCTTAAAACTGGTGAAATTAATGATTTTAATATTGCAAAAAGAGGAGAAATAGGCAAGTTTAAAGACTATTTCAGAGAAAATAAGGGTAATATTCAAAATTTAATCCCAGCACCAAAGGGAAGTTCCTCTTATGTGAAGTTCATTAATGGTGCTGAAAATAGATATCCTGTTATAGACCCTAATACAGGTGAACTTATAGGAAAGAATAGATTAATTATATATGGTGCATACGAAGATGGATTTGGTGTTATAGACTATGCTGGAAGACGAGATGAATGGTCAAAGGACCAAGCTGTAGCTTATGCACAGATAAATGGTGTAGCAAATGGTAAGGTTGTATCCAAGAATGGAGGTCAGCCTTATTTAGCTGCAATTTCCAGTGAATATCCCGAAATAAAGAGAAAGATAAGGCATGTACCTGAAGGTGAGTATACAGATGCTTTAGACACATCTGAACCTAAGGTAAATGTACCTGAGATGAAGACCATTTCAGGAAAGGACATAGAGATAGCAAAGCCTACAAAGCCAATTAAGCCGGTAGATACTAAGCCGATTAAGACGGTAGATACTAAGCCGATTAAGCCAGAGGAGACGAAGGGGGCTAAGGAGGCTAAGACAACAGAAGAAGTAAAACTGGTACCTAGAAAGCCTGTAGATGAGCATAAGGTGGCAGTAGCAAAGGCTGAGGATAAGAGAGACGTAAAAGAGGGCGAGAAAGAAGTACCCAAGAAACCCAAACAAAAGTATACAGATAACTTTTATAGACAATTAGAGGCAGATTTTGGTGGTCACAATAGTGTATTGTTATTAAAGTATATTGTTGAAATCCGTGATGGTGGCTCATTAGATAAATTTATAGCATTAAGTAATCGTCCGAATACAGATTCAAAAATAATACCAAGTTTAGCAGGCTTAATTTTAAGGGGAATGGATGATGTAGAGGACAAAGCACTATTAACACTCATGAAGAGAGTTATTGACCCATCAGCCATAGAGCTTAGTGATAGTCTAAAAGAAAATGGTCTCAGATTAGATGAGGTCTATGATTCAGGCGAAATATTTAGTAATAGAAAGTATACTGATTCTAAATATTTATTTAAGAGAGAAATGTTAGAGGGACGCCTTGCAAATTACCTAAGGAAGACGAAGGGTAGATTATATAATTTAGACTATTCAAGTGGTAATCCTTATTATAATGGTAATTTAATAGATGTAGACGGTTATAAATTATCAGGATTAGATATTGATAAAATAACTATTACAAGTACAGATGGAGCTACCACAAAGTCCATAAGGATTAAGTAAATAAATATAAGACTTGTTCAAAAAACTCTAACTAATTAGACAAATTAAAGAGCTAGAAAGGACACAATTTAGATGCAGAACACAGATTTAAAGCTTTGCTCAAGTAAATTGATTTTTAAGCCAAATCTTGAGAAAGTAACAGAAGAAATATTAAAGCTCATAGATGAAAATAATGTATTGGATTTAACAGCATTATTTCAGCTTATTACTAGGTATAAATTAAGCAATGTAGTAATACCAGATGAGCTTGACATAAAAGAAATAAAGACAAGTAAGTGTGAGTTAAGCAAGCATATAGAAGCCTATATTGAGTTACCAACATTACATATTAAAAGTTTAGACTTAAAGTTGAAAGACACAGTTTATATAAAAGAGCTAAACTTTGAGAGATGTACAATAGATGAAATAGCCGAGGGTGGGTTGAGTAATCTAAGTTCTGATAAAGTATTATTCAACCCTGCTAATAAAATAGTTTTACAGGGTATTAGTTTAACTAATACACATATTAAGTATACTAATCTCAAGCCCTCTGTTTTAGAACCATTTTCACTAAGTAAAGAGGGTGTTAATGGTATTAATATAAGTAATGTAAAGGAGTTCAAAGGATTTAGCCTTTATGGTGTTAATTCCATAAATGAACTTAAACTTGATTTAGATAACTCAGTTTATGAGGAGAGCATAGGAAAGAATATAAAAGATATTTATTTACCAGTTTCTAAAGAGTTTTATTTGAAAAGTTTAGAAAAGTTTATGGTAAGATGTAATAAGTTATTACATAAAAAAGACCATAAGAAACTTACAACAAGTGAGTATACGGAGATGGTGGACTTTTTTCAATACTATGCTCAGAATGAAATAGACTTCACAGATGAAGAATCCCCAGATGATTATAATTTATTTAGCAATGGAGGATATACACCTATTAAATATAGTAAATTGAAGGACATTAATAGGCATGGAATACTTCTTTGGTTATCAATTTTAATTTGTAAAGGAGAGATGACAGTTACAGAGGAGGAATACAAGGAGAGTCTATTAAATAGTTTATACAAAATATTTATAGTCAGTGATAAAGACACAGAGAGAAAGGTTTATTTGTATAATGCAGAAAAAGGGGGCACAAACAACCCATTCAATAAGAATGAATACAAATTATATTTAAGTGGAACAGATGAGAGTAGAGGAAGGGTAGAAATTTATACAGACGAAACAGTTACGGGCTTGCTAGCATCAAAATCCTTTAATTATTATAAGCCCGATGAAAATCTTTCAAAAACGGAGGAACGGAGTAATGGCTAAATATTTAGTAGTATCAAGATTCAATTCACACAACGAGGACAAGACTTATGTAAACAATAATGATGTACTTGGTTTCACAGTTGTAGATGTGGAGACGAATAAGATTTATATTTGTAAGAAGAAACAGGCTGAGAGCTTATTAAAGCAGCATCAGTTTATAAATATGCACATTGATGAATATGGTAGAGTATATACAGATACACTAAGAAGGGAATTAACAGATTTCCCAGTAAAGTCACCAAAGGATAAGACAGTATTGTATCCACAGTATAACTTTCCAACAATTTATAGTAATGGACCAGATGGAACATTAAGTGCTTACGATGCAGATGGAATGGTATTAAAGCTTTCACCCTATAATTATTTAAGGGAGAGAAGGGCATTTACAAATGCAAAGATAGTTGGTAATAAGACATTGATTGGTGATTTTGAAGTGAGTAAACTTAACACTAAGAGTCCAGTTATGATACTATTTTCAGAATTTGGAAAGCCTTTAGAGCATTTAAAAACACTTTGTAAATAATAATGGAGGAAGGGTATGGCCGGTTTTGCAGTGTCATTACTGATAAAAGATAATGAGCCAATAGGCATTGGACATATAGATAGTGACACAGGAGAGTTTCAGAAATTAACACTTAAAGAGGCTGCCGATATGCAAGCGGCTGATGCAGATTCACTTTATAATATTAAGGAGACAATGGGGGCAGGAGCTATTCCAGAACTGGATAGACTGCCCAAATATAATGTAGACACAAAAAAAGTAAATAAGAATATATTTACAATAGTGTATAAAAATAACGACCTTTATTATATTTCTGATTATAATGGTCATGTTACTATAACGGGTAACTTGGGTAATATAGCCATTTCTAATCCAGAGGTGGATGGTGTTGGTGATTTTATAACTGTGGAAGACAGTGTAACTCAAGAGTATCACAATAAGTTACTTATGAATATTGACCTGAAATTTATAGTACCAAATAATAAATTAAAAGTTATAGAGGACATGACCGGTGAAGACCTAGCTATGCCAGAGGGCTTAATAGGATTCACAAGTGATTGTTGGGCTGTATCTGGTAAATTAAGGGCTTTACAATTACCTTCAGATATGCATGTATTGCCACCTAATTCATTTAGAGGATTAGTTTTAGATACTTTAATTTTACCAGTAAAAATTAAACTTTCAGCTATGTCTTTTAATGGGGCTACAATAGACAGAGTGTTAATCCAGCAAGGTGTAATAGTTGATAAAGGGGCATTTAGTGGTGCAAAAGTAGGTAAATTCTTTGGAAATGCTATGTCAATCAAGCAAGTAAGAAGTGCAGCACCAACAAAGGCAAAATTTTATGGGTTAGGTGAATACGATGGTTAATAATGAATATATATGGACTTTGAACCCAGATACTGATATTAAGGGAAATAAAGACTTAGAGGAAATTTATTATACAGACTTACAGTTTAACACATTAGAAATAAAAGATTTTTCTAATTTAATGATTAGAAAAATAGTATCCCGTGCATTTCCCATTGGAATAGATGAAAGGGACGATTCAATATTAATAGTACAGCATCCGTTTGGAGACCCTCTTGAAGCAACAAATTTTGTAAAATATGGTACTCCCAAGCATTTAGAGGCAGTTTTGAATGATAAAGCATATAAGGTCTCTAGAGCAACATATGCACAATTAGTAAAAGACTTAAAGGTAAGGGGTGATACCAAAAGAAAATTACCAGTTGTAATAGACGCAACTGGAAATCCAGTGGCTGGCTGTTTTGGTGGTTATGATAACCTTGTACTTTGTGTACTTCCCTCTGGAGACAACAGAACTAAATCAGCAACTTTAGTCTGCATAAATAATACAGGAAGACTATTTTATTATACATTTAAATTATCAAACATTGATAAGAATATAAAACAGGATGACCTATATAATGCAATTACAAATGATGCAATAAGAGATGCTATAGAGTTTAAGAATTGGGGAGTATATAACGATAATAATTCCCCAAAATTTAATGATTATAGTTATCATTGTACATGCATACAGCTGGCAGTCTCTGCGGGTTGCCCAATGAGTTCTATTAAGGGTATAAAAACATTTAGGAGCATAATAACTAATAGCAAAATAGACATAAAGAAACTTGCCGAGTTTTTGACATCTTTGGCTCCTATTTCTATATATAGATTCGGAAGTATTAGCACTGATTATTTACCAATGGAGGTAACTGATTTAATCTATAATGATAAATTGCTTTTTGCAAGAATGTTCATTTTAAGTATCGAGCAAAAAAAAGGAGAGGCACCTATATTAGCTATAAATGATTATTTTAGGCTAAAAGATTGTGTATATGTAAATCTTGCAGCATGCTCTAGTTATAATATAGAGTTAGTTGCACAACTTACAGATTATTCATTTGATGCAAAGAGTAATTCTTTCTTAATGGAATTTAAATTGCCGGGGTCATTAGGTGAGCAAGGTTGCTCTTTTAATTTAATCATAGACTTGCAAAAAATGGTATCAGGGGCAATAGGCTCAGTATCATGTAGTAAGCTGACTATGTTGACAGATGAAGAGTCTGCAAGTGTATTTACACCATTTGTTGATGATTTTGCTTGGAGTGTATTTTATAATAGCAATTTAGACTTATCACCAATAGAGGTAGATATAGAGAAAAAAGATGAGGAAGACGAAGGGGGAGTTGAACAAAAGGGAAATGTTACACAAGTAGGTTCAATGACCCTAGAGAGTGTAATTGGTGACCTTGAGGCCAAGGGATTTAAGCGTCAAAAGGCATCTTTAGTATCAGATATTGCTTATTTCAACACACACCTTAGTGCATGGTTGAATGAAAATGATTTTGTATCATTAAGTAAAGCCTCTATAAATGGAAAAGTTTCTTATAAGGTAGATACTTATAGAAATGGTGAATTTTATGCTAGTATAGAGGGTAATTTTAATGAGGAAGCCTTTGCAAATTATTTTGCATACAAAAATGACACTCCAACTGAGAAGACTAACCTAAGAACTGTAGCTCCTAAAGTAGTTAGCTATTCATTAAATCAAAAAGATTCAGAAGAATACAATGGAAAGATTAGTCTTAATAAGTATCAGAAAATGGCTTATGAGGAAAATCCTAATTTTATAGCTTATCCAGAAGCATTTTTTGCATTTAATTATGCAAAGGAGTATTCAACAGGAGTTAGAAAAGAAAATAATAATAGACTCAGATATAATGTAGATTATTATGCCCTAGCTGATTTTAAGCCTACTGGCGAGGCTTGCATAGTCTTAAATTATATTTCCTCAAATCTACATAGAAAGAATCAAAAGTTAAATACAGCAGAAATAAGATTTTCATTAGGTGCCCCAAAAATACTAATACTCATGAGATTTAAGGATAGTCAAGAGGCCATAAAAGTATTTAACAAGCTAAAAAAAGACAAATTAATGACAACTTGCAATATACCTAATGAGTTGATTGTCAAGAATCAGGTCCCACCAGATATTTTAGCAAAAAATTATGCCATAGATGATACTGAGAATTTAGCATTTATAGCTTTAAGAACAATGCTTAATGCAGACGAGTATACACAGGACATACTAGAGGCTCAACTCAATTTATAATTGGAGGAAGATAGGATGCTTATACTTATTGGTAAAATAAAGGCAAATGAAGAGAAAGATAATCTTTATGCCGGTATTACACTTAGCGATGAGGCTCTACACACTTCAAAAGGGGTGTTAGATTACCATATAAATAAATTAATATCCAAGCAAATGCTATTGGATGTTTTAAAACTTCAAAAGAAAGCCTTTTTAAGCCAATATAATAAAGTGGATGCCATTAAGAATTGGTATCCACCCTCAAATTTTTGGTGTGAGGGTATGGATTCTAATATTATACATATAGGTGTAGATGGTACTGATTGTGACATCTTAACATTAGATGGTGAAGGCAATCCAGTAAATGATACAACTCCACTTGGACAGGTTCTTGTGGCATATACCGAAAGAGAGGGTTCTGTATTAAGTTATTTAATATCAGAATATAATACCGAAAAAAAGGATTATGAAATAAAGAGAATACAGGAAACTGACCTCATAGAAAAGATAGATAATGGTCTTGCCTTTAGTAATGCCATGACAGAATTTGATGAAGAGGGCGAGGAGAAAATAAAGCAAATAGGTTTTGGTTTTACTTATGAAATAGACACCAAAAATGCTGCAAGACTTCAAAAGATAAAGGCAAACAAGAGAGAGGCAGCTAAGCTTACTAAAAATTCTACTGGATTAAGCCACACTACAGTATTAAAAGAGCAATTTGATAGTGCCAATGAAAATATATTAGAGTTCTTAAGTGCTGATGCAGCTGGTGCTTGTACAAAAGAGCAGAAGGAATTTTTAGCAAGTTATTACTCTTGGTATTTAAAGAGAGCTTTTGAGTTGATTATTGGTAATTCTAGAGTTAATATTTCTGTTAATAAAAAGGCAGCCCTAGATACTTTAAAGATAAGCAAGGATTCTCAATGGGAATTTAAAGGTTGTGCTTATTCTAATAGTCAATCTATACATTGTTCTGACCCGTCTTGTAATAAAGGCTTGAAAAAGGCTTATGTGTTCACCGCTGAGAGTGAAGATGGCGAGCCTATGGAACTTTATTTTGGACTAAATTGTGCAGAGGCTTTCTTTGAGATAAATTCTAACGACTTGGAGACAATGCAGGAGTCTGTATCTAAGGCAGAATCAGAGATAAAGGATTTATTTGCTGCAGCTATAGATACGCAAGACTATGATGGAATGTCTCATATAGATTATTTAATATATCAACAACAGCTATTTAGAGACTCAATCAAAGATTTAAAGGAAAAGGATGCACTTAAAAATATATATGGAGAGGCATCAGATTGGCTTGTAGGCTTTATTGATAATAATTTACCTATACCAGATACTTTAAATACTATGATTATTACTACTTTTGTTAGAAGGACTAAAGTAGTAGATGAAAATGTTAATAACAAATCAGAAGAAAATAATGAAAAGAAAGAGGACACTACTAATAACTCTAACCTTAGAAAGAGGGTTCTTAATGCAACTATTCCAGATGATGTAGAGTTTAAAGAGGAAGAAGTTAGCTTTTATTGGGGAGCAAGAACACCTGAGTATTCCGATGTTATAAATTATTTTCCTGAAAGTAAGCAATATTTTGACTTCATGTATAAATACAAGCTGTTTAGTATGCCGTTGACTGGAACAGCTGCCAACAATTTTGATAAAAAGCACTCTAATGAGTTGAAACATATTGCTTGGGCAGTAAATGCACAAACTTTCACAGCAGATGAATTAGCTAATATAATTCTTATTTTAAAGATAGAAAAATCATTGTCCGATATATTTACAGATTTACTACATAAAGAAGGAATAAATCTTGAAGCTAGAGATTTAGATAAAATATACATACTAGCTAAAATACGAAATAATTTTAGGCGTAAGTTCCCAAGTCGATATTCTGATTACCATGCGGGAATATATAGAAAAATGTACGAAAATTTTACCGCTTTAACCGCTATATTGAGACCTTATATGTCTGAGGTAGAAATACCTAAAGAGATAACACAAACTGGTAGAAAAACAACAATTTTGGTTAAATCTCCAAAATATAGACTCTTGTGTCCAGAATATGAGGATATTGCTTATAATAATAAGCAAGGCATAAAATACTCCAAAGATATGCCACAAAATGAAAGAAAGAATTATTATGTATCAAAGCTTGATAACATTGCAGAGAATCCAAAATTGCTCAAAGAAGTACTTGGATATTTGCAGACAAATTATCAGAAGTATGTAGATTATTTAACAAGTGAAGACTTTAAAACATTTTTACATACTACTGTTAAGGAAAGTAGAGACATAATAACACAAAAATTACTTAGGGAGAAAAAGGCAAGGGAGAGAGAGGAAGAATTAAGTAAGATAATTGAATATCAAGAGGATAAGAAGCCTATAACTGTTTCACATGAAGAACTATTAACATATCCTTTATATGAGAGAGTTCACAAGGATGTTGAGTTTACATTAATGTATAATGTTAATAGTGATTTATTTACAGCCACATTACATGGTAATAAATTACTAGCAATTAGATTTAGTCAGAATGAGTTCTTAAGAAATAATGGCATGGCAGTTTATTTATATGATGGTGCTATGTGGTTAAATACTTATTCAAAAGAGGGTAGGTCAGAAGTATGTAAATATTTACCAGCTAAAAAGAGATACCAAATGCTAGAGTGTTCTATAGAGGTTAATGAGGACACTATCCATATAAAAGAAAAGAATGATGCCATAGATATTTTATTCAAATTTAATTTTGAAACTAAGAAATTGTTAATGGTTGTTACCTATGGTGAGTCTGAGACTTATGCACAAGAGTATGACATAAGAACAGAAATTGAGATAGAAGAAGATAATAAGGCAAGTCAGTTAAAGAAGTTAGCAGAATTAAAGAGTGCCGAAGAGGTAGATAGTTTTAAAACTGCAAATTATCCAGATACAATATCAGATTATATCGAGATAAAGAAGGATGATAACCTTGGATTGATGATAACACACATGCGTAGTGAAATTAAGGCCGGTAATCTCACTCCAAATCCAGATAATGCCTTTGTTACAAAAATATTAGATACATTAGCCGGAAACCTTAGGCTCTTTGGAAGAACAAGATGTTCACACAAACAGTATGGCTATGTAATTAATCTGATAAAGCAGGTTCAACATGGAAACAAAGAGGAGATAGAAAAGTTAGAGCAGGAAACAACTGTAGATTTATTGGAAGTTTATCGTAATCTTGCAAAGCAATACGGTGTAAAGTGTATACCAACATCCTATGCTAATCAATTACGTATGTCAAAGGCAACTAAATACATAGAGCTTGGTACTTTAAAGCCTACCGTTTGTGAGTGTATATGCAGATTTATAAGTAGATATAATTTGGATAAATCAGATAAGCAATACGGCTATGACTTAATTCCGCAACAGTTTAGAAAGGATATAAAGTACTTAGAAAATGATAAGGAACTTGAAGATAAATTTCTTGAAATATTTGCAAATTTAAAAAATATAAGAGCAGATTCTAAGTCAGCTTCTATATTAGATACAGTATTACGTAAAAGATATTATAGTCCAGCACAATTTGCATATCTTAAGAAATTAATTTCAGATTACGAAATTTATCTACAAACAAGAAATGTAGATGATGTAGATAAAGATGAGGAATAAGAAAGAAAAGACCACCATTCTGGTGGTCTTTTTTAAAAAAATAGGTTCACTTATTGACTTTATGTTTTGAATTTGCTATGATTTAGTAGCATAGAACTATAGGATTTATCCTGTTAGTTCATAGCCACAAAGAACAAAGAAACAATTAAAACAGCAGAACAAAAAACACAGAAGGGAATTAGAAATATGTCAGTAAGAAACTTAAGTATGGATGATGTATTAAGTGCAAGATTTGGCAATGACTTAAGCACAATCAATGTAACATTTAAGAAAACAGTTAAGATTCGTGAATATGAAACCGAAGTTATTGAAGCTTCATCCTCAGTAAAAATTGAGGAAAATGCCACAGGAATTGAGAGAATGCTTGCAACATCACTTTTAACAGCACAGCTTGAGTATGCTGTGTATACTTCATTGAGAGCTAAAGGACGTGTTGCTGACACAGAATTTAAGAACCATACACTAGATATTGAAAGAGATATTAACCTTGTAGCAGCAAAGTATGAGGCTTTAACTGGAGAAAATCCTTTACCAAAGTATGGTATTAATCCATAAGTCCATTAAACACTCTATTAAAGAGTGGGGGAAAATTTAAATATGAAAAAACTAAAAGCTATAATGAGTGGTCTTGGGGGAACAGTGTTTCTGTTCTCTTTTGGCGTGATAGGTACTTGTCTTGGAATTAAATTTCTTAGAGATGAAAATGAGACATGGATAAGGATAGGCACTATTTTATTAATAGTAGCATCTTTAGCCCTTTATTATGTCTTATTTGGTCCAATACGTCCAAAAAAAGCTACTGAGGAAATAACCGAGGATAATAGCAGACTTGCCATAAAAGAGAGAAAGAAAGAGCTTACAGAACGTGAGAAGAAACTTTCTAAATTTTATACCGGTAAAGAGAACTCAGATATAGATGAAGATAAATATAAAATCGACCAAAATTCAGATTTTGTGACAGAGGCTAAGAAAAAGCTGAATGAGGAAAAGAAGGGTGCAGTTTCGGAGACAGGCTTAAGCGAGACTAACACTCTTGTTGATTCACCCGATTTTGATACACCTAGCTCATTTTTTAATGAAGGTGAGACTGAGAGTATTGTTAAGTTTGGAGACGAAGAGGAATAATGACAGATGGTTTAAATCAACTTAATACTTATTTAGATAAGTATACAGAATATGTAAAAGAATTAAAAGCAAGGTCAGACCCTAATAAACTTCGTGTTCTCTCAGAATTAAGACATATAGATATTGAGGTTCTGAATGAGGCTGATATATTTTTTGTAAATAATGAAGTAGAGATGTTATTACCCTCATACCAAGACTATTATGCTGATTTTGGTATCTTGAATAGTGCTAATAGACCAGCTTTTCATCATAGGTGGATGATTCCAATTAAAAATGCTGAGGGCAAAATACTGAATCTTGTAGGATATACTAATGAAGAGCAAATAAGATACTTGTATGGAACAGGAAAGTATTATAACAGAACTGATGACCTATATGGTATGGAGAATTTAAAAGAGGCATATAGGCTAGGCTATGCTATTATAACTGAGGGTATTACTGATACACTTGCTGTTAGACAATTAGGATTTAAAAATGTCTTTGCTTGGTGTGGTACATCCAGAAGCAAGAAAAAACAACGTATTTTAAATAGATGTAGATACGGCGTAATAAGAATACCCGATAGAGATTTAGCAGGAAAAAAGACGGATGCTGTACAAGTTTTTAATCAAACTTTAACTCTTTATACACCCTTAGATTTTAAGGATTCAGCTGCTTTTTTAGCCTCTGATGTTGTCGAGGGTCAAGTACCCCCAAGAGAAAATATGAGGGCAGCCCTAGATTATTGTATAGAAAAGATAAAAGAGAGAGAGCATCACGGTATTATAATACAGAGAGACCCTGTGAATATGGTATGAATTTTTGTAAATATTTTGAAAGGATTTTGTAATAATTTGACATGATAACAGATAAAATAGCTGAGAAAAACAAAATACGTCAAATATTATATCAAGGTAGCCCAACGGATTATTATTATTTGAATGAAATGGTTACATCAGGGTCTAATGTAGCACAGCTTAAAAAAATTAAAGGTGTAGAAATTGAGGGTACTATTGATTACTTAAAGATTAAAGAAACACGTATGGTGAAACAATTATCTAGGTTTTATATAAGTAGAAACTTAGATAAGGAGTTAGATGCAATTTATCAAGCACATATAAATGAAAAATTTCGTTTATACATAGACGGTTCAAGAATTACAGGTAAGTCACATGCAATAGCAAGATATGGCCTAAGAAATTATGATACAGTTGTTACTATTATGACTGTAAACTTTGATGAAAGTAAAAGTTTAGAAGAATTAGTGAAGGAAACTGTTAAGTCATCTGCAATTTTGGATTATAGCGAGGATAAAAGAACACTTATTGTTATAGATGACATTGATAAGGACTATAAAACTTTTACAACATGGTTAAATAAACAATCGTTAAAGAATGATGTAGTAGTTATTTTCAATTATATTATACCATTTAATATGAGGGCTAACTTATTTGGTCCTAACTCCGAAGTTGTAAGAGTTCACCCGTTAAGTTTTGATGAAATTAAAAACTCTAGGGATATTAGGCTCTTAAATTTTACAAAATCTGATTATAAGAGAATAGGTGGCTTACCCCCGTCAATAATTCATTCTATGCCTTTTGGGGAAGATAAAGATAATAAAATTATTGATTATATAGACCAAATACCAGAGCAGATGCTAGCACATATAGGTGGTATGGATAAGCATGTCGCTATTCAATTAATAACATCCATGTTATGCCCAGAGTATACTTTTAGTCCCCCTCATTATTGGGTTGCAAGTAGAATTAATAAACTAATAGAGTGCATTAATTCTTTAGGTATATTGGAGTTTGAGGATGGTCGATGGAGATTTATTGATGCCCTATATTTTAAATATTTTTTAAAAAATATGCATCCATCTATTGCAAATAAAAAATCAGCATGCTATAATGACTATGTTATCAAATCAAGTCAACTTTGATTTAACTATTATGTTTTTTGATATTTCTTAATGTTCCCAAGTCTCACTAACCCCTGAGCAAGCTCAGGGGGTTGCAATAGAAATATTGTAAACCCCATAGTGAGTAGTCTAAGCTTTGAAATAAAAGCTACGTTAATAAGGAATAATATAGTTACTTTAGGATGTAGTACCAAGTCCTAAAGATAGTGATATAAGTATAGAAACTTTTTTTTAAAAAAAAAGTTTCTTAAAACCCTTATTAACATTGACGATGGTATTTAACAGTTTTATAGGTACTGATTTATAATAATAAAACCTATAAATAAAAGAGGAAATTACTTAATAGAAATAAGAAAAGGGGATAGTGACTTTCATCCCACGGACAAGTCCGTGGGTTTCCAGTCACAAATAATTATAACCTAATAGAATAAATATCTATGAGGATAATATTTTGCATTAAGTAATAATTAAATACATGAACCCCACATGATTATACTTGTGAGTTGGTAGTTTGTCAAGTTAATTTGGTAGGATATAAAAAAAGAAACTCGTTAGACAATTTAAACAGCAAAAAACATTTTAAACACTCTAACAAAACAACAAAAAAACAATTTTTAACAAAGAAAGCGAGGAACATTATGAGTTTTTTCAATGCCGCACAGAAGCCAATTACTGACATTGGTGCATTCATCAAGCAGAACACAACATCTGGAGTAAAGTATTCAGGAGTAGCATCCGAGAATCATAGACTTTACTTCCCATTTGTAACACCACAGAATGGTGGAGAGCCTACAATCATGGCTGTACAGGCTGCAGTACATGATATTCACACAGCTCCCGACAAGTATGAGTCTTGCATTTGTCTACATGGTATTACAAGACAGGATAAGGATGGAAACGTTCTTAATGATGGAACATGCCCATTCTGCGATAGAGTTTCAAGTTCTTACGAAATTAAGAATTATCGTGAGGCACTTGCACTTGCAGATATTGCACTTCAGGGTAAGGACCTTGAGGATTATAAGAAGAAACTTTCAAGTCAGTATAACAGTGAGCTTAAGGTAGGAAAGGCAAAGGTAAAGGCTTATGTACTTGTGGCTAAGTTCGTACTCGATGCATCTGGAAATCCTGTAAGCACAAACGGAGTACCTAACTATGAGCTTAAGGTTATGGCAATGTCTCTTAATAGACTTGCCGAGTTCAACACCCTTTTCACACAGGCTGGAATGAGGATGGCTGGCGGTGAAATCTCAATTAAGTATCCTAATACTAAGGATGCTAGACTTCTTGTAAGTCAGTCAACTTGTATGCCAGCATATGATAACATTAAGATTACATCTAATCAGGCACTTCTTGCTAAGATTCAGGCAGAGGCAGCTAATTTTGATTGGTCTGTTCTTGAGACATCATTCCCTGAGTGGAGAGGTATGACAACTGAGGCTGCAGCTATCAAGTGTGCGACCATGTTTAATGCGTGGGATAAGTACCTTGCAGAGAAGGCAGTAAATCCTGATGCTAAGTACCTTGAGTATGATGCAAAGGCAACAGCTAAGCCAGCCCTTGCAGCACCAACCCCACAGGTTGCACCTTATCCGATGCCACAGCCAACTGCACCAGCACCAACCCCACAGGTTGCACCAGCACCAATCCCACAGGCTGCACCAACCCCACAGGTTGCACCACAGCAGGCTCCGGGTGCATTTAATGGAGTGGATATTAATGCTATGTTTGGCAACATGAAGCTTTAATGCTAGTTTAACATAAATAAATCCGAGGGAAGTAAATCTTCTCTCGGATTATTTTTTATTTCAGAACTTTGTTTTATGTAATTTTTGATTCTTTATTTAATGGCATTGAGTCTATTAGGACTCCTATTTTTGTCATAAAATAGCATCCAAAAAATTATGAATTATAAATAAGAAAAAATTTAGTTAGTTAATTTATAATAGGTAGCTTGGGGGTATTGCAAAATGAGAGACTATATTGCTTGGATAACAAATCCAGATTTTGTTGCTATTAAGTCAAGTCTAGATAAAATTATGTCTAATATATGGGATAAAGATATATTTAAAAATACAAACCTCACCCCTAGATATACAGTTGATAGTATTCCAAATGAAAGGGATTCTGATGGTAAGTATATAACGTTAAAGGATGCCAAATTACCTAAACATAAGGACAGCATTGCAGCTTATGTCTTGTCAAGAGAGTTTGAGTTAGACCCAAATATTCTGGATATTTCTGTTTTTATAAGACATAAAGACATTGATTTAATTGGTGATACTTTATACATTTTTGAGGGTTCTGATTCCATCCCATTTCTCTTTTTCTTTGAAAGTAAGGAGGACATAAATAGAATTAAAAAATTATGTAGGCTAAATGCTGGTTCTTATAGATGGCTGCCCTATTTATTTTACTATGATGAAAGTAGTAAGGAAAATAAGTTATACTTGGATTATGATATTTATGTTATTTCAAGTAGATACTCGGTATCAACCTCATCCGATACATTAGGATACAAGTCACCTATAGATTTAACACCTTATTCGAGTGTAGTTAGTCAACATACATTATATTTATTGTATGATTATGGTAATGCCTCAATTGTACCTAGAAATTATTATAATAATTATAAGATAATTGTATATGACTCCAGTGGGGATGGAGATACTACCTTAAGCCTACGTTCTATAACACCTAATCAAATAGTAGAAGTTCATAATTTAGGAAAAAAAGAACTTATTATATATCCTACTGATGAAGATAATTCATATAATATTAGTATAAAGGGTTCATTTATACTTAGACCAACCCAGTATTTGAAGGGTTATAATTATAATAAAAATGATTTAAAAGGAGTTAGACTTGATACTTTTGCAGAAAGAGAGGAATATTTAACTGGTTTATCTGATTTAGGATTAAACACTAATATTTTCATAGGGAAAGAGATAGTTAATAGGCAATTTATTGAATATACCCTAATAGTGTGGAAGAAATTAAATGAAAAACTATATGACCCCACCGATTTACCTAATGGAGTTACTTTTATTAAACATAGGTTTGGAGAGTGTCTTTATGATGGAAAAACTATAGGCATAGAAACCCTACTTCAAAATACAATTGGAAAAACTTTATATGTCAAGGGCTTTGATAAAGATTATAAAACTAGCATAGGAAGAGTTGCTGATGTAGATAGAAACCTTAGTTTTAATGTTATGGTGCAGGATGAAGTTATAGCTATTATGACTTTTACCCAAATATTTTATTTATGGTTGTTAGGTGCTAATATTCTTAATATGATAGACTCTTATTTTATGGTGGAGGATTTAGACAGAAAAAAATTTGGGATGCTGAATATTAGGGCTTACTCATCAGATGTTAAATTCCACATCAGCTACATGGAGAAGGAACCCTTTAGACTTTTCCGTAATATGGAGGAGTATAATGCTATTATTTCCCTTTCTACTCCAGATAGGATGTTACGTCTCACTTCTTACACTGCTAAATTAAACTGTAAGGAGGCATTAGAAAAAAGAACGACCTTTAGGGCTAAGGTAAATGAATTTAAGACTTTAATTTCATTGGATAAGATAGTAAAAAGTAGTGCTAGTGTGGGTTTAAAAAACGGTGCCGAGGTAATAATTACTAACGCTGAGAGATTTACTGCCTCTAAATTTAAGAGTGTCAAGGTTATTATGGATAACATCTTTTCGGCTTCAGATTATTTAGTTTTTTCAATTAGAAAGCTATCCACAGGTGAAACCTATAAGATTGAGAATAGCACTTTTTATAGTCTTTTAAAGTCTGGTCAGCTAAAGTGTAATAATGCAGAAACAGACTTAATAAAAAATACAGTACTTTGGTTATTGAGCGATTATGACAAGGATGTAATAGAAACAATTAAAGAGTATAATAATAACAAGCTACTTTTAGGTGTTACAGAGGGTGGAGAAGATATAACATTTGCAGCTACAAATAAGGCTAATAACTTTAAAATGTATCTTTCACATATTAGTGGGGAGGATTTGTTTATACCTAGTTTTGTAACTGATGTGGAATTAATTACTTATAACACCTCTATAGCAAATATTGGTGTAATGGCTGGTGCTAGTGAACCCATAACTATAGGGGAGCAATATTTTAATATATTGACAGCCTTTACAAGTTATAGTAATAAGGTAGCTATAAATAATTTTATTACATCCAAAGAAGTTTTAATTAATAAAGAATTAGTGGAGCAAGAGATTTATTCAAGATTTGTACCTATTCGAAATATAGAATTACCAAAAGGTATAAAGATAAACCTAGTGTGTGCAGCTAATCGTGCAGATAGAGAATACACCCATAGAGTGTTAATTAGAGAGAACTCTATAGCTCACATAAGTTATTTTGATGAGGTAGAAGTAACTAAAGATTCTAATGTAACCGTCTCTTATGGTTGTAAAAAGTTAATATTGCACGGAGGGACATTAGGTCCTTATACATGCTCTCTTGAAAACTTACTAAGTGAAGTAATTATAGATGGTGGAATGGAGTACATAGACCCACTAGCTTTTAATCCTCATGTAGAAGTAAAGATTACTTGCATTAATGGTGGGGCATATAAATTTATAAATCAAGATAGCAAGGCTATTTGTGATTTATACACAAAATATGAGGAAGAGATTAACTCTAATACATTGTCAAATGAGCCATCTACTGAAAATGTGCTAACAGATAAGAGAAATATCATTAGTGAAAATAAGCACTACTACTCGGAGCTATTTATTACTTCATATAATTATTATAAGTCAAATTTAGACTCCTATAGTCAGCTTATTGGTGTGCCTATAGCTATAGATTTAAGTGGTTTTGTTACTATTCTAACCTCAGATAATACTACTGTTAATTTGAACATTTCACAGATTAAAAAATTATTAGATGAGAATAAATTAACCCTTAGTCATAAATTACCCTCTGGTGAGAGCATAAATTTTATAGAAAAGTTACCAAGTGGCGAACTTTACACACTAGTATTTTATGAGGGAATTAATAATAAGTATTGTGATACAACTTTTAGACTTTTATTACCTACAGATGCCCCCATTAAGTTCTCACATAGTCCTAGTCTTGTAATTGCTTACACAGAGGAGCAATGGAAGTATGGAAAGATAAAGAGTTTACCAAAAAGCTTATTAACCGCAAATACTTCTTCTACTTGTGCCATTTATTTTGATGGTTTATTAATTGGTGCTATTAAAGATAATATTGTAGTATTTAGCCCATATCAAAATGCATGCTATTATTCGAGATATTTTGGGGTAGACCTAAGTATTGATATGTTTGGATATAAAAAACTTTATTTTTATAGAACCTTATATCAAATGTATGATAGTGAGCATGTAAAACATGCTTGGTTTCCAGCCTCCCATGAATATAATTTGGAGTTTAAAGCTAAAGGATTTGGTAAGAACGTAGTAGAGATTGGTGGAAATAGTCATTATGGAAGATTTAATTCTCTCAAGGCCCCATTATTCCCCGCAGAAGAGATAAATTTAATACCGGGCATTGGAGAGAATTGTACCATACATTTTAAGCCACAAGTATATTCTGGAGACAATTACTCTTCATATAGTCAATTATATACAAAATTAGAAATTTTAAACATATTTACACCTACTGAGATTTATCCTTATGCACTCACTAGAATATATAATAAATCTGAGGCATTAGCAACTATAAGACGTGACCTTCTCGAATACCATTTTATTGAGCTTAATAGCTACACTAACGCAAGGGTTCATATCACAAATTGCTTGTTTAATAAAATAATAGCACATAGTGGGATATTGATTATAGATGCAGAAGATGTAGGTGATGCCAATGCAGATACTTATTTTTCATTGTTTAGCAAAGACCCAGAAATTGAAATTAAAGGCGATGCCAAGTTAGTAGTAATTAATTTAGATGTATGTCAAATAGGAAAACTACTAAGAAATCATGCTTTTAAATTTGCGAGTGTACTATTACAGCATGCAATAAATTTAGATGAGTTGCTTTTGGACACTAGTCTAATGGAGATGCTTGAATCTGTAGGGGAAAATAATTTAAAACATGCAAATACTTACACAGATACTATTCCAGAGATAGTAGCTGAGCCATATAGAACCCTTGATAATATACAGACTTTATTTGATAATGCAGATATGGAAGACGAAGGGGCAGAAGATACTATTGAGGATGCTCCAGAAGAAATAACAGATATAGTTTTACCAGATAATGACTTCTATGCAGAGCCAGAAACTTCGGAGTCCTTGGAGAATACTGCTATAAATCATGAAATAGATGAGGGAGAGTATTTAAAACAAGAGGAGGTAGAGGAGTATAATAAATTAAAGAAGGCTGATATAGAAAAGTCTGTCGAATTATTAAAGCTTCGTACATTAACTCTTGAGCAATTCTTCAAAGACTTAGAAGCTAATAATACTATCACATTTAATGGTAAAGGAGACGATGACACCACAGAGGCATTTAATGCAGATATATTAGAATCAATTAGTAATAGTATTAAAGATGAGATTTCAGATGAAGATATTTATACGGAAGAGATAGGTAGGGGCATTAAAGAAGAACTTCTACAGAATATAAAGAAGGTAGAACAAGTAATATTAGAAGTAGCAGCCTATGATAGTGGTAGATGTAAAGTTACAAACTTAGAAACAGGTGAAGTAAAGATATTAAGGGAAAGCACAGTAGCAAAATTAGAGCAAAATGTAAAGTATAGGCTACTGTATAATAATTAAAAGAGAAAAGAGGGTGACTTTAAAAGTCACCCTCTTTTGAATGGCATACTTATTAAAATTATGCTATAATATTCTAATAAATTCAAAACCACTCATAAAAATTTTAGCTTATAAATTTTAACGTTAACACAAATTAATTCAACCGATGATAAATTAATAACAAAATAAAGATAAAGCCCATTTTATAATACTTTTCATCAGTTTGTATAGTTCATCAGTTAACAATTGTTAAGATTTTTTTAATATTTGTATTAAAAAATACATAATTTTTTATTAAGAAGACCTTGATTTTATTTTTAGATGTGCTATACTTAAAAGAGTATTCAATAAAATGAGTACAAAAAGTTTCAATAGAAATTAGAAAGAAGGAGAGATTTAAATGAAGAATAAAATCTTTAAAGTTATGACGGTAGCAGGTATTTTAGCTACAATTGCCGCTGGTACAGCAATGGCTGACACAGGCTGGGTGCAGGATACTGATGGTTGGCATTTTTATGCATCAAATGGAAATGAGGTAACAGACACTTGGAAGCAGAGTGGAGATAATTGGTTTTATCTTGGTTCTGATGGTGTTATGGTTACAGATAGTCTTATTGAGGATAATGATAACTATTACTATGTAGACGAGTATGGTACAAAGGTAAATAATACTTGGAAGTATCTTCAGTCAGATTCTAGTGATGGTGAGTACTATTGGTATTATTTTGGAGCCAATGGTAAGGCTTACAAGCAGGGTTCAAATTCAAACACAGCATCTCTTAAGGAGATTGATGGTAAGAAGTACATTTTCGACAGTGAGGGTCACATGCAGTATGGTTGGATTGGCGAAGATGGCGTTCAGAAGGACGATGATGACGATTCAGCTTGGCAGGATGCTATGTACTATGCCGGTGATGAAAACGATGGTGCAGTAGTTACAAATGACTGGAAACAACTTGATGTAGAAAATGAAGACGGAGATGACGATTACCCGGGTTACTATTGGTTCTATTTCAAGAATAATGGTAAGAAGGTAGTTTCAGAAGAGTCTTATACTGTAAATGGTAAGAAGTATGCATTTGATGAGTACGGTGCTATGAAGACAGATTGGAGTGAAGTTAATAAGGCTTCTTCTAGTGTAGCATCTGGTTCAACAGCTTATAAGCATTATGCTACAAAGAATGGTGACCGTAGCACAGGTTGGTTCCAAGCCGTTCCAGATGAGGATATAGACTCAAAGGGATATGATGATGGCGAGCTTGCATGGTACTATGCAAAGTCAAACGGTGATGTTTATAAGTCTGTAATTAAGACAATCTCAGGTAAGAAGTATGGCTTTGATGAGTATGGTAAGATGCTCACAGGTATTCGTGCAATTAAGACTGATGGAGCAACAATCACAGATGTTTCTGATAAGCTTGAGGACATTGATGAAATCAAGTCATATGATGGAACAGATTGGTCTATCTATTGCTTCGATGATAACGGAACAATGGCTAAGAATACTAAGACCCTTAAGATTGATGGCGAGTCTTATAACTATAAGTTCGCTGCAACTGGTGAGGGTAAGAATGGTATCTTCAACGGTTCTATCTATGTAAATGGACGTAGACTTGAGGCTGATAAGGATAAGGGTCTTGATGCTTATAACCTTACAGGCGAAAAGGATACAACAGGTTACCTTGTAAATACTTCTGGTAAGATTCAGAAGAATGCTAAGAATAAGAAGGACAAGGATGAGATGTATTGGTCTTCTGATTCTGAGGGCTTTGTTACATACTATGGTAACGAAAAGGAAGGCGAAACTAAGAATAAGTAAACCTTATCACTTAGTATATAGCTATTGAAACTTTTAAATGCAAGCGACTCTTTATGGGTCGCTTGTATATTTTTTTGTAAAAACCTTGACAGATTTTGAAAACTAACTATAATGTAAGTGAGTTGATATTCAAAAAAGGAGACGAAGAGGGATGTCAGAGCTTACAGACTTATATCATAACAAGCTTTTAATGGGCGAAATTAAAACAGAAAACATAATGGAAATTGATGGTGTAACACTAGTCTACAATCCCAATTCTGATGCTTGGGGTCTCCGTAGTTTCTCAAAAGAAATTTTGGCTAATGAAAAGATAATAGATTGTCCGGAAGAAGTTACATTTTTGGAAAATTCTAGTCTTTTTAGAGGGAATAAAAATATCACACACCTTAATTTGAGAGGAATTAAGAGAATACCAACAAAGGCATTTATGGGGTGTACAAATCTAGTAATGCTATATGCCGATAATGCCGAGATAATAGAGGCCGATGCATTTGTGGATTGTACCAATTTAACTGAGGTAAGCTTTGCAAAAGTAGAGGAAATAATGGGTGGAGCCTTTGCAGGTTGTAAGAATATAAAGAGACTTGACTTACCCAATTTAAAGGTAACACATGTAAAAGCATTTGAAAATTGTGTTAATTTAAAAACTGTAATTGCTAAAAAATTGGAGTATGTGAACCATTATACTTTTTCCTGCTGTAATAATTTATCCTCTGTAGAAATGCCATCTGTTATTATAATGGGTGAGGGTGTCTTTCTGCACTGTGATAAGTTAACAAGATTGGATTTGCCTAATTTAATAAAGGCCAATGATAAGAGTGTAATGAATTGTAAAGGTTTACAGACTGTAAATGCACCACGCCTTGATTACAATAGAGATGACATTTTATATAGTTGCACTAATGTTAGGATATTAACTGTAGGTAGAATGAGAGTATCAACAATTAAACAAAAATTGCCAAGACTGGCAAGATTGCAAGTTGGTAGTAAAACTTATATTTGGAAATAATTAAAAGAATTTAGAAAAAGAGAGGTAAATAATTATGACAGTATCAGAGAAAGAAATTTCTAAGATGTATCTTAAGAAGATGGATAAGACTCATTCTTGTAATGAGTATAAGCTTTTAATGGGACTTCTTGAAAAGGAAGATTGTAAGGATGCAGTAAGTAGAGAGGAGCTAATGAAGGAAGTTCACGAGTATCTTGAGAAGGGTGATTCTATTCTTGTACGAGTTAACTCACTCCAGTCTGTTAGAGCCGTATAATGATAAATAAAAAAGCTTGCAATTTGTAATTTTATATGCTATAATCTTTAAAGAATCATAAAAAGAAAATAATTTTTATAAAATTTTTTATCCAAAAAAATCATAATAAAAAAATAAATAGCATGGAGGAAAAGAGCAATATGAGAAAACTAAC
>Ga0247611_10001678_pt1 | contig 38784 bp, 25 predicted proteins | sample 177DNAGHGhighgp2_FD_192422 | JGI IMG/M metagenome (GOLD analysis project Ga0247611, IMG submission 192422) | Sheep rumen microbial communities from Palmerston North, Manawatu-Wanganui, New Zealand - 1770 DNA GHGhigh gp2 | ecosystem: Host-associated > Mammals > Digestive system > Stomach > Rumen... | reverse complement strand
CGGAGGGAGAAACTAGCGGAGATCGTCTCGAGTAACTCGTTGAGATCCAGCTCCTTCTTCTTGAACGTTGCAGTCTTCCTATCAAACATCGACATCTGCAGCACTTTCTCCACAAGGAAGCGCAAGCGTTTTGACTCATCGTTAATAACACCACCAAGATGCTTCATCATGGAAGGGCTCTTGTCTACCGACTCATCGTTGAGCATCTGAGCAGCTAATGAGATGCTGGAGATAGGCGTTTTCAACTCATGGGTCATATTATTGATGAAGTCGTTCTTGATCTCATTATAGCGCTTCTGACGGAAGATGACAACAATGGTGAAGAGGAAGGTGATAAGGAGCACCACCGTAAACACCATCGCAGGAATCATGAAGCGGACGCTGGAGAAGATATAGGAGTTCATGTCGGGGAAGTGGATCTTCACCACACCCATCTTCGGCGAGGGGTCGTTGCGGAACAGCGTTTGTTTGTAGGTGTATTCCTGTCCTTCCTCAACATAATCAGGGCAACGATAAACCTCTCGCCCATCAGCAGTCTCCACACGGAAATGATATGGAATATTGATGCCGTTGTTCATCAATTCGACCTTGATATCACGATCGAGCATCTTGAAGTTGATGCGTTCCTTCAGAGGTTTGTCAGAGGCTGTATACAGGATGTTATACACCACCTCGTCTAACAGTGCCTTCTGGTAAACATAACGGTTTCGTACAATCTCCTGCAACGACTTCGAGGCTTCAGAGATCGAACTCTTGTCAGAACGGAGAATCATCGCCTTAGGCACATTAGACGGTTTGATGGCAAAAGTCTTCAGTTCAAAAGAAGAATACACCGTTCCATCATCAGCAGCCACCGCAAACTGATGGCTCTGCTTGATCGTGCCGTCAAGACCGTCGACCATCACAGAATCCTGATGGATGGCTTTCCTTTCGGTCTGCTTGACGTCTTTCTCCAGATAGCGTAGCGTCTCGTTCATCTCCAGATTACGCGACGCCTGATAAAGACTACGGTTGACAGACTCGTCGAACTGTTCCTTCTTCATCTTTGCCATCTCCTCAATATAGGAGATCTGCAGATAGAGAAGTCCCACAAACGAGAGTCCCATGATAATCGCTATCAACCAAATCGTACTTTTCTTCATTGTCTCTGTTCTAATCTGCCGCAAAGTTAAGACAATTCTTAAAAACCAAGGCCTTTTATGTTAATTAATTTGCGTCAATTTAAAGAAATTAACACAATTCTTCATTTTAGTTGATTTATAGCAATTAACAAATCCCCGAAGGCGGAGGGCCAACGGGGATTTTCGCATAATAGGAATATAGAATAACGATTAATCTTCTTCCTTCATCTCTTCCTCATGCTGCTTGATCAGAGCCTGCTGGATATCATTCGGTACGAGCTCGTAGGAAGCGAACTTGGTAGAGAATGATGCACGGCCACCAGTCAGAGAGCTCAGAGCGATAGAATAGCTGGAGAGTTCCTTGAGCGGAATCTTGGCTGACAGCTTCTGATAGCCTGCCTCAGAATCCATACCCATGATGATGGCACGGCGACCCTGCAGATCAGACATCACATCACCCATGTAGTCGCCAGGCACGAGCACCTCCAGGTCATAGATCGGCTCAAGCACCTTTGGACCTGCCTCCTTGAATGCTGCAGAGAAGGCGTTACGCGCAGCAAGCATGAACGAGAGCTCGTTAGAATCTACCGGGTGCATCTTACCATCGTAGACGATAACGCGGACGTCGCGGGCATAAGAACCTGTCAGCGGGCCCTGCTCCATACGCTCCATCACACCCTTCAGGATGGCTGGCATGAAACGGAGGTCGATGGCGCCACCAACAACAGAGTTGATGAATACGAGCTTACCGCCCCACTCCAGATCAATCTCTTCCTTACCCTTGATGTTCATCTTGAACTCCTGGCCGTTGATCTTGAAGCTTACGGGATCCTCCATGCCTTCCTGATAAGGCTCAACAATCAGATGAACCTCACCAAACTGACCTGCACCACCCGACTGCTTCTTGTGACGATAGTCGGCACGGGCCATCTTCGTGATGGTCTCACGATAAGGAATCTTCGGTTCGATATACTCAATCTGAATCTTCTCGTTGTTCTCCATACGCCACTTCAAGGTACGCAGGTGGAACTCACCCTGTCCGTGGACAATGATCTGACGGAGTTCCTTCGACTGCTCGACAACCCATGTGGGATCCTCCTGGCGCATCTTGGCCAGTGCAGCCATCATCTTCTCAGTCTCTGCCTCGTTCACAGCCTTGATGGCACGAGAGAACTTGGAGTTAGGATACTTGATGAAGTCGAACTTATTATCAACATCCTTGCCATTCAGGGTATTACCCGTCTTGACATCCTTCAGTTTCACGGTACAGCCGATATCGCCGGCAACAAGCTGATCGACCTGAATACGGTTGGCGCCTGCACAGGCATACAAGGTACCGATACGCTCCTTGGAACCACGATCAGCATTTGTCAGGTCGTCACCACTCTTCACGATACCGCTCATCACCTTAAAGTACTGTACCTCACCGATATGAGGCTCAACACCAGTCTTGAAGAAATAAAGTGATGTCGGCGCAGAAGCATCTGCAGGCACATCCTTGCCGGCAGCATTCTTGACAACAGGCATCTCGCTGACGAAAGGAACCACATTGCCGAGGAACTCCATCAGGCGGCGTACACCCATGTCACGACCTGCGCACACACAGAATACCGGGAAGATAGAACGGGTAACAAGACCCTTACGGATACCCTCACGCATCTCGTCCTCGCTGAGATCCTCGCTTTCGAAGAACTTCTCCATCAGTGTGTCGTCACCAGCAGCGGCAGCCTCTACGAGCGCAGCTTTCCACTCCTTGGCCTTCTCCATCTGATCGGCAGGAATATCCTCGATGATAGGCGCACCGCCCTCGGGCTTCCAAGAGTATTTCTTCATCAGCAGCACGTCGATGACGCTGTTGAAGCCGGCACCTGTGGCGATAGGATACTGCACGGGAACACAGTTGGGGCCATAAACCTCCTTCAGCTGGTTCAGAATCTGATCGAAGTCGCAGTTATCGCGATCCAACTGGTTGACCAGGAAGATGACGGGCTTCTTCAGTTTCTCCGTGTTGCGGAAGGCATTCATCGTACCTACTTCAGGACCATACTGGCCGTTGATGAGGAGAACAGCCTGGTCTGTCACATTCAGGGCAGTGATGGCACCACCCACGAAGTCGTCAGAACCCGGACAGTCGATGATGTTGAGCTTCTTGTTATTCCACTCCACATGAAAAACAGTAGAGAACACCGAGTAGCCATATTCCTGTTCAACAGGGAAATAATCGCTCATGGTGTTCTTACCCTCTACGGTACCGCGGCGCTTGATGATGCCAGCTTCGTAGACCATTGACTCGGCAAGAGTAGTCTTGCCGCTACCCGCACTGCCAAGCAGTGCAATGTTCTTGATTTCGTTTGTCTGATAAACTTTCATATCATTCTAGTTTTAGGTGAATATTTCCATTTGGGGCACTAAATTAGACATTTTCCCACAAATCACCAAAAAAATCTTCCAAATATTAAACTAAATTAGTATTTTTGTGCCGAAAATGCAAGGTTTATACATTCATATTCCATTTTGTAAGAGCCGTTGTATCTATTGCGGCTTCTTTTCGACGACGAAGTTGGATCTTCGCCAACAGTACGTCGATGCCCTGTGTCAGGAGATGAAAATGAGGTGCCAGGGAGCTGAGAATATCAGCACGATTTATCTTGGCGGCGGTACGCCATCTCAGCTCACGACGGACCAGTTGCGGCAGATACTTCATCGCGCGTATATATTTAATAAGGTGGAAAAGGATGCCGAGGTGACCATCGAGGTGAATCCTGACGACGTGACAGAGCGTTTTGCCAACGACCTTACCCAGCTGCCCGTCAACCGCATCAGCATGGGTGTACAGACATTCGACGACAAACGCCTCAGATTTCTCCATCGCCGACATACGGCAGAACAAGTGACTACTGCCGTCGACAGACTCAGAGCCGCTGGCATCAAGAATATCAGCATCGATCTGATGTATGGTTTTCCGGGAGAGACGATAGCAGACTGCGAGGCCGACATCGCCAAGGCTCTTTCACTGCAAGTGGAGCATATTTCCACCTATTGTCTGATGATTGAAGAGGACACACAACTCCAGCAGATGCTTCAGCAGGGAAACATCACAGAGACAGAAGAAGAACTGGAACGGCAGATGTATGAGACAATCATCAATCGCCTGGAGGATGGCGGTTATGAGCAATACGAACTGTCAAACTTTGCCCGCCCGGGCTTTCACTCCCGGCATAACAGCAGCTATTGGGACGGTACGCCCTATATCGGCATCGGCGCTGCTGCCCACTCCTACGACATCGAAAGCCGAAGCTGGAACATTGCCGACATCAAGCAATACATACAAGGCATGGCCAACAGCCAGCGTATCTATGAAGAGGAACGCCTCGACAGCGACACGCGCTACAATGACGCCATCACCGTGGCACTCCGTACAAGCAGAGGTCTGGATCTGCAGGCTTTATCCCCCAAACATCGCACCTACTGTCTGGAGAATGCACAACGCTATCTTGACGACGGTCTGCTGGAACGCACACAGGACAATCGCCTAAGACTTACACGACGCGGACTTTTCGTCAGCGACATGATCATGAGTAATCTGATCTATCTGCCCTAGCCAGACAATTCTCAGATGCCATTTTGCAGGGAGAGGCGACGGAAGGCAAAGACATAATAGGCTATCAACAAAGGATATCCTACATAATACAAGGTTGTTATGCTGAATACGACATAACATACAGCACAAATAGCCCCCAAGCCACTTAAATAAAGAATTGAAGCGCCCAAAGGGAGCTGGCGTGTCACATCATCCACCGTTGCAATCGCTACAATCACTATCGCCCACACGGAAGAGACGAAGACGCCAAGCCAGAACGGAAGGGCAAAAGGATTCAGCGAAGGATGATAATAGAAATGGCGCCACGTCTCGGCTCCGAAAAGCTGGATGGAACTATAGAGGACGGCCGAGGACGCTACCAACAGGCACAACGCCGTCGGATAAAACGATGGTATATCATTAAAATGCACAATCTTTGCTCCACGACGCAACAGACGACGGATACCATAGGCTGCCACAACAACCACACAGAAGGCCAGGAATATCAGCAGATGGGCATCAGAGAAAAAGTCGATAAACTGGCTGATGGGATCATCGGGCGAGACCTTAGACAACAACTCGCTCTCATGTACCCACCCGAAAGTCAACTGGTCGCGGGCAACCTTCACCCAGACAGAATCAATGGTGTCTGAAGGGACGGTCTTGATGTCGGCAACGACAATACGTTCATTCCGGAGAAGCGTGATGGAGTCTTTATGGTATTCCCCCGACTCCGTCTGTATCTCTACAGACACGACATCTGGTACGGCCATATCCTCGGGCTGCTGGGCTACGACAACCAAAGAATCACCAGTGACCACAAAATTAAAGTTCTGTGTATAATGATGGGTCGTATAGAAGGAGATCGAGTCCAACTGTTGCCTTGTCAGATCCCAGGCATCCGGCGTAATCGGGCCACGATTATAACAGCCGCACAAGAGTAACGCGAGAAACAGCAAACTAACGAGTCGACGCATAGACATTCATCTGACAATGTTGGCAATCAAACTCAAGACGGAACCGGCGACCATCGCCTAAGACGAGAGAAAGTGGTTCGTGCCATTCGGGGCGCCTTCCACCATGCTTCACACAGTAGCCAAGTGCATAACGCAAGCAATGGCGGCACTGCATAATAGGCCCGTCGCCACCTCGCAATTCAAAGGCCGACAACTCATCTGCGCCATAAAAAGAAGCCGAAAGATGGTTGGAGATGTTATTCAGATAACTCAGATTCCCAAGAGCTGGCGGTACACCTACCCTAGCCTTCTTGACTTCACGACGAGGCATACTGAGGGCATCCACCAACTGGCGACGCATGTCAGACAGCTGGCTGTTGGGGATGAAATAATTGAAATCATCAGGAATATCGACCTCACTACACTCATAAATGGTATCGCCAAGTTTAGAAAGCTGACGAATAAGATTCTCGCGCGGAGATTTCTGCGCCAACTGATGATCCGCTGCGAAATGCAAGGAGACATCACCAGCACTTAGTTCAAAGCCATCATCGACTGCACGCAAAGCAATGCTTATTGCTATCTTCCGGGTTGCACTGTGCTTTGACAAAACACGTTCAAACTCCTGGTCATTATTTCGATAGAGTGCCATTCCCGGACGTAATCCGGCTGGCATCTTATAGGGATAGATGCGATTACCCACCACACGGTTAGCACGGAGCCCCTCGAACTGACGATCGGCATTCTGAAAACATAGACCATCACCATTCGCGAAGCTGGCCGTTCCGGCTACATTAAACGAATCGCTGCGAATCTCCTTCACCTTACCCACAAACTCACCCACCGCCTTTGGGGTATCAAACGAGGCGATATCTGGTTGGCGGCCATTAACGAAATACGTTGTATAGCCACGATTAAAGGTGCGATTCAGATTAGGTGAGAACGTGTATTCGCAATGCCCTTTGGAAGCACGGCAATAGTTTTCGGGATGCTTACGGATAAAGGCGTTCAGGCGTTCACTATAAGCAGCCGTTACATTCTTCACGTATGCCACATCCTTCAGCCGTCCCTCAATCTTAAACGACACAGCGCCGGCACTGATCAGTTTCTCCAGATTATCGCTCTGGTTCATATCCTTGAGTGAAAGCAGGTAGCGCTCGCGTTCAACCTCTACCCCATCGGCATCGACAAGCGAGAACCGCATACGACAGAACTGGGCACACTCCCCGCGATTGGCACTGCGCTGGAAGCAATGCTGCGAGGCATAGCAGATGCCAGAATAGCTGACGCACAAAGCCCCGTGTACAAACACCTCCAGTTCCATATCAGGGACTTGTCGATGAATCCCGGCAATCTCTTCCACCGACAACTCACGCGCCAAGACCGCTCTTGTGAAGCCCACCTGCTGCAACCACCGGACTTTTTCTGCTGTGCGGTTATCTGTCTGCGTAGAAGCATGTATCTCAAAGGGCTTATCCTGCAGAAACTGCAAGAGTCCCATATCCTGCACCAATATCGCATCAACACCAATCTCTGCCAATTGATCTATCAGACGATGGATCTCTTCCAGTTCAGAATCATAGACGATGGTGTTGAGTGTGACATAGATCTTCACACCATAAGGATGCGCATATTCACACAGTTTCCGGATATCACCGATGCTATTGCCAACTGCTGCACGCGCTCCGTATTTCGGTGCGCCGATATATACCGCATCAGCCCCATGATCGATGGCGGCCATTCCACAGGCGAGATTCTTGGCAGGAGCTAACAGTTCTAACGGCGTCAAAACAGATACTACTTAATTTCGTCAATATTATAGGGCGTTTCCTGGTAAACGTAGTAGTTTATCCAGTTGGCATAAAGCAGATTGGCATGAGCGCGCCAAGTGACCAAAGGCGGATTATCGGGATTGTCATCCAGATAATAGTTCTTCGGCAAGTCGACATCATCACGTATTCCCCTGTCACGCTTATATTCATTATCCAATGTATTCGGCGCATACTCAAGGTGACCCGTAATATAGAATTCACGCCCATTGCGGGCCATCACCATACTGACACCACAATCTGGCGACTCAGCGATCAGTGTAAGATCAGGGTTGGCAAGAATATCTTCACGGTGAATCTCGGTATGACGGCTATGAGGCATCATGAACACATCATCAAAGCCACGGAAAATAGGAAGCGATGTTGCCAGAGGATGCTGAGGAAAGATTCCGAACATCTTCTTCTTCAACGGATACTTAGGAATGCCATAATGATAGAACAATCCTGCCTGTGCTGCCCAACAGATATACAAGGTGCTGGTAACATGAGTACGTGCCCAGTCAAAGATCTCCTTGATCTCATCCCAATAGGTAACTTCCTCAAAGTCGAGCGTCTCCACAGGGGCACCTGTGATGATCATACCATCGAACTTCTCCTGCCTCATCACCTCGAAATCACGATAGAACATCATCATGTGCTCAATCGGGGTGTTTTTGGATGTATGGCTACGAAGTTTCATAAAACTGATCTGCAACTGCAAGGGGGTATTGGAAAGCAGTCGGATCAAATCGGTCTCCGTCGTTATCTTCAAAGGCATCAGATTCAGAATGACGATGCGTAATGGGCGTATATCCTGTGTAGTGGCCCTGGAATTGTCCATGACAAAGATATTCTCATTCTTCAGAATATCAATGGCTGGTAATTTATCTGGTAATCTTAATGGCATTATCTAATCTATTCTATTGAAATTATTTTATTTGCATCAAGCAACACGATACATTGTCAAATCCTCCTTCGGTAATGGCAGCATTACACAAGGCATTGGCATCAGCCTCTTCGGCCAACAGACTTGCTATCTGCTCGTTGCTGATCATATCTGTCAAACCATCACTGCAAAGCAAGAAACAGTCACCACTCTGAATATCGTCTGTTATCTTCACCAAATCAATAAAGGATGTATTACATCCACCACCTATGCAGTTAGTTATGATACTTGTATGCTTCTCTGTACCAAGCATGTTACTCAGAGAATGGTCTGTTGTCAATTGTTTCAATTGTCCGTCGCGCCAGCGATACAGGCGACTATCACCGCAATTCATGGAATAGAAATCGCCATAATAGTAGGCAATGCCCACAAGCGTTGTTCCCATACCCTTATACTGCTCGTCGGCCCTTCCTTTCGAAGCAATGAAATTGTTGATATAGTCTAACCACCCCACTATGGCCTCATTAAAATCACTTGGATTAAGACCTGTCGGAATATCGTGGTAATAGAACTGCAGGCTCCTCAGGGTATCGCTACTGGCAACATCGCCACGGTTATGGCCTCCCATGCCGTCGGCTACTGCCACGACAAAGCGGTCGTCATGGTTTAATGTTACAAGTGTCTTATAATCATCATTACGGATAAAATGGTTGTCGACCAAAATCATATCCTCATTCTGATGTCTGACACAGCCTATTCTACTCGCTGCCGTTATCTCTATTCTAACCATTTTCACTATATGATAATAACTTGCAAACTGATATTTGCAATCGTCAGGATATCTCCATTGCTCAATTTCATTTCCACATCAGGCTGCATAGAATGCTGGTTAAGTTTTGTTCCATTTGAGGAATGCTTATCCACCACGCACCAGCCGGTCTCCTGATTAAATTTCAATTGAGCATGGACACCTGACACATACGCATGATTTGCAAAGAACTGTGTATAAGGTCCTTGACGACGGCCGATGATAGCACCGTTCATCGCTACGATACGAATGTTCAGACTATCGTTCTTCAGCGTCAGTTCCGGAATCCTATTCATGCCTTTCGACTCGGTGATTCCCTGATTACCAATAGAGCCGAAACTGGCAAAGCTCATCGAGGAACTTGCCGATGACGAACTACCATCGTTACCTGGTGCAACCATCAGGCCACCGCAGTATGTACAGCGTCGGCCAATGCCGACACGGCCACACTGGTTACAGAAAAGCAGAGCCTGCCCGCACTGGTCACAATAGTGTGAATCGTCCTCTATTTCTTCCTTACACGTTGGACAAATAATCATTTCTATATATCTTCTGGTAATATAATCTGATATGTTTCTTTCGTTACCTGGTCAGGTGGCATCTGCGATACGCGGAGCGACAGCTTCTGAATCGTAGCGTCAAGCAGGTTACGCATCTCCCGGGCATTACCCCATGACTCATCCTTTGCCAATACCATCTTATAGATCGTATCAAGAGCCTTGAACTCAGCCGTCTGAGAAAGGGTATACTGTTCTTTCTGGGCCATTGACTTAAAGATGGCGAGCAACTCGTCTTCGTTATAGTCATCGATGTGGAGCTTATGGGTGAATCGGCTGGCTAGTCCTGGATTCAGCTGCATGAAGTCATCCATCTTGTCTTTATAACCTGCAGCGATCACCACGAACTTGCCACGATCGTCTTCCATGCGCTTCATAAGGGTATCGATCGCCTCTTTGCCATATTGGTCTCCTCCCTCACTGAGGGTATAGGCCTCATCGATGAAGAGGATGCCGCCCATCGCTTTATCACATGTATTATTCACGATCTTCGGCGTCTCGCCCATATATTTTCCTACCAAGGTGGCACGGCTTACCTCCAGCACACGGCTTGTCGGCAGAATCTCCATAGCCTGAAGAATCTCACCCATCTTTCGGGCAATAGAGGTCTTACCTGTTCCAGGATTACCTGTCAGCACGAAATTCATCGCCATCTGCTGTACCCTACCCGCACCCATGGCGGCACGCTGTTTCATGAACATACTCTGAACAGCCAGTCGACGGATAGAATTCTTGACTGTACGCATGCCGACAAATTCATCAAGTTCATTCAGAACCTCATCGAGCGGACGTGCAGCTTCAGACTGTGCCATCGGCAGATCCTCTGCCTTCAGACTATACATGTCGCTCTCCTGGAATCCAGGATCGTTCATCAGCTTAACAAGACGCTGACTCTGGCGCTCGACGGCCTCATCAAATATCTTGCGAGCTTCTCGGGCATTGCCGAAATTCTTGTCCCGGCGCAAATAGAGCTGTTCAAACTGACGGTGTATCGCATCGCGAGTTGACTCATCGACAGTGAAGTTCTTTTTCTTTGCCAGATTCAGGAAGATCTCCGTCAGTTCGTCTGGTGTATAGTCGTCGAAATGAATGGTCTGGGTAAAGCGGCTCTTCAATCCCGGGTTCGAATCAATGAAATCGTGCATCTGATTCGTATAGCCCGCCACGATACAAATGAACTTGCCGCGGTCGTCCTCCAAGCGCTTCAACAATGTATCTATTGCCTCGGCGCCAAAGGAATCGCCATCACTCGACTTAAGGGTATAGGCTTCATCAATAAAGAGGATGCCACCCAATGCCTGATCAACAAGCTGATTGGTCTTGATTGCCGTCTGACCAGAATAGCCAGCCACCAGTTTAGAGCGATCAGCCTCTACCAGCTGACCACGGGAGACAATACCCAAGGTCTTGAAGATATCGGCCATGATACGGGCTACGGTCGTCTTACCTGTACCTGGATTACCCGTAAACACATAATGTTTGCCTTGGAAGGTATTGGTCTCGCCACGCTTGATCTGTAGGTTCAAATATGATGCCAGATTCGACACCTCTTTCTTGACAGCTGTAAGACCAACCAGACCATCGAGTTTTGCCAGGCAATCGTCGACATTGACAGACTGAGGTGCCTCATATGGAATATCTTCCTGCTTGATGGTCATCAATTCTTCGTTTGACATCGAAGAAATGCTTGCACCCTGCAGACGCTGCGCCTGTTTCTTGCAGATCTGGTCAAAGAGAGAGCGCATCGTACGACCATTGGCAAAATCCTTATCACGGGAGTTATACATCTCCGTGATCATCTTCCTAGCCAACTCCTCTGCTTCTGGGGCAAAGATATACTTCTTCTCCTTGGCAAAGAGCTGCATAATCTCAAACAACTGCTGTGGAGAGTAGTCCTTGATGTCGAGGAAATAGTTGAAACGGCTACGGAAGCCAGGGTTAATCCGGAAGAGGTTTTCCATCTCAGTCCGATAGCCTGCTGCGATTACCACAAACTTGCCACGGTCGTCCTCCATTCGTTTCATCAGTTTCTCCAAAGCCTGGGCACCTTGGTTATCCCGTTCACCCGCCGCACTTAACGGAGCGAGGGTATAAGCCTCGTCGACAAAGAGGATACCACCCATAGCCTTGTCGCACAGACGATCCACGACCTTGGGGGTCTCTCCCTGATAGGGACTCACCATCTTCGCACGATCGACCTCCACCACATGCCCACTGTCCAGATATCCGACAGATGCCAGGATCTCTCCAAGTTTTCGGGCTATAGTCGTCTTACCTGTTCCAGGATTACCCGTAAGAATGATGTGCATCGACATCCGTTCCTGTTCACCCAAGCCACGTTCTGCACGCTGGATACTGTTCTGCACCGAATAGGCCATCTCGCGGACAGCACTCTTCACCTCATCCATACCGATAAAGCTATCGAGATCCTTCAGGATATCGTCCACTGAGCGTTCTTCTGGAACATAACCGACAATATCATCTTTCTCAACCTGAGTCGCATCAACACCACGACTGATAAAATGTGTGAAGATGTCCTCAGCTGTCTTATTGGCCAGATGACCGTTGCCAAAAGTCTCGTCCTTAGTCTTTACCTGATACTTGAAATAACGCGATAACTGCCGATCAGCCTCTTCCGTGAACTTGGTGACACCATACTTAATCTTCAAGTTCAACTTACAGATATCTGTCAACTCCTGATAGCCTGGTGTGGGCAGACGGAAGGTGTATTTAAAGCGGTTTACCACTGCCGGATTACTCTCCAGGAAGTCCTCCAGACCTTTTGTCAGACCAGAGATAATCACGATAGGATTATCTTCCCACTTATCCATCTCAACAAACAGTTTGTCGAGGGGATTCACCTGATTTGAGTATCTGTCAGGAAGCAGTTTCTGCACATTATCAAAGAAAAGGATGCCATTTTTAGCCTTCCTGATATTATCATCCCATTTGTCGACAAAGCGCTGATAATCCACAGCATCAACCATTGTCAGCTTGGGCTTTTCTATAATCTTGTGCTTATAGAAGTAATCACGCAGGATCTCTGCAAGAGCCGTCTTTCCTGTTCCCGTCTCACCTATAATGATGGCATTCACGGAGATACGGACTTTTGCGATATCCTTACGAGAACGCAGATATGCATAAGTATCCACTATGGTCTTGAGCTGACGTTTCACTTCGTCAAGACCAACCAGTTTATCAAGCATATCCAGCGTGGCCATCGGCTGACCACACCATTTACAGAACTTGGCTATGCTCCGGTTTTCCTTATGACAATTCTCACAGACCATCTATTCTACATCTCGCTCTAATTGTTTAAATACTTCTGTGGGTGTAACATTGCCCGAATGCGGATTGCTGACGTTCAACAAACTCGGACTGAAGACAATGAAGTCAAGAACAAAGATCAAAGCCAACATACTCCACAGTACATAGTGAAGGACACTCTCGCCACTGATAGATCTCACCTGATCGGTGACATCATTCAACAGGCCGAACTTAGATCCATTAAACTTATACGACTTTGTCTTAAACGTATAGTACAGCGGTTCCAAGAGTGTAGACTTAACATCGTTCTCCAACACTTCCGCTATCAGTTTGCTGTCTGCTTTCTGATCACCACGGAAATCTGTAAGATGACAAATCAACATATACACCAATGAAATCGCAATAATTGTCAGATTAACCAATGAAGGATGTGACTGAGCAATATACTTTATTATAATAATAGGTATAAATGAAGACAAAGCACCAAATAATCCCCATAGCAATGAGAAGACAAAACCATAGCCTCTGAAGTAAGCACGGGTTCCGACGATAACGGCTGTCATACCGCCCAAAGGCAGACCCATCGACAAGAAGGGATGATTTACCAGATAGGAACAGTTTTTAATGCCGATAATCAATAACAATAGCAGCCAGATGCCGCAAAGACCATAAAAGGTCATACGCCATATCTGCTCCCGATGCCTTGCACGCTGCCAATTATCACGCACGCTCTTTACTCGGTTGGATGTTTCCTCACGGGCATCAACAAAACGTTTATAATAGGTTTGTGAACTATCAATCTTACCCAATGCCATAATCCACTCCTCCAACGCATGCTCGTAGGCATATTCTTCGGAGAAATCAGCAAACGGATCCTCGTGATAGAAGACAGACATCCACTGAATGAAAGAACCATTACGCACCTCCAGACGCATCTGGGTGTTGTTGCGTTCATCAAGATTCTTCGCATCAGTGAGTTCCGTGCCGTCAGGCATCTGATAAGTCGGTGTCACACCAAGGATACGACAGAAACGATAGACCGCCGTTTTCAGATCATAAGCGCCCATACGCTCACGATTCTCTTCACTCTTCAGATCGAAGCAACGGTTAAATTCATTCAGTATTTCCGTCCAGCCGTGTAACTGTGCATAATAGCTAAAACGCCCGTCAAGGTCGGTCAGGTCTTTCATCTGCTGGTCAAATTCCTTGTCGTTCATATGCTGACATTGCTTCAGGCGTTCATTTAGTTGTTCACCGATCTGAAAGGGTGTAAAGGCTGTCTTCAGGTCGTAAGCAGCATCACGGTCCAGATTATAAAGAACCTTGAATGCCAGACACTCGGAATAAGGTTTCCCCTGAGTCAGGATACGAAGACTCTCACAAGCCATGCGGTCTTCGTGGCTATACATCCACGAAAGCAGACGGCCATCAGTCAAACTATGCCAATCGTCGTCTGACAGTTTCTCCTGGCCAAAGGTCTTAACGATCTCTTTTAATGTGGACGACGGGAATCGGGATATGAGTGGGATTTCCGGATCAATCTCATAAACTGTCCGTAAGATAGCCACACGAATGGCGTTCTTATCAGGATTCTTATAATAGGAACGAATACGTTCTACATTGCATTTCGTATGAGATTCAAGATAGAGGAAGAGACTGTCATTGGGATTTGCCAGTAAGAGTCCATACTCATTGATGTAACTCAGCAAAGAGATGGCAACACTATGAGGATCATCACAGAGGTTGCCTTTTACATCCTTATAAGGAAAGGTCGGCTCCATGGCGTAGACTGCAGCCAAAAGACCAGCATGCTGATCCACGGGATAGCGGTTCACCACAATATCCTTCACAATGGTACTCAGCTTCTGGTTTCCACACGACTCCAGCCAAGAACTGATACGGCCATTATAAAGATAGCCTATTGCAATCTTCTCATTGTCAAGAAGCATGGGAATCAGTTCATGAATATTGTCTGCAACAAGATTCTTGTCAGGATCGACGATAAAGCTCTTGTACTTCAGGAAAGGAGATGACAGATCCACCTTCGGACTGCCGCCAAGGAACCACTCCTCAACCTGCTCATAACCCCAACGGTTTGCCGGGTTTACGACCGTCAGGCCCTGAACAATCATTCTCACACGTTCTGGCAATTCCTGTATGTGCGGGATTCGTCCTTCATTTTTCTGGCGCATCATGACACGCTCATTAGTGCTCATCGGAGATTCACCCAACCAGAGAGTCATCAGACAGATACCTAACGAATAAAAGTCGGCTGCCGGTGTCACCTCAACAACACCGTCGATCACATCTGAATACATCTCCGGTGCGGCATAGATTGGTGTCCTCGCCTGGGTGGTCTTATGCGACTTGCCATCCTGATCCAAGATACTGGAGATACCGAAATCGCCAAGCACCAATTCTGTATGCTCTTTATCGCGGAAGAAGAAATTGGTCGGTTTGATGTCCTTATGCAGGATATTGCACTGATGACAATATGCCAGAGCAGCTGCGCCCTGAAGGGCAATACGACGGAACTTATCCATGTCGCCATTAAGACGATACTCTCCCATCGTACCACCGCAAAGGTACTCCATGAGTTCGTAATAACGATGCTTGCCTTCTACATAAGTCTTACCGTAATCGTAAATCCTGACGATCATCTCAAAATCGAAATTGTAGACTGTCTGGAGGATCTTTCTGTTGACATCGAAATTTGGATAGTATATCTTCAGGACATATTTCTCATCATTACGTTCTACGAGAAAAACCTGGGCTTCACCCGAATTATTACTCAACGACTGAACGTTCCGATAGTTCACTCCTTTCAGTATGAAGAATTCATCCTTCACATCCTCAGTCTGTGGCACGGCACCAACCCGATATGTACCATCCATCTGCGTAACTGTCATGGAAGCATCCGCTGGTCGCATCGTTACATCTCCGACACCTATGTCCGATGCCTGACGACGTGTTTGATCATTATCTCCCATCTGATTGGGATTGAAAGGCTTTGCCGTACTCATTATAAATCGTCTTTAATTTCCTTTTTTGAATTCTTACCGAGAATAACCCACTTGCCACCCATCTGAGGCTTAGCACAACCACAGGGACTGGAATGGAGCGCATGCTTGAAATTACATTCCCATGCCAAACGGACACCTTGAGGTCTGCATGCCATCGCATAATTACGGACCTGTGCAGGTTTGGGCTGAGGAACCTGAGCCATTTTATCCAGCAACGCTGCTATTTTCTCAAGTTGCTCTTCCCGCTTCGCATTGTATTCCTCACTACTCATGCGTTTGTTCGTCGACTCTGGAATGACAGGATTGAGGACACCCCTATCCTGAGCTAACAATGCCAACACATGCTCGCGAAGCTTGATATTTCTTTGGTCACGGAGCACTTCACGTTCCGAGGAATATGGAATAGTCATTTCCAAATGCTGCAGATCTGATGCCAGCTGTTGCAATTCTACAAATTCCGGCATTTGTCTGATTCGCTCTACCATCTTCCGTGCCTCGTCTGTCAATGCCGTACCGCATTGCTTACAAAATGCGAAATCGTTCAATGTATGGCATATAGGACAAACAATACCACCTCGAGGACTGCCACATTCCGGGCAGAAAGCCTCGTTTCCTGATAAGTGGGCACCACAGAAAGAGCAGGTATCTTTCCGTATATAATGGCGACAAGTCTCACAAAAATCTGCATCCGGATCCAGTTCCGCCCCACAGTTAGGACATGTAGTCTTACCTATCGGCTGGCCACAAGAGGCACAGAACATGGCCTCCGGCTCATTCAAGGCACCACAATGTGGACATTTAACGGTCTGACCGGCACGCATCTGCATCTGCTGCTCCATCTGCATGTCATCAGTACGTTCCATCGTGAACTCCTGATGCTGCAGTTGCTGCATTCCGCGGCTTGTCTTTTCTGGGTTTAGAGTAATATCAGTCATATAAAAACACGTGTTTCAACTAAAGTTAGGTGCAAAATTAAGTTTTTTTTTTAATAAACCAAAAAAAACCGCCGTAAATTTATATTTACGACGGCATTTTATACGATTTTATGCGTTTTTTACCACAATTGCAGGCGTTCAGACTCAGGAATGAACATTTTATCACCTTCTTTAACATCAAAAGCATCATACCAGGCTTTGATATGAGGGAGGGATCCGTTCACACGCCAACGGCCTAAAGAATGAGGATCGCTTTTCGTACGGTTTCGAATCTCTTCATCGGTAATGTTATTTGCCCATACACCGGCATAGGCATGGAAGAAACGTTGGTCGGCTGTGAGACCGTCTTTCTCACCAAGGGACTCTCGCTTGGTTGCATTCTTATAGGCTGTCCAAGCCACTTGGAGACCACCATGGTCAGCCAGATTCTCACCGAGTGTCAGACGGCCGTTGGCATACAAGCCTGGCAACACTTCAATCTTCGAAAAGAAGTCTGCATACCTATCCGTACGTTCTGTAAAGTTCTTTCCATCTTCTTCTTTCCACCAGTCGTGCATGTTTCCGTCCTTATCGAAACGGCGTCCCTGATCATCAAAGCCATGCGTCATCTCATGTCCGATGACCACACCGATGGCACCATAATTGAATGCATCGTCAGCATTCATATCAAAGAAAGGATACTGCAGGATACCGGCGGGGAAGCATATTTCGTTTGTAGTCGGATTATAATAAGCGTTGACGGTCTGAGGTGTCATGTACCAATCATCACGATCCACGGGTTTCCCTACTGTATGTTCGATACGCCATGCATTCCAGAACTTAGCACACTCTTGGATATTTTCGTAATAAGATTTTGCAGGATCAATCTCCAACTTTGAGAGATCCGTCCATCTATCAGGATAACCCACCTTGACATAGAAAGTGTTCAATTTCAGAAGGGCATTCACTTTCGTCGAATCGTCCATCCAGTCTTGAGCTGCAATACGCTCACCAAGAGCGATCTGCAGGTTCTTAACCAATGTGAGCATCCGCTGCTTTGCTGCTTCAGGGAAATATTTCTCTGAATAGATCTTTCCCAATGCTTCGCCCATCACACGTTCCACCTGAGCCGTACTACGTTTCCAAAGCGGATGATTCTCCTTACGGCCAGAACGGATCTTACCGTTAAAATCAAAACTCTCTGCAACAGTAGCATCGTTCAGATAGTTGGCAGCAGAAGATATAAAACCCCACTCCATCACGTCGCGATATTCTGCAGGTGTGATACCGGCAACCAACTTATTGGCACCTTCCAGGAAAGCAGGCTGTCCGACAACCATCTCTTGCAGGTACTTGGTCTCGACACCCTTGGCATTCATCACCTTCACCAATGGCAGATGGGGATATTGTGTCTCAAACTCCTGAAGTGTCATCTTGTTGTAGTTCGCCTCTGGATCACGAAGCTCTGTACGCGATTTTGACACTTTTGCCAAAGCCGTCTCGACCTTCATGATATTCTGCATCTTCTTCGTAGCCGCACCCTTACTGAAGCCAAAGAGTTGGAACATCTTTACGATGTGTTTCTTGAATGCCTCACGAATATCAGCCGTTGCTTTGTCATTATCAAGGTAATATTCCTTCTGTCCTAGAGAAAGACCGCCCTGATACACATTCAGGATATTCTGGGTTGCATTCTTTTCATCAGCGCCAAAACTGCAGAAGAAGAACTCCTGCTCACCATAAGGAGCCAACTCCAGCTGGATATCAAATAACTGCTGATTAGTCTTGGCAGCCTCCAGTTTCTTAATGAGCGGCATCAGCGGTGCCACACCTTCGTTGTTCCTACGCGTAGAGTCCATCGCCAGCTTATAGAGATCACTCAGTTTCTGCTCGATTGTACCTTTCGCATAAGTGTTGTTCTGCAACTCATTCAGGATACCATTGATACGTTTGTCGTTATCTTCCTGCAGACGGTCGAAACTGCCATAACGAGAGTATGCTGCAGGTAGCGGATTGTTCTTCATCCATCCGCCACAGGCATATTCATAGAAGTCATCACCAGGACGAACGGTCTTGTCGAAATCTGCGGTGTTCAGTCCAGAACCCATGTCAACCTGCGCCATCGTAAGTAGTGAAATGGATGCCATAGTCATCATTGTTACAATTCTTTTCATATGTTATTGTTGATTGGTTATTGATTCTAATTCCTCACTGAGTTTCTCCCAGCGTTCCACTTCTTCATCAAGATTTTTCTTAATTGATGTATATTCTGTCACCAGCGTCATATCTGAGGCGTTTTCAGGAATCATGAGCAAATCATCGAGCTCTTTCAGACGCTTTTCCATGTCTTCTATCTTACGTTCTGATTCCTTCACAGCTTTCTCTGCACGGTTCATCCGCTTCTGTTGTTCCTTACGCTCGGCATAGCTCATCGCTTTCGAAAGGGCTTCCTGATCTGGTTCCCCATTATCAACCACCGGTGCCGTTTTCTTTACAACTGTTGCTGCTGGGATGGTTCCCTTTTCCTGCTGGCCGAGTTCATTCAATTCTGTAATTTTCTTTGACCTCAGGAAGTCATAGATGCCACCAAGATGTTCCCTGACGACTCCACCACCGAATTCGTATACCTTCGTCACCAGACCATCAAGGAACTCACGGTCATGGCTAACGATAATGGCAGTACCGTCAAATGCATTGATAGCCTCTTTCAGCACATCCTTTGATTGCATGTCGAGATGGTTGGTAGGCTCGTCGAGGATGAGGAGATTCACGGGTTCCAACAGCAGGCGAATCATTGCCAGTCTGCTTCGTTCTCCTCCACTGAGCACCTTTACCTTCTTGTCACTCTCTTCACCGCCAAACATAAAGGCGCCAAGGATATCATTGATCCTAAGACGGATGGGGCCTTTCGCCACGTGATCTATCGTCTGGAAAACGGTCAGGCTCTCATCAAGCAATTGGGCCTGGTTCTGGGCAAAATAACCAATCTGCACATTATGTCCGATCTTCAGTTCTCCCGTATAGGGAATTTCGCCCATAATACACTTGACGAGCGTGGATTTTCCTTCTCCGTTCTTTCCTACGAAGGCAACCTTTTCACCGCGCTTAATCGTCAGCGTCACATGATCGAAAACAGTGTGGGCACCATAGTCCTTCCTCACGTCATCACAGATAACCGGATAATCACCGCTGCGCAGACATGGCGGGAACTTCAGGTGCATCGCCGAGTTGTCCACCTCATCGATCTCGATGGGCACGATTTTCTCCAGCTGCTTAATCTTCTGCTGCACCTGAACAGCCTTGGTGGCCTTATAGCGGAAACGCTCGATGAAATCCTTCATCTCTGCCACTTCCTTTTGTTGGTTCTCGTAGGCTCTGATCTGTTGTTCACGACGCTCTTTACGCAGAACGACATACTCGTTATATTTCACCTTGTAGTCGACCACTCGACCACAGGATATCTCTAGCGTTCGATTCGACACATTATTGATAAAGGCACGGTCGTGACTCACCAGCACAACTGCACTGGATGACTGGGCCAGGAATTGCTCCAGCCACTGGATACTCTCGATGTCCAGATGGTTTGTCGGCTCGTCGAGCAACAACACGTCCGGACGTTGCAGAAGGATTTTTGCAAGTTCTATACGCATACGCCAGCCACCGGAGAACTCCGACGTCGGCCGTTCAAAATCCGTGCGCAGGAATCCAAGTCCCGTCAGGGTACGTTCCAACTCTGCCTCCCGACTTTCTGCCCCCATCATCAGATAGCGCTCATGTTCTGTCGTATATTTCTCAATCAAGGCCAGATAACTCTCACTCTCATAGTCTGTCCGTTCGGCCAGTTCCTGATTCATCTTGTCCAAACGGTCCTTCATCCGAGTGATATCGGCAAACGCCTTCTGGGCTTCTTCCCTCACAGTCGTGTTATCCTGAAGAACCATTACCTGAGGCAGATAGCCGATACGACAGTCGTTAGGGATACTGACTGTGCCTGCCGTGGCCTTCTGCTGACCACAGAGGATCTTCAACATCGTAGACTTTCCTGCCCCGTTCTTACCAACAAGTGCAATACGATCACGGTCGTTGATCACGAAGCTCGCATCCACGAACAAGGGTTTCACCCCAAATTCCACTTTCAGTCCTTCTACAGATATCATCGTTTGTCTACAAATACATAATCCTTATACTTCTCTTTCGGGAATCGGAGAATCTCGTCTGTTATTCCACCAGAATGGAAATCTGAAATCTTGATCGTCGTCCAGATGAAGGAGATCTTGATACGCAGACTTATCGGATGATAGGTCTTGCGCGCCACCAAGGCATGAACCTCCTTGATACCTTTTGCTCCTTTCTTTGCTTTCAAGGTCAACATCAGACCTTCTGGATGATCAGCAATACTATAGTCGAAATTCTCTGGCTCAAACTTGAATTTCTGAGAATACTTGTCCGACTTGTTATTCCTGGCATTGTGGATCTCCACTTCCTTCTTTTTCTTTCTCTTGACTGTATAGACGGTCGTCCCGTCGTTCCACGAGTTCATCTTCGCATCCACGAATTTACTTTTCTTTCCCTTATACCAGATAGTACCGTTAGTCTTATAGATACCTATAATATTCACATCATAGTGCAATGTCGCCCCTTGTTCGCCAAACACCTGCTGATAGGCTTGGTTGAACACACGACGCGCCTGACGTGAATTTGGCGTCTCTTCTGCCTGAACAGTGCAAAGCACAGACAGAAGAACCATCATCATCAAAGCAATCCTATTTTTCATGACTTTCGTCGATTTTGGCTGCAAAATTACACAATTCTCATGGATTATTACTATTTTTGCACAGAAATTAACGTATTTACTATTGACTTATGGAAAAGAACATCTTTGCAAGACTTATAGCCAGTGCTCTCAACCTACAAGAGCGTGCTGTCGCCAACACCCTGGCGCTTCTTGAGGAAGGGTGCACCATTCCCTTCATTTCACGCTATAGAAAAGAACGCACGGGAGGTCTCGACGAAGTACAGATTGCGGCTATCAGCGACCGCTTCGACAAATTGCAGGAGATTCAGAAACGCAAGGATACCATCATCAAGACCATCACAGATCTGGAGAAGATGACGCCAGAACTCAAAAATCGCATCGATGACTGTTGGGAGACATCCGAACTTGAGGATATCTACCTGCCCTATAAACCCAAGCGCCGTACCCGTGCTCAGGTAGCACGTGAACAGGGGCTGGAACCTCTGGCACAGCTTCTGCTCCTGCAACGTGAGCGTGATCCGGAGCGAGCTGCAGAACGCTATGTAAAAGGTGACGTAAAAGATACCGGATCAGCCATCAAGGGAGCCCAGGACATCATTGCCGAAACCGTCAGCGAAGACGAGCGCAGTCGCCAGCAGATACGTAATGCCTTCTCCCGTCAGGCCATCATCTCCTCCAAGGTCGTAAAGGCAAAGGCTGATACCGACGAGGCCGCCAAGTACAGTGATTACTTCGACTGGTCCGAACCGTTGAAGCGCTGCTCTTCCCATCGGCTGCTGGCCATGCGCCGTGGTGAGAGCGAAGGCATCCTTCGTATCTCCATATCACCTAATGATGAAGAGGCGGCAGACAGGCTGAAGCGTCACTATGTCTATGGTAACACACCTTGTGGACAACTGGTCGGCGAAGCTGTCGACGATGGCTACAAACGTCTGTTGAAACCTTCCATCGAGACGGAGTTCGCTGCTTTGAGCAAAGAACGGGCTGACGAAGAAGCCATCCGGGTGTTTGCCGAGAACTTGCGCCAGTTGCTCCTTGGTGCTCCCTTGGGCCAGAAGCGTGTCATGGGAATCGACCCCGGCTTCCGAACTGGCTGCAAAGTTGTCTGTCTCGATGCACAGGGCAATCTGCTCCATCATGATGCCATATTCCCCCACCCGCCCGTTAACAAACGGACAGAGTCGGCCATCGCTATTCAGAAGATGATTCAGAAGTATCAGATTGAGGCCATCTCCATCGGCAACGGCACCGCCAGTCGTGAGACCAATGATTTCATCAAAGACGTCTTGGCTGGTCGTTATAATATCGATACCAGGAAGAAAGACGAACTGCCTAAGCCACAGGTCTTTACTGTCAGCGAGGATGGTGCATCTGTCTATTCTGCCTCGAAGACAGCCCGAGAAGAGTTCCCTGACGAGGATGTCACCGTGCGTGGAGCTGTCTCGATAGGCCGCAGACTGATGGATCCCCTGGCAGAGTTGGTAAAGATCGATCCTAAGAGTATCGGCGTAGGACAATACCAGCACGATGTGGATCAGACAAAGCTCAAGCATTCGCTGGATCAGACCGTCGAAAGCTGTGTCAACCTTGTAGGTGTCAATCTGAACACAGCCTCACAGCATCTGCTGATGTACGTCAGTGGCCTGGGTCCTACCCTTGCCAAGAATATCGTGGACTATCGTCGTGAGAACGGCGCCTTCACCTCCCGAGCCCAATTGAAGAAAGTTCCCCGTCTCGGTCCTTCTGCCTTTCAGCAGTGTGCAGGTTTTCTGCGTATTCCCGGAGCAAAAAATCCTCTTGACAATTCTGCCGTCCACCCCGAAAGCTATGCTGTTGTAGAACAGATGGCCAAAGATCACGGCTGTACCGTAGCTGACCTGATCAAGGACAAGGAGAAACGTGACACGATAGACATCAGAAAGTACGTAACGGCCGAAGTGGGCATCCCCACCCTGACGGACATCATGCAGGAGTTGGAGAAGCCGGGGCGTGACCCACGCGAACAACTTGAGGAATTCGAGTTCGACAAGAATATCTCCACCGTCGACGATCTGATAGAAGGGATGATACTACCGGGCATCGTCACCAACATCACCAATTTCGGCGCCTTTGTCGACATCGGTGTCCATCAGGATGGTCTGATTCACATCTCACAGATGGCCAACCGTCGGATTGCGCATCCCACAGATGTAGTGAAACTCCACCAGCATGTACGTGTCCGGGTGATTGAGGTCGACCACCGCCGCAACCGCATATCACTTTCCCTAAAAGGCATATAAAAACAGAGGAGAGGGCATCCACGTAGGGTACCCTCTCCTATCCGATAAAGACTTCTTCTCTTACTTAACCTTTGAAACGATAGCCTTGAAAGCCTCGGGGTTGTTCATAGCGAGGTCGGCGAGCACCTTACGATTGATCTCGATACCAGCCTTGCTGAGCTTGCCCATCAGAACAGAGTAGCTCATACCCTCCAGACGTGCGGCAGCGTTGATACGCTGGATCCACAGGGCGCGGAAGTTGCGCTTCTTGTTACGGCGGTCACGATAGGCATAGGTCAAACCCTTCTCCCATGTGTTCTTTGCTACTGTCCAAACATTCTTGCGGGCACCGAAGTAACCGCGGGTAAGCTTCAAAATGTTCTTGCGCTTTGCTCTTGATGCAACGTGATTTACTGATCTTGGCATAATTTTTCTACTTTAAATGTTCGACAATAGGTTTAACGGAGACACAACAGGTCACGAACCTGCTTCATGTTTGAAGGATCAACGATTGTTGTACCTACCAAGTTACGCTTCTGCTTCTTGGTCTTCTTCGTGAGAATGTGGCTGTGGTAAGCGTGACGTCTCTTTACCTTACCTGTACCAGTGAAAGAGAATCTCTTCTTTGCACCGGAATTTGTCTTAACTTTTGGCATTGTTTTAAAATTTTAAATTGTTATTAATATCCGACGACAACGCATATACCGGGCGCGCCGTCTTCTTTTTGTTCTTAATCTTTGTCCTCTGTCAGCTTCTTCAGCGCATCAGCCGAAATCTTCGCGTTGGCAAAGAGACCGCCGTTTGCAGGCATCTCATCCTCAGATTCCACTTTCGAAGCCTGCTGTGCCTGAGCCTTCTTAGCCTCTTTCGCCTCGGTCTCTGCGGCCTCACGGTCACGGGCCTGCTGACTCATCTTCTTCGTGCCGGCCTTCTTAGGCGCCAGATAGAGGAACATCTTCTTACCTTCGAGCGACGGCATCGACTCTACCTTGCCCACTTCCTCCAAATCATTGGCGAAACGGAGGAGCAACACCTCACCCTGCTCTTTGAACAGAATCGAACGCCCACGGAAGAATACGTACGCACGTACCTTATTTCCTTCTTCCAGGAATTCTTTGGCGTGCTTGAGCTTGAACTGATAGTCGTGCTCGTCGGTCTGAGGTCCGAAACGGATTTCCTTCACCTCAACCTTCACCTGCTTGGCCTTCATCTCCTTCTGGCGCTTCTTCTGCTGGTAAAGGAATTTGGAATAGTCGATCAGACGACAAACGGGAGGATTGGCATTCGGGGAAATCTCTACGAGATCTACCCCCTGCTCATGGGCCATATTCAGTGCATCACGGGTAGGAACTACGGACGAACCTTCGTCGCCTACGATGCGAACTTCACGCACTCGGATCTGTTCATTAATCCGGTACTGACTCTTCAATTTGTCATTCTTCATCCACTATTTTTTAAAAATCGGCTGCAAAGTTACGAATAAGTGAGCAAAAAACAAAATAAATTCGCATTTTTTTTTAATTTAAAGCGAAAGTAACTTCGAGCGAGGCCCAAAGTTACTTTCTTTCAGCGAATTAACCCGATATTCTGGATTAAAAATTAGAAGTCTTTTGTCATTTCCGCAACACGGGCATTCACCTCGTCGATAAATGCCTGGATGGTCATTACGCTCTGCTCGCCACCACCCTGTGGACGAACGGCTACTGTACCGTCCTGCTGCTCCTTCTCGCCGACGATCACCATATAAGGGATACGCTTCAGCTCGTTGTCGCGGATCTTGCGGCCCAGTTTCTCGTTACGCAGGTCGATGGTTGCACGTACACCACCGAGGTCGAACTTCTTGGCAACCTCCTGAGCATAGTCGTTGTACTTCTCCGAAAGCGGCAGGATAGCCACCTGATCCGGTGTGAGCCAGAGGGGGAAGTGACCTGAGGTATGCTCGATGAGCACAGCGCAGAAACGCTCCAGAGAACCAAACGGTGCACGGTGAATCATCACAGGCGTCTTCTTCGTATTGTCCTCGTCGGTATATTCCAGCTGGAAACGCTTCGGCAGGTTGTAGTCCACCTGGATGGTACCCAACTGCCAACGACGGCCAATGGCATCCTTGATCATGAAGTCGAGCTTCGGACCATAGAAGGCAGCCTCGCCGTATTCCACCTTTGCAGGCAGCCCCTTCTCCTGACAAGCCTCCACAATGGCCTTCTCAGCCAGAGCCCAGTCCTCATCCGTACCTACATACTTATCGTGGTCGTTAGGATCGCGCAGCGAAATCTGTGCCTCGAAGTTGAATCCGAAAGCCGTCAGCACGATACCGATGATATCCATCACATTCAGAAATTCCTGCTTTACCTGGTCAGGACGGCAGAACAAGTGGGCATCGTCCTGTGTGAACGAACGGACACGCGTCAGGCCGTGCAACTCACCACTCTGCTCGTAACGATACACCGTACCGAACTCTGCGATACGCAGCGGCAGGTCGCGATATGAACGGGGCTTCCAAGCGAAAATCTCGCAGTGGTGAGGACAGTTCATCGGCTTCAGCATGTACTCTTCATCCTCCTCAGGTGTATGAATCGGCTGGAATGAATCCTTGCCATAATGGGCATAGTGACCAGAGGTGACATAGAGATTCTTTGAGCCGATATGCGGTGTGATAACTTCCTGATAACCAAAACGCTTCTGCACTTTGCGCAAGTGATCCTGCAAACGCAGGCGAAGCTCTGTTCCCTTCGGCAACCAGATGGGCAGACCCTTACCGACCTTGTCAGAGAACATGAAGAGTTCCATCTCTTTTCCTATCTTACGATGGTCGCGCTTTTTGGCTTCCTCCAGCATCTCGAGATACTCGTCGAGCATCTTCTTCTTGGGGAACGAGATACCATACAGACGCTGCATCTGCTCACGGTTGGCATCACCGCGCCAGAAGGCGCCTGCTACGCTCGTCAGCTTCACGGCCTTGATCTCACCCGTATCCATCAGGTGCGGACCACGGCACAGATCGGTGAAGTTACCCTGCGTGTATGTTGTGATACTGCCGTCCTCGAGATCCTGCTCGATGTGCTCGCACTTGTAGGTCTGACCGTCGGCAGCAAACTGCTTCAGGGCGTCGGCCTTAGTCACCTCCTTGCGAACCACCGGCTCTTTCTTCGAAGCCAGTTCCTTCATCTTAGCCTCAATCTTGGGGAAGTCGCTCTCCTTGATGCTTTCGCCGTCCTTCAACAGCACATCATAGAAGAAACCATTCTCGACAGCGGGGCCGAAACCGAACTGAATGCCAGGATACAATTCCTGCAGCGCCTCAGCCAGCAAGTGGGCCGATGTGTGCCAGAAGGTGTGCTTACCCTCTTCATCGTCAAACTTGTAGAGCGCAATCGTTGCATCCTCGTTGATCGGACGGTTCAGCTCTACTGTCTCACCGTTTACCCCACAGCTTACCACGCTGCGTGCGAGAGCCGGAGAGATGCTCTCAGCAATCTGAAGACCAGTCACGCCCTGCTCATACGAACGAACAGATCCGTCTGGAAAAGTAATGTTAATCATATCTACAATATATGTTTGAGTTTAAAACGGGCACAAAGGTACACACTTTCTCTGACACCACCAAATTTTCCTCTTAAAAACCTATCCTTTTCACGCTTTTCTCGTCAAGCCGCTCGTTGTCGCAGTGGCGGATCAGCATCGGCAATGCGTCCTCGCTTTGGCCATGAAGGATGGTGTCGATAGCATAATGACGCGCGATATTCTCAATCTGACCACCGCTGAAATCATACTTCGAAGCCAGTGTATGAATATCAAGATCGCTGAGTTTTGGGACCATCGCATGCCAGATGCCGGCACGAGCCTCTTCTGTCGGTTTCTCAAACTTGACCTTATAAAGGAAGCGGCGTTCGAAAGCCTTGTCCATATTCTGCTGAAGGTTCGTGGTGGCAATCATGATGCCATCCAACTGCTCCATTTCCTGAAGGATGATGTTCTGTAGCGAATTCTCCATCTTGTCAACGGCATTCTCTGCCCCGTTCTTGCGTTTGCCGATGATGGCATCAGCCTCATTGAAAAGCAGAATCGGAGTCAACTTAGAGCGTTTCACCTGTTCACGATAGCGGTCGAAGAGTGCTTTCACATTCTTCTCACTCTGACCAACCCACATGCTCTTCAGCTGCGGCACATCCACCAACATTATGTTGCGCCCAGTATTCTTAGCCAGCTGATAGACCGTCTCTGTCTTGCCAGTACCAGGAGAACCATAGAACAGGCAGGCGAAGCCATAACGGAAGCCCTTCTCCTTCATTCGCTCCTGAATCTTCTGATAATTCTCTGGCTGCAGGAAACTGCCCAGTTCCTCCACCTGTTGCTGAATATCCTTGGGGAAGAACAGCTGTTTCTTGGGCAGTCTGCTGACATCCAGCATATTGGCCAGTTTCTCCTCAGTTTCATTGATTTTCATCTCAGCCAACAGCTCACGCTTGGCAGTTTCCGTCATTTTATATTTGGTCACGTCTGCCAACCCATCCACACACTTATGCTCAATCAGTTTCTTCTCCTGCAGCTTGTGCTCCCCACTTCTCAGTTTACCCTTTGCACTGGTAAAGTCTGCTTTGTTCTCATACAGATCTTCGATATCGCAGAAACGGATGTCATCATCATCGTGATTCACCAACCTATGGGCGAAATAAGTCACCATCATCTCATCTTCGGCATTCAGGCGATACGCCTTCAGGTGTTTCACAAAGCCTACTTGTGGATTATCTTCAAAGAGCTGTTGCAGTTCTTCGCAAAGGGCACGGGGCGAGATGGCATCATCATCCAGATCCTCAAACCACTGGTCGAGCAGTTCAAACATCGCAGCACAGTCCAGCCCTTTGCGCTGAGGCAACTGATACACCTCGTTATGCTTCAGACTGCGGATCACGACGGCGGGGATATCGAAATCATCCTCATCCTTCACATCGCGGAATTTCAGCAGACGGCGACGCACCAGGGCATCGATATCGCTGGCAAAGCTCAGCACACCAATCTTATTCAGATCCAAATACGAGGCCAGGTCGTCATAATCCACACGGCGAGGCCCTTTCTCCATACAGACGCAGAACAGCACAGCCTGTCGTTCTGTAATGCCAAAGCTCTCTGCCAGCAGACTGATCTCAGGTGCAGCCTTCAGCATGAACTCCTCGCTCATCTTCGAGTCCTCTGCCAGTTCCACCACCTTCTCAATAGCCTGCAGCAGTGTGGGTACAGACTTCTGTTGATTCTTCTTTCTACTTTTAATAGTTGTTGCCATATCTCTTGATTTTTAAATGTTCGATGTGCATAATATAGACACATTCGAAAAAAAATTCAAAAATCAGAGGAACTTTTTTTGTTTCCATCACAGGATGACTTTGCAAAGATACGATAAAAAATCGAGGTATATGCTTTTTCTTCAAAAAAATAGCCGACTTTCGGATTTTTTTCATAAAACCCACCAATCTCCGTCAGTTGCTCTGGTGGGGATTGGTTTTAGATAAAAGATGTTAATTCTCGTACACTAATTCGAGTTTTACTCGATTTTCTGTACCTATTTTAGTAACTTTGCGATCAAACGAATAACGATGAAAATTCAAGGAGTAGTCCATACAAAAACGGTCACGGTCACAGCTGTGACCATGTGACCAACAGAGAGAAAAAGAAACAATTTTGTAAACTATATTCAAAATTGTGGCTATAAAGATGACATTTTGTATCTATCTGACATTCAGACAGTTATTGGACGGAAAGTTTATCGGTAGCAAACGTTAAGTTTGAAGGGACTGGAAGGACAGTTTCTCGTAAGGAAACCAGTGCTCACATTACGAGAAACCGAGACTTGTATAGGCATACCTTCATGATGTAAACTAATTTCAATACTGCAAACAAAATAAAGGTCACATGGTCACAGCTGTGACCGTAACCAATTCGGCGGATAAAAACTTGGCGGTTTGGATAAAAAAGCGTATCTTTGCACCTCATAATAATAAGAAGACAATGACAGACAAGAAAGAACAGACAATGCTGGAACTTGCCAGCGACGATAGTGCCATGCAACTGTTGAGGAGTATCGCCCACAATTGGGAGGTGGCCGCCAGCCGGATGGAACAGATAAACCAGGAGCGTGATCAGGCGCTGTATGACGATGACGGGGTGGAGGTGATGGCCGTATTCTGCCGTCTGGAGCGCGTGGGCTCGATGATGTTCTCCATGCTCTCTCACCCGCAGGCGCTGCTGCTTCAGGGATTCCACCAGCAGATTGTCAAGATGGCTGCCGACCACAGGCTGGATCGCGAACTGGTGACCATGATGGGCTCGCAGAGCGAAGGCTTGTCGATAGGTGTGCCTACGCTGTGGAAGCGGCTGAAGGACATCTTCGACAAGGGCGTGAAGGAAACGGACGAAGGTATGGACACCGTACAGAGTCTGTATCAGCAGCACTATATTCCCCACATGGATGCGGAGCAGGCTCTCAGGGCGATGGAGTCTGTGGTGAAAAGGGATGAGGACGACGAACAGCTGGCTCAGCAGCTGGAGTTTATGGACGACATGGTGGACTTCGGCGAGAATATCGGCAAGGTCGCTGCGTTCTCCAAAAACAAGATGGCTGTGGGGCTGGCAGTCATCCAGATGGCCGTGAAACTCTTTGTGGACTATACTGACCTGCAGCTGAAAGAGGATGAGGCGGTGGATGCGCTCTTTGAGGAGGCCAAGGCGGAACTGCTGAACAGCGAAGCATGGAAAAACTACTGGCGAAGCCACCTGTCGCATCTTGCACTCATGGGTAGTGACACTTCGCTTGCCGATGAGCTGAAGAAGGATGCCGAAGAGGTGGAGCGCTATCTGCTCAGCATGCACGGCTATATATATAATAGGTGGGATGAGTCGGCTGAGGCTTTCGGACGTGCCCTGAAGGAATCCGGCATGAGCGACGACGAGATGCTCCGCCTGCTCTTTTACCTGGCCAAGAAGCAGGCGCTCGAGGATGAGGGCGAAACGCCAGACAACAGACTCCTGAGGATGCGCTCAAGCGTGAAGGAGAAGGCTGAGAGAATCAAGGACCTTTCAGACGACAAATACTACGACGCTTATGAAAGCATCTGGGAGGATATCGTGCAGAATCCTATCCTCGGGGATCAGTTGGCCAAATATCGCAATGGCAAGCATAACAGCGGCTTCAACATGCAGTGTTTCTGTCAAATTGTAGGCTGGCTCAACCGTGAGAAGCATTTTTATGGCAGCAATTCGCCTTCTGATCTGGGAAAAAAGCTTGGTGACAAACATTCATGGGAAACTTATCGTGACTATATCAAGAAAACGAAAACAACACTTACCGATCAGAGTATCAAGGAATTAGAGAGTATCTTGGGTAAGCACTCCAAAAAATAACAGGGCGGGAATTTTTCCCGCTCTTTGTTTTCCCTAATTCCCCTGCGAGATTTGCAGCGCTAAAGTACGAAAAGTATGATCAGCGTTGCAAATTCATTTAGCGGCAAGCCTCGCCAGGCGAGCATGGCCGCTTACCGTCAACTGCTGGCGGAGAATCACGTGGAGGAAATCCTTCAGGATGTGAAGCAGAACAAAAATTTGGATCGCAAGAAGGAACTGCCCGTGTGGCTTCCCCTTGCAGAGTGTTTTAGCAATGGTACGCGCAAGGCCGAAGATGCGGTGCCCTCAGGACTCTTCTTCCTCGACATCGACGAAAAGGGGCTGACGGAGCAGCTTTGGCAGAAAGTGCAGGACGAGAACCTCATTGAAGAGTTCCGTATCGTGTACTTTGCCGAGAGTGCCGGCGGGGGAACCCACATCTGGGCCTGGCGCACACCGGGACTATCTGTCGAGGAGGACATCCAGAAGCTGGCGAGTCGCCTGGGTGTCAGTTACGACTCGCATGTGACCGATCTGGCCCGCTGCTGTTTCATGGTCAGCGAGCAGTATGTGAAGTTGCTCGACCCCGTCGTCTTCGAAGCCTCCCCCAACCCCCTCCAAAAGGGAGCCTCCCCCAACCCCCTCCAAAAGGGAGCCTACCCCAACCCCCTCCAAAAGGAGGGGGCTAATGAAGAGGCAGATCACCCCCTCCTTTTGGAGGGGGCGGGAGGAGGCTCCTACAAGGACATTCCTTATGAGAAGATCGTGCAGGCGCTGCTCTGGAAGTTGGGTTATGGCGATGCCCCTGCCGAGGGTGAGCGCAACATGGCACTCTACACCATGAGCCGCTACATGCGCTTCATCTGCGACTTCGATGAGCAGAAACTCTTTGTCGTCTTGCCCCATTGGGGACTCTCTGACCACGAGGCGTTCTCCACCATCAAGAGTGCCGTCGGCAGTACGCGTCCTGCTGGTATTCCCTCGCAGATGAATGAGGTGCTGTCGACTTTGGGAGCCGCTATCGAAGCAGGGACTGAGACGACTGACGACTCACTCATCACACCTGTTGATGCAGAGTTGCCTGGTATCCTTCAGGACTTGTCCGACCACGCTCCTGAGGAGTTCCGTGAGGCTACCTTGATGGCAGCAATGCCTATGCTGGGCACTCTGGCCACAGGCATTCGCGCCAAGTATCGTGACGGGAAGCTGAACTCGGCCAGTTTCATCGTGGATATCGAGGCCCCTCAGGCTACTGGTAAATCGTTCGTAGACAGCGAGTTCGAGTTGTTGATGGATCCTATCATCAAGCAGGACGAAGTGGAATGGCAGAAGGAGATTGCCTATTCGCTGGCGAAGAAAGACGGTCAGGATGTGGAGAATCCCTGCAGCCAGATCCGCATCATCGAACCCAACATCGGTGTGTCGGCCTTCCTCGAGCGAGCCCTCTATGCCAAAGGCAAGCATCTGTTCACCTATGCCCCTGAGATTGAGACAGTTCTGAAGAACAACAAGGGTGGAGCCTGGACGGAGAAGAACGACCTGTTCCGTCTGGCCTACGACAACAAGCCTTGGGGTCAGCATCGCATCTCGAAGGATTCGTTCTCTGGCAAAGTCACCCTCTATTACAATATGGTGATGTGCGGAACACCCAACAAGTGCCGAGCATTCTTCGCCGATGCGGAGAGCGGTTTGGTGAGCCGAGTGACGCCTGTGGTGTTGCCTGATATGGTGGGCGCCAAGATGCCTCAGTTCAAAGCGTGGAGTCAGGAAGATGAGGAGAAGGTGAAGCGCCAGTGCCTCTGTCTGATGGACGAAGAGGGCGAGGTGGATCTGCCTCTCATCAACAAGGCCATCGAGGAATGGGACGAAGGCAAGCGTCAGGAGTATCTGCAGACGCTGCGCTACTCGCTCGATGTGTTCCGTCGTCGAGCTGCCCTGAATGGTTTCCGAGCCGGCATCATCGCCTATCTGCTCGAAGGTCGTCAGGAAACAGAACGCGCCATCAAGTTCGCCATTTGGTATGCTGAGCGTTGTCTGCACTATCAGTTGCAGATCTATGGCGACAAAATCGATGCCCTTCACAACGGCACGCTGAGCACGCAGGCCTCAAAGGGTAACATCCGCTATCTGGATGCGCTCCCCAAGGAGTTCACAAAAGAGGACTTGGTGAACCTCCGTCTGGCCAACAATGAGTCGCCAGTAGTAAAGACCATCATCTACCGCTGGGTGAAAGAAAACCTCATCGTGAAGATCAACACCAACCTCTGGCAGAAGATCCAGTAAACAATGAGCCTCCTTCCGGGGAGGCTTTTTTCTTTAAAACATAAAAAAAGCAATAAAAGCTTGCATAATCGTTTAAAAAGGTGTATCTTTGCAGCGGAAATTCGTTGGAAAAAGTGTAACGATATAGAAAATATTCGTTGGAAAAAGTGTAATAACCCTATAAATATTCGTTAGAAAAAGTGTAATAACCCTATAAATATTCGTTAGAAAAAGTGCTACAAAGAAAAGTAGAAAGAGTTCTGGCTCAGTGGAAAAACGCCATAGTGACCTCAACTGAAAAAGGTTGTCACTTTTTGGAGAGTTAAACTTAACTGGTTATTACAATAATTACTATCTCACTAAAAGTGTTTACCTCTTTTGATTCTTATAACGATATTGGTTAGCCTGGTTAATGTACTTGTTTACTGTGTTCTTGTCGAGCTCCACTGTCTCCGCAATTTTGCGGTTGGACATGTCACCATTCTTGTAGAGCCGGAGAACTTGTTTCAATTTACTCATGTCTACTGGTTTATTTGCCATACTCTTCTCTGCTTGTGAATATTACTTTCACTTGCAAAGGTAGCAAACTTTGAGTGACTGAATTTGCTCCGATTTTCGGGCCATTTTTCGGGCTTTGACTGAATTTGCTCCGACGAAAAGGCTCTTTGGGAGCCTATTTCAGGTCTATTTCAAGTCAAAATCGCCTCATTCAGCTGACTGATTTGACCGTCCTAATTGACTGAACATGCTCCGATTTAGCTATACGAGAAACTCGCCGGCTCATCTTAATTATGATTCGCAAAGCGTTTCGGCTTACATATCTTTCTTACTGAGTGAACCAATGTGAATGGTCATCTTGCGCAGTTCTGGGGTCTGGGCTACCATCGTGTCAACCTTCTCCTTAAAGGGAACCTCGTCGTAACGGCTCTCGTCCTTCTTCAGTTCATATACCCATGCTTCTTTACCAATGGGATCAACCACTACAAGGTCTATCTCATTGAAGCCTTTTCTGTCCCACCATTTGCCGACGATATATCGTCCTTCTTCCTGGAACTTGCGAGCGAAATAACGCTCCATCATCATTCCTGACAGACCATCATAGTCGCGCTTGATAATGTCACCAAGGGCTTTCAGAGCCTTGTTTTCCACCAATGCCTGATACTTGAAGAAGAAACGGAACCAGAATATCAGGAAGCAGTCATCCAGCTGATAGCGTGTTTTCTTGCTGTTTTCTTTAGCAAAGACAGGCTGGTACTTGCTAATCAATCCATAATAATCCTCCAGGCGCGACAGATAGCTGCTGATATTGTCGATGCCCAATTCGTGCTTTATTTCAGCACTGGTCTTCATACCACCGGCAATGCAGGTCAGGATAGAGAAATAGATGACATAGTCGGTTCCGAACTCCTCTATCAAGATATTCTTGCCTTCATTGATGAAGGGGGAGTTTTCTTCCGTCAGTGCTGCCAACATCTTGTTCTTACGGGTCTTACCACGATCAAGCAACAAGGTGACATACCAAGCCACGCCACCCGTAATGCTGAACAATGCCAGCAAGTCCTCTGACGTATAGCCGGGATTGAAGTCGTTTAGGATTTCCTTCAGCACATCAGTTTTGAAAGGCTGGAGGGTCAGCTTTTCATCGGCTCGTCCGAATAGCGGTTCCTCGTAGTCCTCGAAGATCTTTTTCATCAATGTAAAAACAGAGCCGATGATAATCAGGTTCAAGTGGCTTTTGCGTTTCCACAGGTCCCAGTCACGCTGTATATCACTGAATACCGTCGGGTTTACTTTCTGGAAATTCTGGAATTCATCGATAATCAATGTGAACGGTCTGTTCTCTGAAAGTTGGAGTACGAATCTAAAGACCTCGGCGAATGAGTTTGCATGCCCCAGTACTGGCACACCGAGTTTATTGGTAATCTCGGCCACGAAATCCTGACACAACAGTGCCTCTGCTTTCTTTCCAACGAAGAAATAGAGGATGCTTTCATCCCCGCATCTTTGCGAAAGCTCCGTCTTACCAATACGTCTGCGGCCCATGATGACGGTCATTCGCGCCTCACGCTTACTCTGGTCTAAGACCTCTCTGAGCAGTTGTTGCTCTGACTCTCTATCATAGAACTTCATAACTTCAGAATGATAATGGTCATTATAATAATGACGGTTATTATTTTGCAAAGATACGGATTATTTCCGAAATAACAAGCAAAATGAAGAAAAAAGTTACAAAAAGGGTCCTCTAACCTGTTTCAAGGAATAATGAAACTATTCTAATTCGCAGGGCGAGTGGCGAGCTTCTTGCCTGTCTTGTCCCAGACATGAATCCAACTGCCGGCATTATCGATATAGGATATCTGCCGCTGTGCAGCAGCAGACAAACTCATGATGAGAAGAATACTCAATAAAGCTAATCTCATTCCAATATCTTTCCTGACTACACTAGTGCTAATAGCAATAAGATAATGAAGAATATCAAAAAGACATAACCAAGACACGTCCACCATCCTTCAGTAAGGAAGCTGAAAATCGCCCCCAGCAGTTTGAGCCCCCAACCTAATATGCCTACTACGACGAATATGATGACACCAAGAATGATAAAACCTATTATTTCCATATATTTTGAGTTTCAATTATTTGTTTCTTGCTACATAATATAGTTACTTTCTGGAAAAAATTCAAATAATAGCGTATTTATTCAATATATTCTCACCATCTTATCATCATCCAATAACCCTTTTAAATTTGAGCATATTGGATCTTGACTCTCTACCACAGAAACCCAAAGCGACTCATAGATAAGTCCACAGGAGAAGCAGCTATCAGACTTTTCACCCTTATACCTTGATTTTGCAGATTCTCTGGCGGGTCAAAGCTTCATCGCTCTCCTCAATGCTCGTCACCCATCATAGGATGACGTTGCTAAGATAAGACTTTTTTCTGAAAGTTGCAACATTGTGAGCTGAATTTTTTAATTTTATCTCTATTTACCTTTATTAATTTCATTAAGTGGCACAAAGGTAAAAAAAAAGAAACGAATTAGCGTTAGTCCGTTTCAGTCCAAATTTAGTCCTTTTTAGTCCAAATACATTTTTTACCGATGAAATGGGGGATTTTTGGGGGATTAAGGATTATGTTTCATCATAACTATGATTCGCGAAGCCACAATGCCATAAACTTATCATAGACTTCGTAAACACCTTGATTGTGAGTAAGCAGTTGCTTCTCCATAAGTGCCTGGGCAGATTTCTGAACGCTGCTAGCTGAAGAGAGATTATATCGTTTGACAAATGCCGTCCCCGTAATCTGCCTGGCCTTGCCTTCACGGCTGACGGCAACAAGCAGATCACGCTGACGGGCTGTCAGCTGAAAAAGCAGGTCTTTATATGCATCTTCATTCTGGTTAACAATCTGCCTCACTGCCTTTTCTTCGTCACCCAAAACCACGATGTCTTTTGTGGCGAACAGTTGGTTGAGCACTTTCTGTAGATACCAAGTCGTACCATCAAACCGTTCGTAGATAGCACTCACCACCCCATCTGCAATTTCTTTACCGGCCTTTTCAAAATGTTTCTTGGCGAATGTCTCATATTCAGGCAGAGCCACAGGTTTCAAGAACATCAGAGATACACTTTGATAGAAAGGCCTTGCCGGCGACGAGAACATCTCGCTCATCATGCTTTTCTGTGAGCCAGAGAATATGAATACAGCATTACGACAGTCCTGTACGTAGGTTCGCATCAGTTCCTCCACGTTTTGCTCTGGATAGCCGGCGATTGCCTGAAATTCGTCGATAGCGACGATACATCTCCTTTCGGCAGCTTTCAGATAATTGAAGATCTCTTCCAGTGTGAAATTGGGCGATTTAATGTCACCTACGCCCAGATTCCAACTGGCATTGCCTTGTCCATCGAAGGATATGCCAGTGCGGAGTGATGTTACAAAGCGCAGGAAGCCATTTACTGCCAACTGTCCGCGAGACTTCAGACGGTTCACGATGCCATGCCCCATGCGATAAACCATATCCTGAAGATTCTTCGTGGCATAAATATCGATGAGGAAGGTATAGTAGTTCTCTTGAATCTCTTTTTGTGCAAAACAGTGATGAATCAGACCTGTCTTTCCCATACGACGTGGAGAAATCAGAGCCGCATGATTGCCATTAGTCAGCATGGTGATTAACTCATGAGTCTCTGCCTTACGATCGCAGAAATAATCAGACGACTCATAACCATAGGTAATAAAAGGATTCTCAATCATCATAAAATGTATCTTATTGCGTGCAAAGATACATTATTATTTTGAATCGACAAAATATTATCCAAAAAAGATTATCCGATTTGGATAATTTCAGGGAACAGCGCGGGTGGCGAGTTTACAATAGTTGAGGAGGGCCTGGCGTATGCCTCAGTTGCGGTATTTGTAGAGTTCTTGGAGGTCGTGTAGGTAGACGTCGTTCTGGACGCGTTCCCAGACATTATGTGCGGAGTCGGATTCTTCCCTCAACATGCGATATACTCCGAGGAAGACATAGCCGGAATCTACCAGATTCTTCATAAACGTGAGGCGGATCTCGTTACGGTGCAACAAGACATAGTAGATTTCGCTGTTACGCTGATCGATCTGCTGCTGGGGCACATTCTCTTCTGCCCAATGCACCGAGATGGTTGGCATCATGGCGGCTGAGTCACCCTTATTGCCCCATGTGGGATTGCCGTACTCCGGTCCCCAGATGTAGATACCCTGGAAATTGGGGATTGCCCTACCCCAGTAGAAATCGAGGTCGTGGATACCAAACAGTTCGAGATAGTCCTGAGGCCTATCAAAGTGGGTGCCACGCTTCAAGATATAATCGCTCATGAACTCCTTTGAGGCCCTATCGGCTTCAGCAGGGGATTTGTCGTCATCAGCTGGATGGGAAGCATACAGGAAAATACCAACCCCTATCAGCAGGATGATGATGACAGCGACAGGAACGTGAATCTTCCAATTCATCAGGCGCTGCCAGATGGATAATGATGCTGGCTCTTCATGTGAAATGAGCTGACTACTACAGAATGTGTCCCAGTCGTTATAGCCGACAAACTGGGCCAGGACATCGAGCGTTGCCTTGCGGGGCATTGACTGTTCCTGGATATAGCCCCACAGACGTTTCAGCGTGGTGGGGCTGACGGTTTCGTGGAGTTTATCGAATATCTGTTCTGACAGGAAATC
>Ga0247611_10001677_pt1 | contig 38836 bp, 41 predicted proteins | sample 177DNAGHGhighgp2_FD_192422 | JGI IMG/M metagenome (GOLD analysis project Ga0247611, IMG submission 192422) | Sheep rumen microbial communities from Palmerston North, Manawatu-Wanganui, New Zealand - 1770 DNA GHGhigh gp2 | ecosystem: Host-associated > Mammals > Digestive system > Stomach > Rumen... | reverse complement strand
ACTTAAGACAATCAAAGTTGAAATAATGATAATAACAGCAATAAACTTTTTATCAGAAGCTTCAATAATATCAACTTCGTCTGTTATTTCTTTTATATCTGTATTCTCACTTGTTTCTTCTTTATCTTTCTTATCATCTTCATCATCTTGCTCGTAACTTCCCTCAAGTTTTTCTTCAAGTTTCCTTTTTTCAAGTTCAGCTGTACCAATAAAGGTTTTATTAATTAAATCAGTTAATTCTTGCCTATCAATCTTCTCTCTTGTATTCTCTTTTTCTTCTTCAACAGTTTTATCTAATATTTCTTTACTAATATCAACATCTAAATCCACGTTAGTCTGCATTAAATCACTAAGTAATGGTTTATCATCATCTTCATTAGCAGCTTTCTTTAAATCAATTGGTAATGTATTAGAGTAAATTGTATCAATAAGATGACGTAAATTCTCTTTCTTCATTTCCTCTTTTTCTTCTTCTATATGCTCTAAATCCAACTTCGTTAAGATATTATATTCAGTATTAATAAATCTTTTCTTCTCTTTTTCTTCTTCAAAAAGCCTATTTTCCTTAGCTTTATTTAAGATTTCATTAATATCATATATTTTTTCTTCTTCTTTTTCTTCTTCTCTTATAGTATTTCGTCTTTCCTCATCTTGACCAACAAAGCTCCTTATTTCTTTCACTTTACGATATTCTTCTCTTGAATTTACATCGTTTGACATGTCGCTTAGATTTATTTCTTTATCATCATTAATGTCAATATGATCTACATTGATATCATCAATAGAATTATATAAATGTTGATTCTTTTCAGTTCTTGAAGCTGTCTTAGTACTTATACTATATCTATCCATTCTAGTCCCCATTTAACATCACCTATCATACATAATAATATCATATTATTGAAAAAAATAAAATACTATAAAAAAACTATCTTTCAAAAAGCGATAATCTATTATATAATTATATTGAGGTGAAACTAAATGAAAGTAAAAGTATCTGAAAATCTATGCATAGGCTGTGGAGCTTGCCAAGCTTTAGATCCAAAACACTTTGAATTAAACGATAATGGAGTTTCTGAAGTTGTTAAAGAACCAAGTGAAGAAGAAAAAGACGTTGTTCAAAACGTTGTTGAATCTTGTCCTACAAGTGCAATTAGTATTGAAGAATAAAAAAATCGTCATTGACGATTTTTATTTTGATTATAACTATATAATTTTTTAATTTCATTGTGTGATAACATACGATATTCACCAGATTTTAAGTCATCAACTGTTAAAAAGGCAATACGTTCTCTTTTTAATTTTAAAACTTCATGTCCAAGTGCCTCAAACATTTTCTTAATTTCATGATTCTTTCCTTCGTGAATTATTATTTGAACAATAGATGAATTCTTTTCTCTATCTATTTTTTTAACTTTTACTTTAGCTGGTGCTGTAATATAATTATCAATTTCAATACCAACTTTTAATCTTTTTAAATCATTACCGGTTAATAAACCATTTATCTTAGCAACATAAACTTTTTCAATTTCATTTTTAGGATGTGTTAAATAGTTAGTTAAGTCTCCATCATTAGTTAAAATAATAGCACCTGTAGTATCATAATCAAGTCTCCCAACTGGATATATTCTTATATCAGTATCTATTAAATCAACAACTGTTTTTCGAGATTTTTCATCTTTTGAACTTGTAATAATACCACGTGGTTTATTCAATAAATAATAAACTTTTCTTTCTTTCTCTAAAAGAATCCCTTCTACTTCAATTTTGTCACTATCTTCTACTTTGTATCCTAAGGTATCAATTATTTTACCATTTACTTTGACTTTTTTCTCTTTAATTAATTCTTCAGCCTTTCTTCTTGATGTATAGCCCATATTAGCGATCACTTTTTGTAATCTTTCCATAACAATCACCAAGAATATTATAACTTAACTTTGAAAGAAACGAAATAACTTTGAAAATAAATTTGTTTTTTCTTTAGCATAGATTATTTCCTTATGTAAAAACTCATTATCAAAATAAACATAAATGCTACCAAGTTCTTTATTTAATACTTTTTTATTTAGTTCTACCTTTGTCACTATTTTATTTATTTCATCTTCTTTTAGAGGATAATAAAAGTCATTTTTTACATATCCAGTTAGCCCATCATACTTAATATTAAAATTATCTTTATCAATTATTTGATAGTTTTTATACCTATTAAAATAATCTTCATATATTTCTTTTTGCATTTCATAATCATATCCATAATTAAAACCTATCATAACTAAATTTAAATTATTTTTGGTAGCACTTGTTGCCAATACTTTCCCTGCTTTAGGAGTATATCCAGTCTTACAACTTGTTAAATAAGGATAATTAAATAAAAGTTCACATCTATTTTTCCAAACATAAGTTTTTTTATCACTATCAATCTTATAATTTTTGGTACTTGCTATTTCTAAAAAAGTCTTATTCTTTGAAGCATATGATATTAAAAGAGCCATATCATGAGCTGTAGAAATGTTTTCATTATAATCATCAAGACCACTAGGATTAGAAAAAGTGGTATCTGTCATGCCTAATTCTTTGGCCTTATTATTCATCATATTAACAAAGTTTTCTTCTGTTTTACCAATATGCTTAGCAATTATTAGAGAACAATCATTCCCACTCCTCATCATTAAACCATATATTAAATCAATTAATAAGATATTTTCTCCCTTATTTATATAAATGTTTGAGCCATAAGATTTTATTACTTCATCCCCTACTAAAACAATATCATCAAGTTTACCATATTCAATTGCTAGAATAGCTGTCATAATCTTAGTAGTTGAGGCAATTAATCTTTTATCATTACTATTCTTACTATATAGTATTCTATTACTATCTCTATCCATTAAAATAAGAGATTTTGAAGGAATATCATATCCTAAAACATTTATAGGTAACAAACAAAGAAAGATAAAAATAAATTTTTTCAAACTATCACCAGTTAATTATATGAAAAGAAAAAGAAATAATTTTTTAAAATTATTTCTTATATATAAATAAATTTATTAATATGCATATAAACCATGTATTTTTTCTCTATCTATGTCAGATAAATCTTCTACTTGCCATTCTTTATCTATTTTTTTTACTTTAAAGTCAATAGTATACGTAACTTTATCAGTAGCTTTATCCATTTGATTAAACTTATAATCTAAGTACATATTATTATCATATGCTCCATCACTAGTAGCAAACTGTGTTGGATTAGTGGCTAAATAATTTTCTGCTTCAGATACTACCTTATAATAATCATATACTTCAATTTGAGCTGTAACAGTAGCTTCATCACCATTAATAACTTCATCTTTTATTTTATAATTCATGTCAGTATATTGTCTTGTTAAAATATCTTTATATTTAAGTTTTTGATCAGTGGTTAAAGTAGGATCATTATCAACGGTAGTATTCATCTGAGTTATAACAATATCATCCTTGGTTTGATAAGCCTTAAGTAGTTTTTCTACTTGTTTAGTTGGAGTGTTATCCATTTTTCCCATAGAACACCCTGTTACAAAAATAAATATTAATGACAAAATAATAAGTAAATACTTTTTCATAAAAATTCCTCCCATCTATATAATGAGAGGATTTCTTTATTTTATACATTTTATTCAGTTTGAAAATTGGAATTTACATTGTTTTCTGTATCTTCTACTTCATTATTAGGAACTGTTGAAGTAGTTATACCATCACATGCATTTTTAAATTGAGTCTTTTCTAGATCACTCATTTTACGACTACTATTTTTATTACATTTTTGTCTTTCCTCAGCTGGTTTTGAACCAGTATAATTGATGCATTCTGGTATGTCAGTATAACCAAACATATTGTTTAAACTAACTGTTTTGCCTTTTTCATCAACAAATTCAAAATGAAGATGTGGTCCACTGCTTGCTCCAGTATTACCACTTTTTGCAACTAAATCACCTTGTTTCACTGTTGTTCCAGATGAAACTAAAGTTTTGCTTAAATGATAATACTTGACAACTTCACCGCTTTCATTTCTAATTCTAAGATAATGGCCAACTAATGGACCATTCCCTACTGTAACCGTTCCAGATGTTGCAGCATAAACGTTAGTGCCAGAAGAAACAGCCATATCTATTCCTCTATGAAAAGAACTACCATTTTGTGCTTTTGGAACACGATATCCATATAAACTACTAATAGAATAACTAGACTTAAGAGGTACTATTAATCCACATATACCTTTTCCTTTTTCATAATGACTGTATGGTGTTTCTGTTGCACTACTATCATTGTCTCCATCAAAGAAGAAAAAGAATGATGGTAATATAACAATAATTAATATTACTAAAAAAACAATGCCATATAGAATAAGTTTAACTTTAAGCATTTTAAATTTGCCAATAGTATTTAAAATACTAAAACCTTCACCATTGTTCACTTCAATCACTTCACTTCTTTATTTTAGATTTAATGGATAATATTATAGCCACAATCACTAGTGCTACAACTATGAAAGCTCCTATTATAATTATCTTTTTACTATTTGAATTTATTTTGTTTTCTTTATATTCATATATTTGATTAGTATCATATTTTAATATGATATCTTTCTTGTTACTAGATAAGTTCCAAATATAAGTATTATTAATTTTATTTACATTAGAAGCATTGGAATTTAATACAACAAAAGGAAGTTTAATATTCACAATTACCTCATTTTCAGAATAATCAATTTGTTCTATTAATTCATCACTTAATCCCTTTAATTCTATATTTACAATGCCGTTTGTATTATTAGCACTAACAAAATTAAAATTTTCTTTCAAAATTTTTAAACTATTTAATCCGTCTATATTATTAATTTTTTTAGTAGCATAACCAACATATTCATCATTTGAAGTAGTATAACTTATGTTCATATCACTATATAATTTCTTATACATACTCAAAGTATTATTAAGCCATTTTCTAACTAAAGAATCTCCAGCAGTATCATCTTCCATAATAAAACCATTAACATAATCAGTTTTTTCAGAAAGTGATATATTAAGGGATATTTTATTATCTTTATCTATTTCTATTTCACTATAAGTAGTACAACCAGTTAAAACAATTAATACTAAAAATAATATTAAGAACTTTATACTTTTTTTCACACTACTCACCATCCCAATAAAATAATATCATAATAAAAGAAAAAATAAAAGACTTAATAACTGTCATGTGCTATAATAAATATAGGTGATTTTTATGAAAAAAAGATTATTGTCTGGTATTAAACCAACTGGAGAATTAACGATAGGAAATTATATAGGTGCAATAAAACAATTCGTAAAAATGCAAGAAGATTATGAAACTTATATTTTTGTAGCTGATATGCATGCCCTTACTATTTATAATGATCCAAAGGAATTACATGAAAAAATAAGAAGAATAACAGCTTTATATTTAGCATGTGGACTTGATCCTAAGAAAAATACTATATTCTTACAATCAGAGAACCTATATCATGCTAATTTAAGTTGGGTTTTAGAATGTAATAGTTATATTGGAGAATTATCAAGAATGACTCAATATAAAGAAAAAAGTCAAAATCTTAATAATAATAGCATCACTTGTGGATTATTTACTTATCCTGTCTTAATGGCCAGTGATATACTTCTTTATGATACTGACGTAGTACCTGTTGGAATAGATCAAAAGCAACATGTTGAATTAGCAAGAAATATTGCAATAAGATTTAACAATCGCTATGGAACTACTTTTAAAGTACCTGAACCAATTATTCCTAAAGAAGGAGCTAAGATAAAAGATTTACAAAATCCAACTAAGAAAATGAGTAAAAGTGATGACAATGAAAAAGGATATATCCTGCTACTTGATGATATTGAAAAAGCTAGAAAAAAAATTATGTCTAGTGTAACTGATAGTGATAATAAAATAAAGTATGATGAAGAAAACAAACCTGGTATTTCTAATTTAATAACAATCTATTCTTCACTTACTGATATAACAATAGAAGAAACAGAAAAGAAGTTTAAAGATAGTAATTATGGTGAATTTAAGAAAGAAGTAGCAAATGTTGTTTGTAACTTCCTAGAAGATATTCAAAAAAGGTATAATGAAATAATAAATTCTAATCTAGTAGATCAAGTATTAGATGAAGGAAATAAAAAAACGACATTATTAGCTAAGGCTAAATATGAAGCAGTAAAAAATAAAATAGGATTAGTAAAATAATCCTATTTTTAATTGTATGAAAGTTTAACTAAATTATAGATTTTTAACCAATTATCATTGAAATTATTTAAAAGATTATCTATCAATTTATGATACATTTTATTTATATCTAAACATTTACTATCAAAATATTCTAGATAATAATAGCTTATTTTATCAATATCATTAGTTTTATATAACCTTTCTAATTCTTTTAAAAGAAAACTTTGAATTTTTTCCTCTCTTCTAGTTAAAAAATTAAATACACTCTCTTCTTTTTTTAATATTTCATATGAAATACCAATTTCTTTCATTTTAAAAGCTAATTCTAAGGACTCTATTTCATCATTGGGAAGTAAAACTGAACGTGACACAATTATACCCTCATCATCTAGTTTAATAGCTAAAATATGACTTAAATCAGTTAATAAGAAAAGATACTTATCACTGGTATTTATGTTTTTACAAAATGATTTATAACTGATTTTATCTAAAAAATCACTATTAAATTTAACAGTATAAAGTTCTAAATCATTAATAGTTTTACTATCTACTCTAAAAAGTGGTACTCTTTTCATATCATAAATATTATCAGTTAAGTCCCATTCATAAAAATCTAATAATCTTTTATCATTAAAATTTAATAAAATATCATAAATGTATATCATAATATCTCCTATAAAACTTATTATGCACTAAAATAAAAAAAATAATCTCGTAAGATTATTTTTCTTCATCCATTTCTATCATTTTTTTATCTTCAATATCTACACTATTGATAGATTCAAATCTTTTAGATATCTTTTCGGTTGTTCTATTAATATCTAAAACATCTTTATTAACAGTTTCAATACTTCTAGATAGTTTATCCCATCTTTCACGATATCTATCGAACTCAATACCAAGTTTATTTAATTCTTCATGAATAACTGATGTATATTTATCACGTTCAATATTTTTAACAATCATTTGAATAACTGTTAATGTACTAATTAATGTAGTTGGTGATGTAATCCAAACTCTTTTTTTATAAGCATATTCAATTATATCTTGATGATAAGCATTAATTTCGGCAAAAATAGCTTCGGCTGGTAAAAACATAATAGCTTGATCTGATGTTACTCCTTTAATTATATATTTACTACTAATAGCATCTATATGTTTTTTTACATCTAGTTTAAACATCTTTTCATATTTATCACGATCTGCTAAAGATGTAGATTTATCAACCATCATACGATAATTCTCTAAAGGGAATTTACTATCTATTGCAATTGTTCCAAGTGGTTCAGGTGCAAATAAAATTGAATCTGCGATTGTATCATTAGGAAGTTTATATTGTAGACGATATAATGTATCATTACCTTCCCCAAAAACACTAGATAAGATATGGGCAAGATTAATTTCACCAAAAATGCCACGTGCTTTTTTATCAGTTAAAATACTTTGTAAAGAAATAATATCATTAGATAATCCATCTATTTTCTTTTGAGCTTCATCGATCTTAGATAAACGTTCTAAAACATTCATAAAGGTCTTATTAGTTTTATCAAAGTTTTGATCCAATCTTTCATTAACTTTTTCATTAATCATAATTAATCTAGATTCTATCTTATCATTAAGCTTATTAAAATCTTCATTTATATCCTTAGAAAATGAATTACGAAAATCACTTAATTCTTTGTTAATACTAAGTTCCATCTTTCCTAGTCTTTCTGTTATATGTGCTTCATTGATATTTTTAAAAAGAGAAATAACTGTAAGTATTAGAATAACTACTAATAGTCCTATAATTATATAATCCATAACGACCTCCTAAATTATTATAATTACTAAGATTAGTTTAGCATAAGTAAAAATGTTTAACAACTATAAAAAAATTGTTTCTTTTGAAACAATTCATATTATCAAACTAGTCTATCTTTATTATTTTTTCTAATAGTTTTGATGCAAAGTATGCTAAAAATACTATTCCAAATATTTGTATTAATTTATTAAAATCAGTAACACTTTCTAAAAAGTTACTACCAACATATCCCCAAAAATAAATAATTGAAATTTTAGATATTAAGAGTGCAAAAAAATACTTTTTAAATGACATATTGGATAACCCAGCTGCAATATTAACAGCAAATGCAGGTGTAAATGGTATAGCAAGTAAAATAACTAGTGTATTAAAGTCCATATTATGCATTTTGGTTATTAAATTCTCTACTTTTTTCTTTAATTTTTCATTTTTTTTGAATAAAAAGTAAAACTTGTGTTTAAAGATAGTCTTAAACAACAAAAAAGATAAAATTGAACCAGTTATGGTAGCACACCAAGATACTATACTACCAACTATAAATCCATAACTCATGCAGTTTAAACCTATAAATACAGCGAGTGGCATAATAGGAAAAGCAGATTCTAAAAGGACTAGTAAGAAACCACCTACTATTCCTAAATTTTGTAATACTTGAACAATATAATTGATAACTGCATTCATACTACTATCCTCTTTCGTAAGAAAATTATAGCACATATAAAAGTTTATTTCAATTATTATACAAATTATATCCTCCAATAACATTTACTACTTGATAACCAGAGTTTAATAGGTTTTTACAAATTCTTGAACTTCTAATTCCTTGATCACAATATAAATAATATTTATCATTTTTATTTAAATAAACATCGGGATTCATCATTAAAAAATTATACGGAATGTTTCTGGCAGTTGGAATATGTCCTAAATTATAAATATAACTATCCCTTATATCAATGATATTTACTCTTCCAATAAGATTTTTTAATTCTTTTATATCTATTTCATTCATTTAAAAATCACCCATAGTATTATATGAGTGATTTTTAAAATAACTTATTTAATTAAACTAAAAAACACTTTTTAAGTGTTTTTATTAATCAAAGAAATCATCAAAGAACTGATCATCTGTTATCAAATATGATGATTTTTCATCAGTCTTTTCTTCTTTTATTTCTACATTATTATTTATATCCTCTGCTACTTTAACATCCGTAACTTCATGAGTTGCTAAAGGCTCTGTTGCAAATGGTGGAACAACTTTTTCTTCCTTAACTTCTTCTATAACAGGAGTAGTTACTGGTTCTTCTACCATAGGTCTATGTTCTATAGTTGGTTCTGATGCTACAACTGGTTCCTCTACTACAGGTTTAGATACGATAACAGGTTCTTCTTTAACTTCTACTTTATCCTCTGCTACTGGAACTGCTTTGGCTTGTTCTTTCTCTTGTCGTTCTTCTTCTTCAAGTTCTGCAATCTTAGCATCTATTTTCTTAACTAAATCATCAACATTAAATGGTGCAGGTCTTGGTCTATCCTCTTCTTCACGATTCATAAAAGGAAATCTTGGCATAGAATTTTCTTCTCTAGAAGAATTATCTAACATATCCATTATTTTACTTTTCTTTTTCTCTTTTACAAATTCCCTTATATCAAAAACTTTAATTGGTTCTTTTTCTCTTTGAATGAAGTCATACATAGGATAGTTATTTCTACCCCAATCTATTTCAAAACTAGGTGTTAATCTAGTCTTAAATGGATTCATTCTTAAACGAAGAATAATACATTCAAACTTCTTAAGTTTTTGTAAATCACTAACTGTAACAAGCGGTGTTGACGCTGTCTTATCATCTTTCTTAGATTTCTTTTCTCCACAAAGCTTACTTATTTCCTCTAGAGCACTAAGTTCTGTTGTAATTAAATAAACTAAGTTGTTACAGTTACTACGAATAGTTTGAGCATCCTCTTTTCCATATACTTGGTCTATTTGGGCAAAGTTTTGAATCATCATTGTTAAACGTATATGTCTAGAACGTGCTGCTGTTACCATAGTTGTTATATCTTTAAGTGGTGGCATATTTGCAAACTCATCTAGAATAAAGTTTGTTCTAACTGGTAATTCTCCTTTTGGAGAATGCATAGCCACATCTATTAAAGCTTCATAACATTGTTTTACAAAGATAGTTGCCAAAGCATGATATGTTTTCTTTTCATCTTGAATTACCATGAATACTGCTGTCTTTTGCTTACCAATTGAATTGATATCAAAATCACTTCTTGATAACATTTCTGATAAATTTTCACGCGATGCAAAAAGTCTAATTTTTTGTTTAAAAGTAGATATAATTCCACCTTTAGTTTCATTAGGTGCAAAAACTGTACCAGAGGCTGCAGTATATGCTGCTCCTGCTGGATCCTTCATATTAAAATATTCTTTAATATAAGTACTATTGCCACCAAATCTTTCATCACCAACTGAGGTCATAACACTAATACTATTAATGTTTATTTCTTCTTCTTTTCCATCTTCAAATAATCCTAATGCTAAACCAACAAAATAGTCTGCAGAAGTCTTTTCCCAGAAAGGATCACTACTATTACCTTCATATAGAATATTTAAGGCAACATCATCAAGAAGCTCCATTGCTTTATCAGTATTACCACTTTTATATAAGTTATATGGTAAAGAAAGTGGATTCCACATATTACCTCTTTGGGGTTCCCTAAAGTTTAAAACAATAACGTTATATCCCTTTTCCTTTAATAAACCAATGTTTTCACGATATATTTCAGCTTTAGGGTCAGTGATAATCATTGATTCACCTTTACGTGCTAAAGCTTTTACCATTGGATTAACAACACACCATGTTTTACCAGATCCTGTTGTACCAATAACAATATTATGAGCTTCACCATCATCTACCCACATATGTGTTCCATCATTAATAAGTGGAATACCAGCATGCTCATAAGTGTTTTCTTTAATATCTACCATTGATAATTCTTGCTTCATTTCTTTTTCTTTGGCCCAACGAGAATAACCTTTCTCATCTTTACCAAATGAAATACCAAAACCACTTTCGGTATCAAAAAAGAATGATTTTACACTTAAAAACAAAGCTCCTAATGCAATTATGTAAAAAAGAATAGTGTATGCTATCATATCTGGTGCAAACGCTGGAAAAGGATTTAATCCTCCTAATTCAGATTCACTTGCAACGCTTCTTATGTTAACTACTGCTATCGCAACAACATATAGAAGGAATAATGCAAATGCACCAAAAATTGCAAAATCTTTTGCTTCACCTTTAAATTTTAGTTTCATCTAAAACACCCTCCTGTTATTATAGTCCTCCTCCTGAACCAAATGATTCTAGTTCAGCCTCTGTTACTACAACATCTATTTGCATACGTCTACTTCCACAAACAAATAATCCTTGTCCTTGTGAATAACGTTTAATAGCATCTTTCTCATTATCATTTAAATCTATTAGTAATGATAAATCTTCAACTGCTTGTTTTCTTAATCCCATAACAAGATAATATGATGAGTTATCGAAAATAGCCTTACCTTGAGTTATAACTTCTTGTGGTGTAAAGTCACTAGGTTGTTGTGTGATTATAATATTACCAGTGTTATATTTACGAGCTCTTCTTTGAATTTGTGCTAAGAAATCAGCTCCTAAAACATTGCCGCCAGATAATAATACATGCGCTTCATCAACATACATTACTGTATTAACTCTAGTATCTAAACATAAACTCCATGCATACTTTAATACATTAAAGAATAAAGCATTACGTACATTTACATCAGCATTCATTAACTCTTTAATATTAAATACAATGAAATCACTTTGTGGCTTAATTGTTGTATATCCATCAAAGTAAAATTTTAATTCTTTAGTAAATGGACGAACTTTTAATTCCAAACGTTCCATGATGTCTCGTTCTTGGGTAAGTTCAGTCATAGCAACTAATTTACCCTTTATTGTAGCATAAACATCAGAGAATGTGGGATATTTTTCTGATTCAAATGTTGAAAAATCTGTATTAAAGTCTATTCCAAATCTTTGATATGTCTCTTGAACCATCTCACTAAACATATTTAAAACATCCTCAGTTATAGATGGATCATAATATTTCATAAATCCTTTTAAGAATTGTAATGTCTTAGTAAGAACTGTATAACCAAGTCCTTGAGCTATTTCTTCTTCATCAGCATCAAGTAGAATTTCAAATGGATTAATCATTCCAAATTCCCCACCTTTGCCTAAGTCAATTACATCTCCGCCAAAAGTTGTAGCCATTTCTCTTAATTCATCTTCTGGGTCAATAGCAACTATCTGATACCCATTTCTAATAGCACTACGAACTAATAGTTTGGCCGCAGTTGATTTACCACTACCAGAAGTACCAAGTATAACCATATTAGCATTATTACGGTTATGTTCTTTTCTGATTTGATATAAGAACTGATTAAATAAGACAACACCACCAGAAAAATCAACACCAAATAGCACAGCATTCCCTGGGTCTTTTATACTATCAAAGATATATGGATACATTGCAGCCATAGTTGGACTAGGCATAATTGTTCCTATTCTATCTTCAACATCTTGCCTTGGAAATATTGGTAAAATTGATTTTAATACTTTCTCTTGTTCAAATCTAAGAGGTACTGCTCTTAATTCCATTGCATCAAGATAACTCTTAACATTAGTCTTCTTAAGTTCCAAATCTTCTTTTGTATCGGCCATTACAACAACGTGTAATTGAAAATCAAATATTCTAGCTTGTGATGCTGCTAATTGTTGAATGAATGACTCTAATGATTCATAATCTTGTCTTATTCTTTCTTTAATAGTTACATCTTTTTCATCTTGATAATTAACTTTTAAAGCTGCAGTTTGTTTATTTAACATCTTAGATAACATTGAAAATGGTACTGGTATGTGTTTAATAACAACTTTTACACCAGGCATACTGCTTAAGTTAGATAAATATCCAACATAAATACTTCTAGGGTATGATACTACAGTTAAAATAGTAGCATATTTGTCTGAAATAACAAAATCTGCTGCATTAAATTCAATGCCCTTAGGGGCAATTTCGCTTTTTAACATACTCATTCAGGCATCACCACCCCAGCATTATATCTTCTTCCACCATTTAAGAAGTTATCAAGTATAACCCTTAAATCTTCATTAGAAGTTTGACTCGCTATCAAACCACTACCGGCTAAACCATTTATTAAAAGTCTTATTTTCTTTTGAACTAAATCCATATTTTTTTCTTTAAATAATATGAAATATTCTGTATCAACAACATTGTTATTCATAAACATATTACCCTTTTCAATGTCTTGATTAATTAACTTTCTAATTGCTTGATTGGGTGCTTGATTGTAAAGTAGTTGTAGATTGGACAAATATACTGTCAAATCAACAGGTCTATCTGCAACCATTAACCAGAATTCAAAATCAATCATATTATAAAAATTCTTCAATCTAATTAATAGATTGTTCTGACTTTCAGCATCAAGAATAAATATATTTTTAGGTTGAATTTTAACTCCTGTTATTTTTTCTCCTCTATTATTAATAATCATTCCATTACTAATACTATGAATTGGTAACCAATTTTCTGTCAAATATGATGGGCCACTATGTCCTTGTGGTCTCTTTTGATTCATTTGATTTGCAGCTTGACTACCTTGATTTCCTTGGTTCATCTGTTTGCCATTCACTTTTATAACACCAACCTTTCCAAATATACTTCCTTAACCCCGTATAAAAATCAATCATTTCCCCTAAAAATGTTCTAACATTATGATAATTTGCCATTGGAAATATCAATAATGCTGCTATCGCAAGAGGTATAATAATTAAAAATGCTTGCGTCATTGTTGGACTCTTAACTATCAAAAACAGAACAAAAGTTATAACAAGTCCAATACCACCTATTACTAAATCAAGTGGTACAAACATACCTGCAATTAAATGACCTCTTTTACTATTAGTAGGTATTAAATATCTTTCATTCACTATATATCACACACCTTTTTATTTCTATTCACCAACATCATCACCATTTTGATATTCTCTTATTATGGTAAAGGTGGTGTTGTATTATTCTCTATATGTTCAAGATGGTCATGTACTGTATGTCCACTTTGTGGAGCAGCTTTATAAATGGTATTGCCTTTTCCAAAATCTGCATATTGTTTAGCAGTATGTGTTTGACCATTAACTTGATCTGCAGTAGTAAATAATGCCATATCTCTTGATGCTTGCCTATTCTTCTCTTGTTCGCCTTTAATAGCTTGTTTTGTAGCCTGTCTCGTTCTAGTAGTGAATCCAGGTGCAACTTCTTTACCAGTAGCCATCATGCCACCGTTTTTACGCCAGCCTTCACCAGCACCACTAGCCGCTGCTGTAATTGTCTTACCAATTCCTTGCCCACTTCTAAGAGTTGCCCATCCTTGTGTTGCGCCTGAACTGGCAGCATTTACAGCACTTCCAACAACAGGAACTTGTTTCAATTTATCCACTGGATTTAATGTAAAGTTACCTAATCCTTTAGCCTTTATTCCAAGCGCGTCACAAACAAATTGTGGTGCTTCTTTAATAAATAACAATATGCCTATAATGAAGACAATTCTAATTGAATTCTCAAATGTTTGTATTTTTATATTAGCTATTAAGAAATTACAAACTGAAATGATAATGATTCTGATAAATATATCAACATAGGTAGCACCAACGATTTTTATCCAACTATCAAATGTATTTCTTAATTTTGGATCAGAATATGCGATTATTGGAATTGGTGCAAAAATTTCCAAAACTATTAATTTCACAGCACGTACTGCAACATCTGCAGTTGATGTTATTAAGAAAAGAATTAACACTATTCCAAATATAAGTGCTAAAAAGCCTTTAAAATTGACACCATCTTTAAACTTATAAGCACCTAAAAGATCTTTTTCAATCACATCATCATATGTTTTTTCAATATTATTTTCCGAAACATGTTGAGCAAATCCATCACAGTCATTACCACTACATGATATAAAGGAGAATAATAATGAACCTGCCATAATTCTTCCAGAATCATTTTGATAGGCTTTTTTTGTTGTTTTACTATTATCAAGAGCCGCTACAGTACTACCACCACTAGAACTATCAGATAAAGTTGCATGATATCCAAAAATACTTGAGCGTTCTACGCTAACATACTGTGGACAACTATGGATTACTGCATCACTAGCACTAGTTCCAGTTATTGATGTTAAATTATCACTATCAAAATTGACTTGTGTAATAGTATTGGCTTTATACCACTTATCACTAACATCTTGTTTATATTTATCATAAACTATCATATAACTAGCTGCTTTATCATAAGTTATTCCAGGTGCTCGCACTACATCTCCTCGAGTATATATTGTTGTCTCTAGAGAATTATTAACAAGAGAAATCATAATATCATATGATTCTCCTCCAGATAACTGACCATTACTATAGTAACAGTTAGCACCATTTATATATTCTTTTTCTTTAACGCCAACGTTACCTGAAAATAATTGTACTAAGATGTTATTTCCATCTTTTGGATTTAATATCGCCTGTTGTATCGTTCTTAAAGCCTTAAATGCCAACTGATAAGTGAGTAACATTGCCATTGTTATAACAATCCCTGTTATCAAACTTGATGAGCCAACTTTTTTATCATCAATAGCTTCAGGGTCAACCAAATATGATAAAAGTGTAATTGCCACTCTAAACAGCATAAAAACACCAACTAAGACACTAATACTTCCAGCATAGGTTTTTATAGTGTTACTATCCATTATTTCTGTACCTGCCAGTTTAATGATAAACGCATAAATATCAGCTGCAAACGTGTATAAGTTGATACATACTTTATATAACCAGGCATCTATTTCAGTAAATTTTAAAATATACATAATATATCGCCCCTCATTATAAACCTACTCCACATGTACCAAATTCACCAAATAAATTTAGAAATGCATTCATAATTGTTGGTAAAAGGAATAATATTATTCCAACAATAATTCTTTTTATTGCTTTTTTCTGTGCTTTTTTCATATTCTCTTGATTATCTGCAATAGTTGCAGTAATAAAATCATAAGAACATAAACCAACCAATAAACATGGTACTGCTATTCTTATGAACTTATAAGCAGGATTTAGTATATTGTTATATAGTTCAGTTCTTTTCAAATCGCTACATTTATAACTGGCTATAGCACTATGTATTGTTGATTCTTCCTCACCACTAATTGGTTCCACAATCGCTCCTTGGATTAAATCAACTTTACCAGAGCATTTTATATGTCCTTTCCAATTAGTTTGAGCTTTGGAACTATATTGTTGACCAGCACTATCTTCAAAAAATAGAAAAATACCGGATACATCTTTAGCATTGATTTCTCCTGATGCAAATTTATTATTAAAATAATCAGAAATACTTGGATTTCCAGAAACTGTACCTATTTTTTCTTCTCCCTTTATAACAACACTATACCCATACCATTTATATTCAGCATATTTACTGCAGTTTCCTTCTGTTTGAATCGCAAAAACAGATGATGGTATTAATATAATCATCAAAATCATTAATATATATAACTTAATATTTAATTTCATATAAACCACTCATTTCTAAATGTCTACCTATTCAACTTACATTATAACAAAAAAAAAAGCAAATAACAATGTTATTTGTTCTTTTTTTATTATTTATTAATTAGCATTTTTTAGGAGATGCAACACATTGCCAACATTTAGAATTTAATGTGTCACCACGATCTACTAGTTTAACTACACCTTTAACAATTGCAAATATAAAGAATACTAAAATTCCATATAAGAAACGTTTAAGCAAAGTACTAGTAGCTTCTTTTCTTTCTTTTTCATCTCCGGCTAATACAGCTTTACCTAAATCAATAAGTCCCCATAGAACTAAAGCAATTGGTATTAATAATTGAATAATCCAAATTATATTACCAATTAATTTCCATATTTCAACTGTCTCACTGCAAAAACTTTCTACCGTATCTAATATAAATAGCATATTATTACCTCCTCATTACTAAGTTAATTTTACATTAAACACCAATAAGTGTCAATATTAAAACTTAAATAATCCTCTTCTTTCCGGCCTTTGATTTTTAAATACTCCTAATCTAGTAAGTAAACCAACAAGCACTGGAAAACTATTCCCTCTATCATTTAATGGAGGAACATTATAAAATATTTTTATATTTGCTTCACTTGATAATCTATTAATTTCACCAGAAGATAAAGTACTATTATTTAAAACAACTATACTATCTCTGATTCTATCTAAAACCTTAGGATCTTTTTTCAACATTTTGTTTAATTTTAATGTTGATGGTTCTAATAAATTTATGACTATATTACATTGATTTTCAACTTTTGAATCATTTATATCAACTAAAATGACTTTATATTGATCACTTTTTAATATAGTTGATCCTAATTCCACTTCTCTAATAGATATCATATCTTTATCTGTAAAATAATGGAAATCATCCTTATTAATTTCAATTGCTAGTGTTGGAACTTTTTTAGAAAGTTCTTTTTTTAACATATATATTAATGAGGTAGCTCCAGCATGTTCTGTTAAATTCTTTATTCCAATAATTCTAAGACCTGTACTAAAATTTCCATTATTTGAATTTCCACTACTACCATTAGTAGTATTTTGAATATTTTGGAAATTTGCAACATCTTTATAAGAATTAGTATGTTGCATTAGATAATTAATCCCATCTAGGTTAGTTGTAAAATTATATATTCCTACAGAAACTAACTTTGATAAATAATTAGAAGAGTTAATAACTTGATCGTTAGGATCTAATAATAATATTATTTTACTAGCATCAAGATTCAAAGAAATTTTTTGAATATTTTTTATATCTTGATAATTAGCAATCGCAGTAATATCTAAAATCATCTTTTCAAAAAAGAAATTGTTAAATTGATTGATCAAATCATCTACCTGGTATTGACCAACTAATGATTTTATTACATCAATATTTAGATTACCTAACATTTCACGATACTTGTTCGCAATAATAACATTCATGTTACTCACCCTTCTAACTACTTTTATTTATTTTAGGTTCATCTACGTTATTAGTATTGCTTATTCCTATAATTGAAGTTTCACCATGAATTGGAAAATAAACTGCTTTATCCATAATAGGAACACTAAATTTTACAAATACTACAACCTGATAGTATGTACCCTCAATATTCTTTCCATTTGCTTTTTTTTCAGCAATTTCACAATTATGTTTGTTATATGTATTACTAACATTTTTAACCTTTGTACAACCAAGTTTAGCTAATTTATCCTCACATTTTTCATAATTACCATCACATCTTTCTAATGTGGTAATAACTCTATTCTTCTTTTGAAAAGTAAGGGCAAAATTAATTGTTACAGCCATAATTGATATAATAACAAAGAATAATATCATAAAAACATAAAGTAAAACCGTACTACCAATAGATTCTTTCAATTCATATCACCCACTCTATTAAATAGTAACTGTATAGTTGCCAATTTTAAATTCTTTATCATTATAACTAGTATTTCCTGGCTTTATTTGATTATTCCATGCTTTTTTGATGTTTCCTAAAATTCCACCGTTTTCATTACCTAAAATTAAACGTAGAGCGGCAAGGATTAGAGCTGCAGCAACTATAACGATAATTGTGAATGTAGTTTCGCCCATTGCTTCTTTCATTTATTTTTCACCTCTTTTCTCAATAAAATAATTTATTACCAGTTTATTTGTTTAGAAACTAAACATAGTAAACATAGCAATCAATAAAATAACCATCGTACCACCACCAGTGACAATTAACATGATGATTGTACGCTTTTCCATATTACTAAGTCTCTTTTGGTATCTTTGTTCACGAGCCTTATTTTGTAGTGTGGAAACTGTATGAGAAAACATAAGTAATTGTTCATATTTATTCTTTTGTTCTCCAAGACTTAATCTATATAAAAGTCTCATCATACGCATTGAGTCACGAACTGGATAATCAAGTGCAAACTCAACATATGGATCAATAGTTGCGTCCCCCGCTTCAATTCTACCAACTAATTTTCTTAGCCCAGGTTTAAATATTTCAGGCGCATCTTCAATTGATTTTTGAAGAGCTACTGGGATAATATAATGTTGCGCTAATACTTCTAAACCTTTTAAGTAGTATGGTAATAATTCATCTACCTCTGCCAATCTTTTCTTATAATAACTTTTAAGTGATAAATATGGTAATTTAAATACCGCAAATCCAATTGCTAATGATATTATAAAGTTAATAAACGTTAAATTGGTCATAAATGCAAATATTGAAATAGCAAAAGCTATCAGAGCATTTTTTAATCTCTTATAGAAATGCTTATCTATATCAACATTTTCTCCTTCTTTAACAGTTAAAAGAAATTCATAATCTTTTTCTTTTAACATTTTTATATATATATCATTATCTTTGATAAATGCACCTGTATCAATAGTACCATTATATATTGCTACAAATATAATAATTGTTGAAACTAAAACTAATACCATTACTCAACACCTACATTCTCATTATAATATTTTTCTCCCTTGTATAGGAAAAGGGTATTAAAAATAACTACCGCATTTAACATGATAAATATCAATGGTTTTTGAAGCATTTGAATATATGTTTCTTTAGTTAATAAAAATTGTAATATGGCAACTAAGAAATAAAGCATAATTCCATATCTTAGGAAAGAACTATGGAAAGCCTTTCTATCTGATCTATCACGATAAACATTTTCAACAAGCATATCTATATCTGTTAACATATTATCTAAAACTTCATTATTTTGTAATGCACCTTCTTTAGTTATTTGTAAAAATAATTGGTGCATATTTTTTACAATATGATATGGATATTTTTCATTCATTAATTTAATTGCACCATCAATTGATCCTTGTTGATATGCCATATCTATCATAGCTTTAACATCTGATTTAACAGGATCTTCTAATACTCCAGATGAATAGACTCCTTCAAGTGATTTAACAAATGATTGAGTCGTTTCAAATTCCATAATAACGTTAGTTGTGTAAACTTGAACTTGCTCAAATATGTACTCACTATATATTCTTTTCATTCTCATATAAGATATATGAGGAACACTTAAAACTGCGACAACCACATATATAATTGTGATCCAAATATTATAGAAATATAGGTAAGATATAATTGCACCAAAAACTGCAAATAACAATACCTGAAATATATATTGAGGAGTTGTATATTCAAGTCCTAACTCTTTTACTTTATCTCTTATAACTTTGTAAGAATAAGGAGCATACCTAACATATATTTTATTCCATTCATCTTTAATAAAGGTGTTAACAGAACCGTTAGAATTCTTGCGATATAACACAATAAATACAACGATAACTGCTACTAATATCATTTCTATCACTATATCACCTCTTTTATATTAGATCATCTTTTTTTTCTGGTGCCTGATCTAAGAACACTCCCTGGCCTTCTAAATAATCAATTAAATATTTTGAAGGTTCATGTGTAACAATTTCTTTTGAAACTGTCTTTTTATATAAAATTCTATAATCTGGTTTATTGTCATCATCAACATAGAATTCTACAACTTCTGCTATTTCACGGATAAATTTATCTTTTGTCTTATCATAACGTGCTCTAATATGAACACCCAATTGAATGTATCTATAGATAGTTTTCAAAAATTGATCAACATCAATATTTGTTTCTAATAAGCTATACATACGCATTGGAATCGATTCTGCTTTATCAGAGTGAATTGTTGATAAGATGTTATGTCCTGATGAAATAGAGTTTCTTACTGCTGTAACAGCTTCTGCACTACGTACCTCGGAAAGTAATATCCATTTAGGGTTTTGACGCATACATGTCATCAAAACATCTGTATATGAAGCTATATTATTTGTCTTCATTGATACAATATCTCTTTTAGGGAATATCCTATCCAAGTGTAACTCTAGTGTATCTTCTATCATAATTATTTTTTCATTTTCTTTAATTTTTGATGCCAAATATTTAACAAATTCTGTTTTACCAGCACCAGTTTCTCCACTTACTACAACATTACAATGACCTTCAATACATTTTAATAAGAAATTGTGTATTTCAGGAGTAATGTATTCTTGAGCTAATATTTTATCTTGTTGTAATCTAATTTTAGCGGGAGTTTTACGGAAAACAGCTGCTATTCCATTTCGCGCTACTGAACCATGAACAAAGTTCATACGAAGTTCGGCGCTTTCTGAGTCTAGAAATGGGTGAGCCATATTAAATGACTTACCAACGGCATTGGCACATTGGAAAGCAATTTTTTCCATCATTTTGTCGTCAATCCCAGGATTATCAACACGATAAACACCTTTGTCAATTGATTTTAACCATAACTGTCCACCATTAGAGTATGAGATATCTGTTATATTATCATCATCAAACAAATATTCTTTAAGTGGTCCAAAATCAATACGGGAAAAAGCTGTACTCTCTTCTTCTTCCCCATTTTGACTAACAACTGTTGCTTCTTTTATTTCAGATTGATCTTTAAAATTTGGCGTTTGTTGTGTGCCAAACATTTTATTCTCCTACATTTTGATAAGCATTTAATGTATCTTGAGAAACATATGCACTCTTAGAATTAATATAAGTAACTAATTCTGTAGATGTAATTGTTGTTTCACCTGGTTTAGTTTTTAATGACTCATTAGTAGGAACTGGTATTAATTCTACTTGATAATCACCATATGATAAGAAGGTTGATTTCTTTAATAGTAGATAAGTCTCTTCGTCTACTGCAAAGATAATCATAGCAGGATGTCTTTCTTCTTCAGCATTTTCAAACACTGCATGTCCATCTCCATCTTTTACAGCTAATACTTTAACATTAGTTAACAATTTACCAACCATTACTTTATGATTATCACTCATACCTTTAAAATAAATATCAATATAATTTCCTGGATAAATACTATTACCATAAGTCGAATTAATATCAACACCTAAATTAAATGCTACTAAACCATCTGGTATTTCAGTTAATACAGCATCCGGTAATTCTTCATATGGAACAACAGCATCTGTATAGAACATGCTTCCCTTTGGTATTAATGCATTAATATTACTATATCTATTGATAACTTTAGCATCATTAGTAATAACATTACCTTGAAGGGTTGATTTTAATACTTTTGTGTATCCAATCATTTCTTCTGTAATTTTAGTACGTGGTTGAATAACAACTTTAGCATATGGTACAGTTACTGATTCTGTTCCTCTTTTTACTGCAGTTGTATAACCAAAGTAGATTATTACAATTATAAGTAATACTCCTAATATTGTAATTGTGTTTTTGTTTCCTAAAAATCTTTTAAAACCATTCATCTTATTTCCTTCCTTTCTATTCTCTTCCTTCTAAGATTGAAACTATGTCTTTACTAACTGTAAATTCATAGTCTTTAGTTACATAACCTAAAGTGCTCTTATCTTCTCCGTATTCTACTCTTAAAGCAACTTTAGGTGGAAACTCATTAATTTCATAAAATGAAATTTTATAATTTCTAGCATTATCTATAGATTCAGCATATCTTCTTATGAACATTTCCATAAATGTGTCCTTATCAATTCTAACAGTTCCTGGTGGATAGTTTGTCTTTTTACCATCAGCGCTTGTAACTGTATATCCTTCACGATAAGCAACTAAGTCAACTGAATCATACATTGCAGCTTCTACAACTTCTTTTAACGAATAAAATGTTTGATCATTAGAGGTTGATACTTGGCCAAAGAAAACCATTAAACTAAGTCCAATCAGGCCAATAATTATTAATAATATTCCCCATGCCGATGCTTTCAAATTCTATCACTTCCTCTTATCATAGTATGCTTTCATATATTTCTTCATAAATTCACTAGGATATTTAGCACTACCTGATGATTTTATTTTATATGCTCCAGCATTCTTATTATAATTTCTAATTTCGGATATTTTTGAAGAACCAAGATCAAATGTCGTTATAAGTGCTTTATACTCATTACCAAATAATCCCGTTTTGTTCTTCCAAACACCTTTAGCTCCATTAGGAAATGGTGCACTAGGATCAACTTGGCGATAATTTAGTAAATCTCTCCATCCCTCTCCACCTTTGTTATATATAATATAACCACAATCAGACGTTACTTTACTAGAGCCAAGTTTAGCTGTCACTTTCAACGGATGGACTCCTGTTTTCATTGAAAAATCTGTATATAATTTATTATCTAAAGTTTTACATGTGGCACCACTAGGACATGATGTCATAATATCTCCACGTCCATATGTTACGCCTTCAGTTGAATTAGTATATGAACCAGATAAAATAATTTGTTTAGTAGCTGGTTTATATACTTGTGTTCTTATGATTTTTTTCTGCCATAGAAGTACTTCTCTCTCCTTCGCACTAACATCAGTAAATTTGTCTAACTTATCTGTTTTTTTCTGGGATTTAATAACTTCTGATTTTCCAAGTGTATTACTTTGTCTTGTCGCTGTACTATTTTGATTTAACTTAGCATTCATCTCTTTGATTTTAGAATCACTAGAACTAGTATTTTCTCTCATATCAATTGTAACTGTGACTGATTCATCGCTTGGTATACTTTTTTCAAACTCCGTACTTGTCCAATTTCTATACAATCTATATTCAGCAACTATAGCTTGCTTTTCTGCGCTAGTTTTTGCATTTTGCCAAGCACACACTAATTTTTCATATTGAATTATGCCATAGCAATCATAAATAACTTTAACAGTAATATCTTCATAGTTAAATCCAGTTCCTGATAAAAACTTAAAATTATTACTTGACATATCATTTGGAATTCCAGGAGTTTCAAGTTGTAATACTTGTTTACATTTAATATCAGAATAAGTATCATGCTTTGTTAAATTAGCATTGTTATAAATTGCATCTCTAGCAATCTTATACTTATTCCAAGAGGTATAATCATATACTTTTTCATAATTACTTGCTACACACTTTTTTGTAGCAGCATTAACATTAGTAAATGAAGCAATCAACAGAATTAACAAAATAATATTCTTTTTCATATTTTTATATCCCTTCTATCACGCATAATGTATATTGCAATGCCAGCAATCACTAAAGTTAAAGCTATCCCCCCACCTAAAATATACATTTTATTATCTTCATAAAAATCTTTAAGTCCAGTCTTAAAAGATTTGTCTAATTCTTCCTTATTTTTTTCTTCTTTTTCCTTTTCGTATTCGGTTATTCCCTTAGAAAAGGCATCTAATGAAATATATCCTTTATACCATGGATCACAATATTTAAAATCAGGATTCTCTTTGCAGTAATTAGTATCAGCATAAGAGTTATATCTAGGTATCTGTATCATTAAATCATACACTCTTTGATTCTTACATACACCAGTATCTGGAAACACTCTAAAAGTATAAACCCCAGCATAATAATGATGTAAAGTCAATGTCTCACCAGTACCATAAATAAAGTTAGACTTAACATCATCTATTAAGTGCATATTTTTACTGAGATTGGTTATAACTAAATCGAAATCAACTCCTCCAAGATGTTGATAAGTTATTTTAATATTTTTAGCGATTTCAACTTGTTTTGCTCTCTCTTCGTCAGTACAAGTTGCCGCTTTTACATTTATGATAACAAAAGATAAAAAAACAAGTAAAAACACATAAACTATTTTCTTCATATCATCTCTTCCTTATCATATACAAATATAGTTTAACATAAATAAAAAAAAAAAGAAATAAAAATAACACAAAAAGTTACTTTTTTGTGTTATTATTAAACATGAGGTGTTTTTATGAAAAAAAATGAAGCAGTTATTCTAATCATTGTAGCAATAGTTGCAATAATTGGTGTATTTCTAATTCAATCTTTTGGGAAAGGTTATTTTTATGAAATAAGTTATAAAGAGCTTATGAAAAAAGTTGATAATAAAGAAACTTTTGCAATTTTAATAAAGAAAAACGATTGTCAATATTGCGAATTATATTTTCCAAAATTAGAAAGAATTGTTAAAGAGGAAAAAATAAAAAATATTTATTATATAAACCTTTCTAATCTTTCAGAAAAAGATAAAGATAGTTTGGAAAGTTTTATAACATTTAATGGAACTCCACAAACAATTTTCTTTGAAGAAGGAAAAGAACTAGATACATACACAAGAATAAATGGTAATCAAGAAAGCAAACATATTAGAGCAAAACTTACCCAACGAGGTTATATAAAAAGCGAGGAATAATTATTCCTCGCTATATTTTTCTAAAAAATCTTCCCCTTTATGTGGTTCCGTTCTTAACAAATCTCGATAATCCTGTTGACGTAATACTTCATATAAAACAATTGCAACACAATTTGATAGATTTAAACTTCTAACATTAGATGTCATAGGTATCCTCATACAATGATCAAGATTATTCTTTAAGATGTTTTTATCTATACCAGTTGATTCTTTACCAAAAATCAAATAGATATCCTCATCTTTATTAGAATAATCAAATGATGTATGAGGTTTTTTACCATATCTTGTAAAATAATAATAAGTTCCTTTATTTTTACTTTTAAAATCATCAAAATTTTCATAAACAGTATAATCAAGTTTATCAATATAATTTACACCACTTCTTTTAATGCTAGATTCATCTAAAGAAAATCCAAGTGGTTTAATTAAATGTAATTTAGTTCCTGTTGCAACACAAGTACGCATAATATTACCAGTATTGGTTGGAATTTCAGGTTCATATAATACTATGTTTAACATTATTCAATATAGTCCTCCAAAAATAATTTAAATTGTTCCAAGGTGATATTATTCTTTGATGATAATACATCTACTATTTTACTATTTTTTATAATAAAAACAGTTGGAACTCCGTATACTTTTTTATATAAATTATCACTTTTATACGAATTATAAAGTTTACTAGGATTAGAGGTATTATAATAAAATATTTCATCACGTAAATCATTATTTAAAATATAATTTTTAATTTTCTTTTCAAAACTTCGACATTTATTATTAGTAACATCACAAGTATATAGTATAACTCTATCACGTTCTAATAAGAATGTTTTTAATTCGTTACTTTTTATTTCTGTAATTGTATCACTTAACCAAAAACTATTATTAGCACTGGCATAATTACGATAAATATTTAAAAGTAGTAATGTCGTAAGAATAGTTATAATAACTATTATAAACAAAATAATATAGTTTTTAATACTTCCTTTATCTTTCATAATCCACCTCACTATATTTATATTTTAACATTATTATTTTATTAAAAAAAGAGTAAAATGAAGTGAATTCATTTAACTCTTTTTTAAGTTGGTATATTTATGCCTACACTTTCGTTCGGTATATTCGGATATTTTTCTTGAAAGAAAAATTCCTCATCTCAAATGCATTGCATTTGAGGATTATAGATCAAAGAGGTTCCCTTTGGAAACCCTGCGGGGCTAGACTGAAGGCTCAATAATTATTTATTTCTCTGTGACAGTTCGAAGAACCATCAATGTTCACAATGCAACCGCAGCCGTCAGCATCACCTGCATATACACTACCATAATAATAAGCTTCTGCATCAAGGCCGGACACCGAACAGTAAAAATCAGTACCATTATCTGTACATCTACCTGGGTTCGTACTATATCCAAAGGCTGCTTTTATGGTATCAACATTAGTTGTATATGATGTTCCATAGTCTCCTCCTTTTAAACTATATGTCCCTGCTACCATCCCCGGATTTGCATTCGCCATATCTTCTGTCACCACAAACTCTACATAACTCTCTTCTATCTCATTACTACCATTTAATATAATATGTTTTAAATAAAATGGTTTTGTTGCTCCTGGCGTTCCTATTATATCTTGCCAATCTTGCATTGCTAATTCAGCTGTACTTCTTCCATTTATTATCTCTGGTAAGGTACTTCCTATATTCATTGTTGATTCTGTTACTACATATACCTCTGTTGTTTCTGTTAGAGTAGGAGTAACACCTACTGCTCCTACATTGGAGTTTACATTTACTGTTACACTATAACTTTCTGTACTTCCATCACTTGGCATTTCATAACTTTCATCAAGCCATAAAAATAACTGATAATTATCTGCTGCAGTATAATTTGATCCTGATTGGGCTAAAGTAAACTGGCCTTTTATTAGTATTTTTGATCCATTTCTTATACTTGATGACCTTAAATTGCTTACTGGTATACCATTCGGATATACTATTGTTCCATTTTTCTTTAATCCTATCATTACATAATCTGGATTTATTGTATTCCCTGCTTTTTCAGTTATAGATATTTCATATGCTATTGTAAGTGCTGCTTTTGCACTTCCTGATACTGAAAAATCAAAGTGAGTTGTACTACTATATCCATCTGATGTTGGCATAGCATTTGTTATTACTACATTATTAGATGGTTCCTGAAAACTCATTGTTATTGTTCCAGATGATATACTATTATTTCCACTACTTGATGTTTTACTAAATCCAGCATATGTTATTCCTACCACCATTATAATTAATACAAATATACCTATAATTGATAATAACACTTGATTACTTTTTATTTTATCTAACATATTTATCACCTATTATCTTATCTAATAAGATTGTACCTTTTATAAGACTAGTTTGTCAATATTAACAACTTGTACTATATGAGTATTTATATACAAAAAAAGTTAGAATATCTAACTTTTTTATTACTTTATATCTTTGTTTTTAATCTTAGATAAAATCATATCAACAAACTCTTGATATTCTAGAGTAGTTGTACCTTCTTCTCCATATTTTCTAAAACTTACTTGTTCTAGAGATTTTTCTTTATCACCAATGATGATTGAGTAAGGTATCTTTCTCATTTGTGATTCACGCATACGATATCCTAATTTCTCTTCACGACTATCTACTTCTACTCTAAGTCCTAAAGCAGTTAATTTATCTTTTAACAAGTTAGCACTTTCTAAATGAGCTTCATTATTAACTGGAATAACATTTAATTGAACAGGAGAAAGCCATAATGGGAAGGCTCCTGCAAAGTGTTCAATTAAAATACCAATAAATCTTTCAACTGAACCATAAATTACACGATGTAACATAATTGGTCTTTTTTTAGCACCATCACTATCAACATAAGTTAAATCAAATCTTTCAGGTAAATTCATATCAAGTTGAATAGTACCACATTGCCATACTCTTCCTAATGAATCACGAATATGGAAATCTAGTTTAGGTCCATAGAAAGCCCCATCACCAGGATTAACCTTAAAATCTTTATGTGCTTTCTTACAAGCACTTGCTAATGCTTCTTCAGCTTTATTCCAAATTTTAATATCACCAATATACTTTTCTTCAGGTCTTGTTGATAATCCAATATCATAACTTAATCCAAAAGTACCATAAATACGATCAATAAAGTTAATCAAGCGAATGATTTCACTTTCAATTTGATCTTCTCTCATAAAAATATGAGCATCATCTTGAGTAAATGTTCTAACTCTAAACAATCCATTTAAAGCACCAGAAGCTTCATGACGATGAACAAGTCCAAGTTCCCCCATTCTAAGAGGTAATTCTTTATAAGAATGTAAATCATTTTTATAAATTAACATACCACCAGGACAGTTCATTGGTTTAATTGCAAATTCTTTTTCATCAATCATTGAAGTATACATATTTTCTTTATAATTAGCCCAATGTCCAGATACTTCCCATAAATCTCTATTTAACATAATTGGAGTTTTAACAAATAAGTATCCTTCTTTTTCATGTTCACTATACCAATAATTTTCAAGTATCCTTCTTAAAGTCATACCATTAGGTAACCAAAATGGAAATCCTGGTCCATATTCACTAATCATAAATAGTCCTAATTCTTTACCTAATTTTTTATGATCTCTTTTTTTAGCTTCTTCTAAGAAATTTAAATATTCATTTAAATCTTCTTCTTTGTCAAAACAGATACCATAAATACGTTGTAACATCTTATTGTTAGCATCGCCTTTCCAATAAGCTCCACTAAACTTAAGTAGTTTAAAGTACTTTAATTCTTTAACAGTTTCAACGTGTGGCCCACGGCAAAGATCAGTGAAATCTCCTTGAGTATAGCATGAAATAACTTGTTCATTTTCATCCATTCTACTAATTAAATCAATTTTATATGGATCATTTTTAAACATTTCTAAAGCTTCTTTTTTACTAATTTCATGGCGAACTATTCTCTTTCCATCTTTAGAGATTTTTTTCATTTCTTTTTCAATTCTCTCTAAATCTTCTTCTTTAATTACTTCATCACCTAAATCAATATCATAATAGAATCCATCTTCAATAACAGGTCCTACCCAAAATAATGCATTAGGATATAAATGCTTAACTGCTTGTGCTAGTAAATGGGCACATGAGTGATTAAGTTTACTTAATCTTTCATCTTCTTTAATATTTATCATAATTCTCCTCCTTCTAAATAAAAAAGCACTCCTTAAAGGAGTGCTTATACACGGTACCATCCATTTTTTAACTCAAAAACTATAACGCGTTACCGATAACATCTTTCGAGTATTGCTCATAGGTAGTAATTATAAATATATTTATTAGTTTCCACCAACCACTAACTCTCTATAAAATAATCTTTATAATCGTGTCCTAATCTTTGCATTTACTTAGTAAATAATACTACAAATGATCTTAAAAGTCAAATAATCATTTTTTAGTTTCCTTTTAAATTCTTAATTTCTTCATCTATTCTAGATTTATCATATCTTTCATATAGAGGTTTAATATCACTAGAGATATTTACCTCTTCTATTCTTTTATATTCCCACTTATCAATTTTACTATTTAAATAGCCATCAACAACTATACTTGATTTAGGAAGATATGGTTTTAATAGATTATTTAAATTATAGATAATATTTACACAATTATATAGAACATCATTACATGCTTTGATATCAGTTTTATATAAAGCCCATGGTGCTTTATCATCAAAATATTTATTAGACCAGGCTACAAAATCAAATATTAAGTTTATGCCATCTTTAATATCACCATTATCTATTAATGTCCCTACTTCATCATATAAATTATTTAGTTTATTTTCTATTTCTTCATCAATATTTCCTTTTTCTAACTTACCATTAAATGATTTATTAATAAAAGCTAAATTACGATTTATGAAATTGCCATATTTACCTAATAATTCACCATTATGAGTATTAATAAAGTCTGTCCAAGTAAAGTTAAAATCTCTTTTTTCAGGATCATTAGAGGCAAAATAATATCTAATAGCATCACTTGGATATCTATCTAACATATATCTAATGGAAATATAATTGCCAGCACTTTTTGATAATTTGTCACCTTCAATTGTTATATATTCATCTGATACTATTTTATCTGGTAATTTATAATTATCTTTTGTGGCCATTAATAATGATGGGAATATAACTGTATGAAAAGGAATATTATCTTTAGCATGAATCATATAAATTTTATTTTCTTTATCAGCTTTCCAGTAATCTTCCCAATTTAAATTATTTTGTTCACAATATTTTTTACTAGCAGTCACATAGCCCCAAACATTTTCAAACCAACCATATATTTTTTTATCTTCATATCCTTTAATTGGAATATCAATACCCCAATTTAAACTTCTTGAGGCACATCTATCTGGTACACCTTCTTTTAAATATCTTTCAGTGAATAATACAGCATTTTCTCTCCAATTATTTTTATTTCTTTCTACTAAATCTTTAATACCATCTTGAAATTTAGATAAGGCAAAATATAGATTTTTAGTATCTTTAATTGTTGTCTTATTACCACAAATTGCACATTTAGTATCTTTAATATCATTTATTTGAAGCAAACTACCACAGTTTTCACATTCATCACCTTTAACATCATGACCACACTTTGGACAGATTCCAATAACATATCTATCGGCTAAGAATAAATTACAATGTTCACAATATAATTGCTTTTCTTCTTTTTCATAAAGATAACCGTAGTCATAATATTTTTTAAATTGTTCTTTTACAAAATCTTTATGATAAGGATCATCTGTTCTATTATATAAATCAAAACTAAAATCAAGATCTTCAAAATCTCTTTTAAAATTCTCATGACATAAATCTGCTAATTCTTTGGCAGTTTTATTTTCTTTTAAAGCCTTTACATCGATTGGTGTTCCATGACAATCTGTACCTGATACTAAAAGAACATTATCACCTTTTAACCTATGATATCTTGCAATAATATCACCAGGCAAACTACTAGCTGCATGACCAATATGTAGATCACCATTGGCAAATGGCCAACTTATTCCTATCAATACATTCATTTTATCTCCTCCTAAAATAAAAACCTCCTAGACTTCGTCTAAGAGGTATATAATACGGTACCACTCTTAATCTTTAATATATCACTATATTAAACTCTATAACATACTAAAATATGTTTATGCTATAACAGGCATTCCCGTAATAACTTACTTAGTTTCAGTTATCATCCTAAAGGTCCATGTTCATAAATTATTTCATCCGTCTTCCCACCAATTAGACGTTCTCTTTAATGTTTAATTTATTACTTATTCCTCTTGCTGGATTTCGTTATAATTATATATATGTTTATTTAAAAAGTCAATTTTTATTTTTCGCTATTTTCTTTATTCTTTTTTATTGTTGGGATTAAAAAGTATTTAATCGCAATTACTATTACAACTGGTATGCCAATAATTACATATTTTAATTCATCACTTAAATCGCTATATCTTCCATTATCAGTTGTATTATGTTCACTAATATTAGAAGTATTATCTTCAATTACATCACTTTTATTATCTATGTCTTCTGATATTTCATTTTTTTCTTCTATTTTTTCCCATACTGGTATTAATGTTATATCACTAGTTATTGGCGTATTAAAATCAAATAATACTCCATTATTAGTAAATCCTACTAATGTATACCCTTCTTTTATAGGTTCTGGTGGTGTAATTGTTTCATTTTCTTCTACTTCAATAGTATTTTTAAAGTTATCATCCATAATAAAAGTAACTTTATACTTATTAAGTGCTAGAACATTAGGTATCATAAGAAAATAAATGATTAATAATATTAAAAACTTTTTCATATTATTCAATTTCACCTAAAATATTTTTCATTTCTTCTTTATTGTTTTTTAATATTTCCATTGCTACAATTTGATATTCATTATTCTCTTGTGGTAATCTTGTCAAATATGTTCCAAGTTCATCTTTATCTTCTTTAGCAATAAAGGATTCTTTTTCATCATCAGGATTAACCAACAAAACATAGGTATAATCATTCTTTTGTAAAGTATCAATAACCATGTATTCTGTTCCATCATCAAATTCTACTATGTCATATTTAGAGTACTTCATATGTATCCTCCCTATTTAAGTGGTTTAGTTTCACCAAAGAATGAAATTCCATCTGATGTATAATTAGTTGCTTCTTCTGTTTTATTAGCACTTTTTTCAAATAAAGCTTTGAATTTTAAGTCTTCCATATAATACTTTTTACCAGTTTCATCAATTTCCCAGTAATTTACTAATTGATGTGTTTCTGGATGTCTCATAACACCAGTTGCTTGACCATAAGTTTTATAAACATTATCGGCTAGTTTGCTTCCAATTAAATTAGTTCCGATTATTAATCCTGCTAATGCAGCTGTTCCTAAAACACCTACCATTATTCTTCTAGTACGATATTTAGCTTCTAATTCATATTGCTCTTTCTTTTTAACTTTAGCTACTCTTTTTCTTTCGCCTTCTCTATACCTTTCATGATTTTCATTAATTCCTTTTGGATTAAATTGTAATTCCATAATTATCACCCTCTATTTTAATTATACATAGTTTTCTTTTTATTTGCAATTAATTTACGAGTGGTTGACAGTATAAAATTATACTTACTTCATTCTAATTATGACAATTAAAATACAAATTTCTCTATTTTAACTATAACTTAAAAAGGATTCAAAACACTTCTATTTTGAATCCTCCCATCTAGCATATATACCGCAAGGTAAAACTAAGTTATCCCTTTTAATTGGCAATCCTAATTCCCCTGATGTTATTATGCCTTTATATTTGCGATTAATTGTTGTTTTTAAAATGTTTTCTAAGACAATATTACTTATTCCTGTTGTATAAGAATTAACTAGGAAAAATAATGGTTTATCACTTAATATGTCAAGGCAAGCATTTATTAAAGTATAAAGATTATCTTCAAACTTCCATGTCTCATTATTAGGGCCTCTTCCATAACTTGGTGGATCCATAATAATGGCATCATATTTATTACCACGTCTTGCTTCTCTTAAAACAAATTTTAAACAATCATCAACAATAAAACGTATTTTATTATTTTCTAAGTGGCAAAGTCTCATATTTTCTTTAGCCCACTCTATCATACCTTTAGATGCATCTACATGAACAACATCAGCTCCTGCTTTAGAACAGGCCATTGTGGCACATCCAGTATAAGCAAAAAGATTTAATACTTTGATATTTTTGCCATTTATTTTATTCATCATGTAGTCCCAGTTATAGGCTTGTTCTGGAAATATACCAGTATGTTTAAAATTGGTTGGACTGACTTTAAAAGTTAAATCTTTATAGTTAACTGTCCAATACTCTTTCAATTTAGTATTAAATTCCCAGTATCCTCCCCCTTTATCACTGCGATGATAAAAGCCATCACACTTTTTCCACTCGCTGTAATCTAGTACATTCCATATTGCTTGAGGATCTGGTCTTCTTAAAATAATATTCCCCCAACGTTCTAATTTTTCACCATTTCCAGCATCTAAACATTCATAATCTTTCCATTCATTACTTAAATTCATTATATCACCAACTCTATTAATTCTATCATAGTACCAAATACTACCCCAATAATATATATTGTTGCCATAATCATCAAGTTTTCTTTAATATTTTTATTTGTTTTAAATAATACCAGTAAGGCTACTCCACTACCAGTTAAAAGTCCTGCAATGGTTGAACCTAGAGAAATAGCATGATTTAAATACAACTCTGTAATAATTATAGATGCTCCACAGTTAGGTATTAATCCTATTAATGACATAAGAAATGGACTAAATAAACTATTTCTTAGGAACATCTTTGATAAGTAATCTTCACCAACATAGTAAATTATAATATTTAAAACAAAAGAAATAAGAACAATAAAACTTAATGTTTTTAAAGTATGAATAAAGGCTGATACAAAGATATTATTTTTATCTTTACAGTGACAGTCATCATCATTACAAATATCATAAGTAACATCCTTTTTCTTTTTACCTTTTTGCATTACTAAATCAATAAAGAATCCACATATAATACCTATAATTAATTTAATACCAAGAATCTTTAGAATAGTTAAAACATCTGTCTTCTCTGATATTAATATTGGTAACATCTCATCACTAGTTGATAAATAAATTGATATTAGTGTTCCCAAAGTTATAATTCTAGTCACATAAAGATTAGTTGCAGTTACAGAAAAACCACATTGAGGAACGATACCTAGTAATCCTCCAATAATTGGTCCATATTTTCCGGATTTACTAATTGCTTTTTTATTTTTAGTAGTTAATTTATGTTCAATATACTCGATAATTAAAAATGAAATAAAGAGAAATGGTATTAATTTTAATCCATCTACTACTGTATCTTTTACTACATCCAACATACTATCACCTTTTTCTTTTGCAACTAGATTATCTTACAAAATAAAAATAATTGCAAGTCTTTTACAAGAAGTCATTTATTTTATTAGCATATTTTTTACTTTCTTTTTCTAACTCTTTTAAACTTTTATTTGGAGTTTCTAAATCTTCAGGCATAGTACCTTTATTCTTTTTAATAACTTCTCTTACATTTTTGCCAACAATAAAATGAGTTATTAAACTAACTCATATGTTCTACTAATAATACTAGGATTACTACAATATTTAATTACATACTTATTATCTTGTTTGCAAATAATTATTCCTATTGTTTTACCTTGATTAAACTTTCTTAAATTATTATCTATATAATTCATATATATTTGTATTTGTCCAATATGTTCTTTTCTTAACTCAGTTACTTTTAATTCAACCACTACAAAACAATTAAACTCATAATTAAATAACAATAAGTCTATATAGTTATATCTATTACCCAGTTTAATAGGATATTCGTTATCTATAAAAGTAAATCCATTACCAAGTTCTTTTAAGAAGCCACTTATATCTTCTAGAATAATTCTTTGAAGAACTTTTTCAGTTATTATTTCATAATTCTTAGTATTTTTGATTAGTATTGGATTTTTAACATAATCTATTACATTAAGTTTATTACTACTAATCATCTTACTTTTAGTAGATTCTGGCAATCTCTCGTATTCTTTTGATTTTATTCTATTTCTTAACTCTCTAATAGACATACTTTGCTCTTGTATAATACTCATATAGTATAAAAACTTATTATCTTCAAACCAAAGTATTTCACAAAAATGACTCCAATTCAAGTTGGCAGACAATGTCTGCCATTTTTGTGATATTCTATAAAATTGTCTCATGTTTCTTAAGTTTCTTTGGCTATACCCCTTTCCTAACTCATTTGTTAATTTTATAGAATAATCTTTTATTATACCTTCTCCATATTTATTGCCAGCCTCATATAATAATTTACCAACATTATAATATGTTTCTAAATCACTTTTATTTTTACCATAATCTTTTACTCTTTTATATACTTCATTACTTACTAATAAATCTTTTATTTCATTATAATAGTTCATACCATCTCTCCCTTCACTATTATTATTTCCTAATCATTAAGTTACACCTAATTTCTTCCACAAAAAAAGAGCCGAAGCTCTAATTATTAGTATCAACTACATATGGATTAGCCATACTTCCATCACCGCTTGAATATCTCATGCCAGGGATTAGTGATATAGCTGGACGAGTGCCGTGAGCGCCATTCACGCCGATGATGTTCCAACCACCAGACGAGTGCACGCTAAGACCGCGAGCGTCGCTGTAGTCGAAAAATTTGGGCGAACCAAGCCAATAATTTTGTCCCGTTTTTCGTGCATTTATATTATTTAATAAGTACATCTCTGGTGATGTCATCAAACCTACTTTATAAGTTAATCTTGCATTATTATTTGTTACACTAAATCTATCCGTTATATTTGTACAACTTAAATCACTTGTCGCAGTATATTCTTTAAATTGTAAAACATCTGTTACACTTCCGCCATCAGGCTTAAGTGCTCCTAACGCCCTAATACTTCTATCATTACAATATATTGTATCATCTATGTAACTATCATATGGTAATAAATATTTCTTATACCAAGAGTCTATTCCTGTCTTAATTACTGAATTTTTTGCATTTACATTGCTTGCTGTTAACATATTGGTTAATGCTTCACTGATATTATTTACTCCTGTTAGTTGAATATAATATAAAACATTTGATTGAGAATATACATATCCTACTGTCGGGCAAGTTGTACTATCACCTAAACAGGTATAATGGTGCGTATTTATTTTTGCTAGTTCCGTACTATCATATATATCCCATATTGTTTTTATATCACCCGTTAAGGTATATGTCCCATTATTATAACTTACACTTTCACTGTATTTATAAGTATCTGTCATTGGTCCAAAATAGAAATAATATTCTTTGAAAGGACTTTGACTAGTAGCAATATGCTTTAAGTTTGAACAGGTTGTACTTGTTCCATCACATACATATTTCCCTTTATATTGAGAAAAATCTGAACTGTTATACCACTCACTATAAGTTAGTGAGGTGGCATTTTGAACTGTATATGTTCCATTCCCATTATCTACATAACTATCTCCTATCATCATTGAGGTATTTAAATTACCACTTGTTAAAGATCTATAATATAAAGTTGTACCATTTATTCCTACTATATATCTTGCAGTTGTATCTGGAGTATTCCCACCAGTACTAAGCATATATTTACCTACTAAATCATTAGTATCGGATAATGATGAAATGAGTTGTGGGTTTGTTAAGGTATACTGGCTGCCATTATAACTTATTGTGTCTGAATAATAATGACTTGTATTAAGTGTTGTTTGCGAGTTTCTAATATAATAATGATGACTTACACTTGTTACTTGATATACTGTATTATACATGTATCCCGCATAAGCTAAGGAATTACTATTACCATTAAATTGTAGCGTTCCAAATTGTGAATAGTGCGAACTTGAATTTATTGGTATTGCATAGGCATTATAACTACTATAGTATGATTCTATTAAATATAATGTTGAACATGTCCCAGATTCACTTGTACTTTTACATGTATATTTACCTACTAATGTTGGTATTACAGTTGAGCCATTACTGCTTGTTACTTGTGTTGACGATGTTGTTCCACTTAATGAGAATGTTCCGTTGCTATATGTATAGTCTGTTCCATACCAATATGTTCCATTTAAGCTTTGCAATGATCTATTTCCACCATATCCAACATGTGCTCCTCTTGTATTTAAACATTTACCATCTACTACTTCACCATTATAAATTAATCTAACACCACCTGTATCTGTAGTTCTTATCATTTGCCAACAATGATTAGCAAATATGACATTATTTTTATCTAGGATTGCAGTTCCATTTGCATCACTTGATCCATACCAATGATATATCTTTTTAGTTGATAATGAGGCATTCATTGAATCTTGATGACTTCCTGTATATTCTCTTGCATATGTTCCTTCTTTGGCAGCATTCTTTAAGACTGCATATAGTGTCTTGGGTGTGTAATAAGCATATACTATTAGATTATTTGAAGCTGTTGTGCTACTTGTTACTTGTGTACCTGTTCCATCTTCTCCTGTATACCATCCATTAAATGTATAATCATCTACTTGCGGCGTACATAGTTCTCCCCATGGTGTATTCTTTCTTACTTCTTTTGTTGTACATCCTGTTCCTTCATCATCTGTATAAGTTAATGTATATCTTTGATAATTTGGTGCACTATTTCCTGTATTAACATTGATTGTTAAAGCATACTTTTCACTTACACTATTAGCAGGTGCATTTTCGTCTAACCATAAATATAACTTAAAGTTATGTACTGTTTCTGTTCCATTTGATGATATTACACCTTTATACACTGTTTGGGGATTTCCTGTTGTTACTGATCCTGATGTTGGTAGTGTCCCTACTATTACACCATTGGTATAATTTACATTATCCCCGTTTCCTTCTATATTAAATCCTGCATCTGTTACAATATTATTTTCTTTCTTTAAGCCTATTCTTATCTTTTGATCTGTATCATAACTAAATGTTGTTGTGTTTTGAGTAGTTACTGTTATTTCATAATTTAATTCTGCATTTCCACTTGCTTCCATTACTACTTGGAATGGAAAATAATTATTACTTTGATAAGCTGCTGCTGCACTCATTGGTTCTGCATTATTTATTGATGCAAAACTTGTATCTTCGACATATCTCATTGATATAGTTCCTGTTGAAATAGTATTATTACCTGTCTCTGCTGTATCAGTCCATAATGAATATGTTACCCCTACTAC
>Ga0247611_10001676_pt1 | contig 38840 bp, 50 predicted proteins | sample 177DNAGHGhighgp2_FD_192422 | JGI IMG/M metagenome (GOLD analysis project Ga0247611, IMG submission 192422) | Sheep rumen microbial communities from Palmerston North, Manawatu-Wanganui, New Zealand - 1770 DNA GHGhigh gp2 | ecosystem: Host-associated > Mammals > Digestive system > Stomach > Rumen... | reverse complement strand
GTTCTTTTTCTTTTCAAAATCTACAAGAAGGCTGACAAACTCTGCCACTTGTTCTTCGTCCCCAGTAACTTCAAAATCTCCCTTGTTGGCAAGATTTAAGAGCCACTTGCCATATTTGCCAACACTATCACTGCCAGCCTTATAGGTAGGGTCAAACCTTTTAACAATATACTCAAACTCGCCGTCAGTTAGTTTAGGATACATTTTTCTAACTGCGGCAATATCTTCATTGAGCATATTCTCTTGCAGTCTTTTGAAAGTAAATTTCATTTTACCATCTCTCCGTCATTCTACGAATAATTCTATTAGCAATTCTTGCCTCTTCACTATTTCCATAAACAAAGATAATGTCTTCTTTGTCGAGAGTCCAACCTCTTTCTCCTGCTTCTTCTCTATTGTCGGAGAACCAAATATAATCTCTAACTCCATCAATAACACCTTGAAGCCAATATCTTGTAGTATAGCCATATGCTTCTCTGTCATATGGAGTGTGATATTTAATCTTAATAGCATCATTATAGTCTTCTGCAAGACCGCCACCAAATCCATCAAATTGAGCCGTGCCATTCATTTTGTTGAAAATATGAGCATCTAACTCTGGGTTAAAATTGCCTTGTCTATAAGTAATGTCTCTATTATTTTTTCTCTTTTTTCTTTCCATTGCTCAATCTCCTTGATAAGATATTCCAGACAACCCTAATGAGCTACCGCTCTCTTCTTGTCCAAAAACAACTGGTGTATTATTAATATTTTTATTAAATGCACTTCTTATATCTTTTACAACAACATTGTAACAAGCCCTAAACTCTTCTCCAACCAAAAAGATAAACTCATAAAGTCCGGGAATTAAATATGTCGCAGAATCTTCTTCGCTTATATCAATAGTTCTTGAATCGCTCTCTATATCTGCTTGATAAACAATCTCTCCTCTTTTATCAAACACAACACAAGTGATTGTATCATTTACTTCACTTAACTTAACTTTTTGACCGACATTAGTTTGAGGAATACTAAACCTTTCTAGTTGTTCCCATCTATAAACTGTTTGCCCGAGGCTTGTGCATTTCCAAACCTTATAATCTGCAATATTATAAAAGTATTGACCAAAGTCTCCAGCAGTACTTTCTGTGGGCTCTTCCCCAGCAACATAAGACACAATGGCATTTTTTTCTACATAGGCAATATCATCTACATCAAAATCAAATTTAATCTCTTGCCCATAAGTAAATTCAAGACCCTCATCTGTTGCTTTGTACCTATGATACAAGTTAGACAACTCGTCAATTGTTTCATACGAGTTGTCCTTATAAAACTCTCTTTTGAGCCATTTATCCCTTTTTGTATTGTTGGGCACATAGTCCTAATTTAAGTTACTATAATTAGCGAACATAGGTCGAATCTTCTCCATTCAGGTATTTCCTCTTGTCCACCAGAATATTGCTTAAACCCTTTTCTATTGCACAATTCTAATGGCAAGTCATTGTCTCTTAAATAATCATCTATACGAAGGTCACATAGCCTCAAAGGGATTGTAACCATTATATCCATATTATTGTCGCTGTAATCAATTTTAAGCGCCTCACAAACTTTGTGAGCAAATTTAACTTGCTTATTGCTTGTTGCACTCAACAACAATATATAATTATCCCCATCAAGCCAAGTCCTTGTTTTGGCAACTCCGAAGCCATAACCTATGGGATATTCATTGTCAACAACCAAAGAATTGGGGCGTCTGGGGATAATACAATGTTTGACAATCCTATCATAAAATAGGCTCGCAACATCATTTGGGCAACCATACATATCTTCTCGTTGCCAAGCATATATTAACTTATCCCCAGAATCATATTCCCTCTTCTTGTATTTCATTTTTTTTTAAAACCCTATAATATCTTCATCTTCCTCATCATCAAGGGCAAACCTTGATGCAAGAACATTTGAAACATCGTCTGGCGCACTCACAACTGGTGGTGTCGGTGGAGTAATGTTGCTATAACCAATTGGCATAGATGGAGTCTCAAACTCATCAACATCATCGATTTCGAAAACTGTATCCTCTTCTTCTTGAGGAACGTCTTGCATAATTTGCTCTGCCTTATCTTGCCCAGCCTCAACATCTTCGCCAGCACCATTTAAAGAATCCACCATTGCCTGCACTTTGCCAATGTTTTCATTTTCGGTTGCTACAATGTTGTTGAGCACAGCAACTAAATCGTCTTTGCCTTCGTCATTGAGCCATTGAGCCAAGCCTTCACACTTGCGAATTAACTCTGTAACTTGCAAGGAGATGTCTCTCAAAGAATCAACAAACCCAGCTTCCGTCCTCTCTTCTGGCACTACTGGCTCTTCTTCAACTGTATCTGTCTCTGTGTCCTCATTAAGCCCCTCTTCAAGTGCAGTACAAGTTTCTTTTACACTCTTATACGGCCCCTTTAAGATTTTGCCCTCTTTGACAACAAAATAATCTTTGTTGCCCCATTGGTCTTTTGCAGACCAACAAGAGATAGAATTGACTTGTTCAGTCTCTTCTTTGAGCCACTTATAGGATATTCCAGACACTTCATCAATAAATGCATCTTCTTTAAGAACCTTTTTAGCCATAATTATGCTCCTTTATTTGTGACTCCTATGTGGAATATCATTATCTAATTGGCCGATAGTTTTGCCACCAATATTAATGTAAGTGAGCTTGCTAAGTCTTAACGGCAATAAACCACCATTTTGTGCATAGGTATTTGGGGCAGTCTCTTTTGCCCCAATAGCAACAAGTCCACCACTTGCCAAAGAACCTGGGTCATTATCTTCAATGCTTTTGAGCCAAGATGCAAGACCAGACTTGTCTACAGCTTTGAAATCACCATCGTATTCTGGGGAGAGGACATAATACACCCTGCTTGATGCACCAACATTTTGACGAAGCAAATTTGCCCCTCTGTAATCAATAATCTCTCTAAGTGCTCCCTCTGCGCTTCTAAACTTGGCTTCTCCGCCCTTGTAACTATCACTATTAATATAATCTTGGTGTCTTTTTAATTCTTCTCTATCGGCACCGAGAGAGACGCTTTGACCAACTAATTCAATAACTTTATAACCCTTACTTTTGGCACTTTTCTTAAATAAAGAATCTGTCTTATCATTAACAAATTGAATGTACGCTCTCTGCCCTCTAAATGACTTTTGAGACATTAAATCTTCAAGCCACGCAATAACTTTCTCTTCTCCAATATTATCAAGCGTATCTCCAAAACGTCTCTCATCGATTTTCATTTGAATTATCTCCTATACTTTTTAGTAGGGAAGCCATCATCACACTCATCAATGGCTTCAATTCTTCTGCGATTAGCCATATTAGGTCTTCTCACACCGCCGTGATATGCCTCATCTCTTCTAACCGGTCTGGGGCGTCTGGTGGGTCTGCAATTTCTGCCTCTGCAATCTCTACTCTCACCAAAAATGCCACCACCAATGTCGAGTTTAATCTCTTCTGGTGCCGCATTGGGGAATAAGAATCCCTCATCCTCACGACCTCTTCTTACTGGTCTGCGAACTGGCCTTCTGTCTCTGCCTTCACCAAAAAGACCAATGTCAACCTTTTTAGGCATAATCTCTGGGCCAAATAAGGCTTCATCTCTTCTTACTGGTCTACGGACTCTTCTTTTGCCTTCTCCAAGTCCGGGAAGTTTGGGAAGTCCAAGGTTGGGGAGCAAGCCCTCATCTCTTCTTCTCGGTCTTCTCTCAAAAGACTCTTTTTCTGCGGCGGCTTTCTACGCTCTGTCTGTAATCTTCATTGTAACTAACTCCTTTTAAATATTATTTCTCTCAACAATTTCTTGGTCTATACTCATTCCAAGTTTTGTGTCATAGTGGACAATAATTGCTTGTCCGAACCTCTTGCACACATCCTTAGCCATTCTTCTTGCTTTCTTATAATCGTAGCTACCAATGTCATATCCGTCATTTGGTTCTTCTTGCACAGCATACCATATCTTGCTCATAATACACCTTTCTCTTTTAATATATAATAATTATTTAAATGATGTCAAATTAACTATTTAAAGTATACATCATACTTTTCTTTCATTTGCACATTCTTGGCTATAACTTGATTGGCATCATCACCAAAATAGAATTTGTAGATGTCCTCTCTTCCTAATTCTGTCTTATAAGACTCTTCGCCATAAGAGTCCTCTCTCGGTACGCCAGCAATAATGCAAGGCGTTCTGCGCTCTTTAAAATCCTCTTTGCACCAGCGACTGTTCCATTCTCCATCACAAGGCTCAAGAACAAACCAATCAAAGGGGAATGCAAAATCAATATGACCAGTTACAAATTCATCGTAAACTTCTCCTGCATTGCACTCATAGGGTGTGTCATCCCAATCGTCTCCCCAATACTCCTTGGAAGTATCTCCAATATAAAATCTTACAACATTACCCTTTTTCTTAAAATCAACAATTCCAGTCGGCATTTCTCTTACTCCTTTTTATACAGTCCACAATTGCAATATCCCTTTTCTGCTCTTTCCAAAAATTCCTTACAAATACATTTTGTATCTGGTGTCTTTTCTAATGCACATAAACAATAACCGTCATTTTCTTCAATTCTCTTTCGTAAATCTTTTACAAAATCTTTGTCGCTATTAACAGTTATTCTCATTATGCCCTCCCAAATAATCACATAAGTCTTCAAACAAATACTTATCTATGATGTAATGTAAATCCCCGTCTCCAAAATCGAAGGCAAGGGCAACATACTTTTTGCCAGCTATAAGAGACTCTTGATTTAACTTGTCAAGCCACTCCTTTTGTATGGAGATGCTCTTGCAAGGAGTTGTTTTTGTCTTACACTCAATCAAAAAGTTCTCCGTCAATACATCTCCTTTTTGAAAGGGTGTTGCTCCAGAATTAAGTTGTCTTTGACCGTCTAATTCTTTTGCCACTTTGCTTTCTTGTCTTTTAGAAAAGTACCTTGTGGGTTTATTCTGTCCGTCTTTTATTCGTGTTGTTTTAAAATTCTTTTCCATCTTTTTTGTCCTTATCAAAAGAAAGAGTGTGAGTGTTAAATGAAAACTAAGGAAGGAAGTGATTTTCATTTTGGGGTTTATTTTAGGGTTTATTTTTTAAAGGAAGCATACTATGATTAATCACCCACACTCTCCCTTGTGGCAGTCGAGGAATGAATCGAACATTCACAATGCGGGTCAAAGCCGCACGCCCTACCATTAGGCTACTCGACCATAATATTGCTGGTCGGGGTGACAGGATTTGAACCTGCGACGTCTTGCTCCCAAAGCAAGCGCTCTACCAAGCTGAGCCACACCCCGATTTTAGCAATCAACTCTTGATATAATTGATTGCTATGGAACAAATCTATGTTCCCAACCATCTCCTATGACATCATAAGAGATTTCATCTTTATCTACTATCTACCAACAATTTGTTATGCCCCTAACAACTCCAATCTTTTGGGACTCATCAAATCGGAATCTGATAGTATCACCAATTGCGAAAAGAGGTAAATCCATTAGTTGCTCAACTCCTTGTTGTGATAGTAGCAGAGAGGATATCATTCCTCTTGAAATTTAATCAGCTTTCTGCGGTCGTGGTCCGCATTATTAAGAGGCGTGACCGCTTTTTGGTACTGACTGTGAGGGCTATATCCCAACCAACCTTGTGCACATCAAGGACATTATTTATGTTAACCCCTTATAGTCATACTTTCACTGGCCGCACTCTAATCCTTTATTCCAGAACTTATGAAAGGGTAGCTAATCCCATCGTGCTAATAGCGCAAATTTGTTCTTACTTAGGTCTGCGCAGTTCTGACCCTGACTATTCACCTTGTACTTCGGCAAGGGGTTAATGGTCGAGTGGATTGGACTTGAACCAATCACCGCAAGTGATACCTCTCGCCACTTATTTGTATGGGCGATTCCCTCACTCTCATTACCGTTGTGAAACACTCGATATAAATACCAGCCGTTCTTCAAACTCCGTTTAACCTTTCCTTGATAGAACTTCCCCGTTTCCTTGTCAAATCGGACGTGGTTGCGCATTCGTCATTTCCATAAGGCACTGGATATTAAATGGTGTCAGTAGTGGGACTTGAACCCACACGCCCATAAGGGCAGCAGATTTTCGTACTACTCTATGTTACCATAGCCATCATAATGAGGTAAGGATTTGCACCCTACATAGTTGATTCCACACCTTATATTATCAACCGCACCCAACGTCAAGGTTCTCTCTACGTCTACCTATTCCGTCACTCATTATGATGTTGTAGTCTGGACTATGTCTTCACCGTATCAAATGACTTAGGTGGCTAGCGTATAGTCTCTACACATTTATAAACTGAGAAATGCGTTTCAGCCCAATAATTTGTACTTGGTACAGCATTTTTTATTACCCTTGTTAAAAACTCAGTTTAATTTAGCTCGGCGTTATCCCATAAGGACTTTCACCGAATTAGCCAGCATTCACTCAAGAAGTTTCCTATCTTGGTGCTCCACGGTTTTCACCGAAGTCTGCAGCGTCTGCCGATTCCGCCATACTGACATTTGGTGGTAATGCTCGGACTTGAACCGAGATGATTTCTCGCCGCATTTTGAGTGCGGTGTGTCTGCCAATTTCACCACATTACCAGTTGTGCATCAAGAGGTGTGTATCTCTCAATGCAAGAGTATTATATCACATCAAAAAGTATGTGTCAACACCTATTTTGAGATTTTTTGAAAATTTTAAGGTTTTTTCAATCTTTCGCTATTATAAGGTAATTAGATTTATTTCTTTTATTTTTTATTTGTTTTATTTATTATATTTATATTTATATTATTTATTATATATAAATATATTTTATTATATATTAAATTAAATATATATTTATTTATTATATATTAGATTATATTATATATTATTTAATTATTATATAGAATTATTATTAAATAATTATTATTAAAGAACTTTTATAAAGTATAACAATTTATATAAATAAATCTAATATATAAGATAAATCTTATATATTATCTTCATTTATATAAACCGCCATTACACCACCTACCAGATTCCCCACCCTTCTTTGATGTCGAACAAAACTTATGCTTTCTTAACATTCTGCTTTGATTTTTATACTTTTTTATCATACTTGAAAATTTCTGTGATTTTTCGAAAAATTTCTAAAAAAGTGCTTGACAAGATACTTTAATTGATGTATAATTGCCTTGCAATCAAGAAGTGAGTGATTGCAAACTAAAATTCTCTAAATTGAAAGGAAGCAAAAAAAATGAGAACTACTACTTTTAACGAACTTGGAACTGAAATCAATGCTAACACCAGACTTATTGATGGACTCCCCGAAGACTTCTGCTTTGAAGTTGAAAAAAGACCTCTGTACTATGCTGGGCAGGACAATATGCTCCACCAGTTGGTTGGAACAAGCACCATTGTCAACAAGAGCAATGGCAAGGCTTACGGCCCTGTAAGTGACAAGTACTGCCCTATTGACAATGCAACCGCCCTCGGCCCGGTTGCTTACATTGACAACCTCAAACTCCTCAAGTATGGCAATACCGAAAGTGGTGTGCAGTGGCTTATTGGAGAACTTCCCGAGAGAAACATTCTTGGTGACGCTTTTGTTCCTCACCTTGTTTTTAGGAACTCTTTCAATGGGTCTACTGCCATTCAGATGGCTGTTATGCCTCTTAGAATAATCTGCCAGAACCAGATTACAATGGCTGTTAGAAACAGCAACATCTCTTTCAACCTCAAGCACACTGTCACAGCGGCAAGCAAGATTGAAGAGGGACACAGGCTCATTGTTGGAGCAGAGGGCTTTATGAGAGAGTTCTCCAAAGAGGCAGAGAGGTATGCCACCATTAAAATTGATAATGTGGCTCTTGAAAAAGTCATCAAAGAGATGTTCCCTCTCGACAAAGAGATGACAGACCTTAAGAGGAAGAGGCTTGAAGCGAAGAGAGACGAGTTCATCAATGCACTCAACTCCTTTGACAATGCAAACTTCAAAGGAACTGCTTGGGGACTCATCAATGCCTACTCCGACCTTATGACTCACTATGAGCCCGAGAGGAAAACCGCTACGGCAATGGAGAACAAGTTTATGACCATCACGTTCGACCCCAGATGGATGCAGATGATGGTCAATGCAATTCAGAGAGTTGCAGTTTGATTTTTCAAGCAAAGTGATATATAATTAAAATAGGGCTACCCCACAGTAGCCCTACTCATAATAAAATTTTAGAAAAGAGGTAATTTTATGAAGATTGACTGGAAGAGAAAATTAACATCAAGAAAGTTGTGGGTTGCCCTTGCAGGCTTCATTTCTGGCATTATCATTTTGGTGTGCCATAATGAATCTGTTGCAGAGGCTATTGGGGCTTTGGTATTGTCTGCCGCTTCCGTTGTCGCTTACATTGTTGGAGAAGGTCTCACTGATGCTTCTTACAATGAGGCAAATGGCGTGCAGAAAGTTGAGCACACAACGAATAATACTAATACCAATACTAATGTGCAGGTTTATAGTGATGTTGATGGTAATGAATACCTCGATGCTGATATGCTTGGAGAAATTGCGGCAAGTGCAAAAAGGCACACTGACACTCTCGCAACTACCCCAAAGACCACTGGCAGAGATGGCATTACTATTGACGGAAATGAAGATGAGGTGTAATTATGGCAACAATTTATCTTGATATTGGTCACGGCGGTATTGATGAGACCGGAGTTGACCTTGGCACAAAAGGCACACTCAATGGAGTACAATACCACGAGAATTAGGCTAACCTTGCCATTGGCTTGAAAGTTATTGAAGTTCTTAACAAATATGGCCATACTGTTGTTACTAATAGAGTTGAAAACAAAAACTTCAGTACGATTGTTGGAAGTTATAACAGAGCAGATAGCAACTTGATTAATTCTGCCTCATACTGCAAAAACACCGATTGTGAGTGTATGGTGTCTATTCACAACAACTCTTATAGTGATAATGTTGCATCTGGTTATGTAATGATTTACAAGGCTGGCTCCGAAGCAACGCAAGAAGTCAAAGATAAGAGTAAGGCGCTGTGCAATAGCATTGAACCATTCATTGCAAAAGTCATTAACAAAAATGATGTGAGAAAATCATTAATGGGCAATGGGCAAGACTATTATGGCATTTTGAGATTGCACGACAAGCCCGGTGTTTTGGTTGAGTGTGGTTTTATGTCCAACACAAATGATATGGATAAAATCATTAACCAAGCAGACAAACTTGGCACTGCAATAGCAAATGGCATTGTAACGTTCTTGGGCGGTACTGTTGAAGATGAGCCAGAATATGTGGAAGATGAAAAGGACAAGCAGATTAAGGCTCTTAAGGAAGAATTGACTCAAAAGTCATTAGAGATTACAAGCCTTGTAACTCAAATTGCAAACTTGCAGAACAAAATCAATGAAGTGCTTGAGTATGACATTGATAAAAATGGAGTCACAAACGAGGAAGATGCTGTATTGCTTTTAAAGCACATTATCGACCCAGAGAGATTCCCATTAGCCTAATGAAATTATGGGTGGGCTAACAACCCACCCAACCAACCAAGAAAAATAAAGGAGTTTAAAATGGATAGTTTAAGGGAAGCATTAAGTGCTGTTGGAGTTACATACGGAGAGGTCAAAAACTTTGTCGATGAAACCTCGGCAGTTTATTTGAAAGAAGTTGATGATGTCATTCAAAGGTTAGAAGAAAATCTGTTTGAATTATCAAATGAAGATGTAAGAAGTGCGATTGTAGAGCTGTCGCTTAAGTCATATAGATTAAGTGATATAAAAGAAAAGGCGGCTCTTAAAGCAGAATGTGCAGAAACTATTAGGAAGTCCTCTTATGCAAATGCTTTCAACTCAAGCACTGGTAGTGTTGCGGTGAGAGAGAATGAGGCTTCAAATAATACAATAAATGAAGTGCTTGCAGAAAAGGTGTATGATGCTATAGCAAGTACAATGAAAACAAAATTAGATGAAATACATAGAGTTGTAGATGCTTTGAAATCAGTTCTTGTATCAAGGTTAAGTGAAGAAAAACTTGCACAAAACCAAGTTGCGCAATGAGGTGAATTAATATGAATGTTTTAGAGATGGCAAAAAAGTTAAACAGAGAGTTTAAAAATGATACTCTTAGTATTAGAGCAGATGTCACACCAACTTATGAGAGATGTGCTTGTGGTGATTTGGGTATGGACTTCCCGCTCTATGGTGGACTTCCTGAGGGAAGAGTTGCAGTGTTTAGTGGCAAGGAGCATAGTGGTAAGACGACAGCGGCTATCACATATATGGCGGCATACCAAAAGAAATACCCCAATAAAGTATGTGTGTTTGTAGATGTCGAGCACTCCCTTGACTTGCAGTTTATGGCACATATGACTGGCATTGATTGGTCGAAAGTACAGTATGTTGACCCAGTTAACATTAGTGGAGAGCAAGTGCTTGATATTATTGATGAATTTCTCACTTGTGATGATATAGGCTTGATTATTCTTGACAGTGTTGCGGCGTTGTGTTCAAGTGCAGATTATGAGAGTGATGTAGAAGAGGACAAGGGACAGAGAGCATCTATTGCAAAGGCACTCAATAAATTCCTCAAAAAAATCCTTGACAAACTTTCTGCAACAAGAGCAATACTCATTATGATTAACCAAGTCAGAGAAAAAGGCAAGACATTTACTGGTGCCACCATTTATGATGAGGTTGCTGGTTCTGCTCCCAAGTTTTATTCAAGTGTTACTGTAAGGTTTGGCAAAAGAACATTTACGGACGGAGACACAACTGACAAAACAGATGGGGAAAAGACAGATGGATTTAGGCTCAACTTTGCCATTATTAAAAACAAGACTGCAAGCACCCAAAGAGGTGGTGGCTTCTTGACATATAGGTATGACACTGGTCTTGACTGGCTCTATGATACATTAGAAGTTGCCCTTAAATATAATTTCATTTCAAGACCGAACAAATCAAGATATGAGTTGGTTAATCTTGAAAGTGGAGAAATCTATATTGACAAAGAAACTAACGAGCCCTTATCATTTGTGGGGAAAGATAAAGTAAAAGAGTATTTCGCATCACACCCAGACTTCCAGACTGAATATGTTAATATGCTCATCAGGCATATATCAAGCGATGAGAGCAACAGCAAAGATGAAGCACTACTCGACAAGAAGATTCTTGATGAAATCAAAGAAGAGGATGCCGGAGTATTAAATGGTGGCATATAAGGAGAGATTATGGAAGACGAGAGAATCATTAGAAACTTTTGGGGCAAAGAAGTTGCGAGAATCAGAAAAAGGTCTGATGGGAAATATTATATCACAGACTTTTTTGGCAAGACTCTCGGCTACTATGACCCCAAAGCAAGAAATGGGCAAGGAGCAACTTATGATTTCTTCGGCAAAATGATTGCAGAGGGAGATGTATTGTCAAGCCTTATAAAAAAGTGGGATTAATTTTGAAAAAACTTCAAAAAAGGTGTTGACAACTGTTTTTTAATATGATATAATCACAATTGGTATTGGGGAGTAGCCAAGTGGGAAGGCGGCAATCTCTAAAATTGCATATGCGTGGGTTCGACCCCCACCTCCCCCGCCAATAGTAAATAAATGCTTTAAGACAAATTTTTGGAGGTTAAAAAAAATGAAACAGACGAAGCATAGTATGGTATTGAATTATTTGACAGAGAATGACTTTGGCAAAACTCACGGAATCACTTCTCTTGAGGCAATCAGTCTCTTTGGGGCAACAAGGTTAAGTGCCATTATTTTCAACCTTAAAAAGAGTGGCATTAATGTTGTGTCTAACACAGAGGAGTCGCTGGACAGATTTGGGAACACTGTGAGATATAGCAGATATAAAGTCATTCCTACCAAAGCAGAGTAATTAAAGTTGCGTAATGGTGGGAGTTATAATATGGCTCTCACCATATTTTTTAGGAGAAATTAAAGATGATTAGAATCAAATCCAATGAATTGAAAAAATCTCTTAGCAAACTTAATGTTGCTATTGAAAAGAGTGTATTTAACCCACAGTCTGCTTGGGCTAAAATCACTATTAAAGACAACAGTGCAATTGTAGAGACTGCCAACTTTGATTATTATGTCAAGATAAAGGTCGATGTTGAAAATACAGAAGGCAATGAACTTGTTGCTATTGTAGAGGCAGAAACCCTTATCCCTCTGGTGTCTAAAATTGATGATGAGTATATTGTCCTTGAAGTAAATGACAAGGCACTTATTATAAGCACAGACACCAACCATTATACATTTCCTTTCCAGTCAACTGTTGATGTGAAAGACCTTGATATTATTGATTTTGATAGAAACTCTTTCAATGATTGCGTTGATGCTTCTTTTAGCGGCAAGACCATCTCATCTCTTGCTACCATTAATGCAAAAGGTTTTGACAATGGAGTGACTTTTAAAAAGGCTTATCAGCAGTTTATTTACTTCGACAATACTGGAGCAATTACATTTACTGATAACATTTATATTAATCCATTTAATGAAAGTAACCCTTGCTTTAGTGCTTTGCTTAATAAAACACAGGCTCAAATTCTCTCTATCTTTTCTGACTGCGAAAATGTGTCTATGTGTAAAGAAGTAGATGAAGACAGTGAGAAAAAGTGCAAAGTAAAGTTTGAGAGTGGTGATATTTATGTTGTATTTGTACTCCAGACAGTTGCCCTTACATCTCAGTTCCCCAATGTTAAGTTGAGAGATATTGCAAGTAAGACAAGCAACACCCACGTAGTCATTGACAGAAACACACTTAATAAAGCACTGGCAAGACTTATGGTGTTTGACAAAAAGTTTGGCACTAATGTTCTTGATTACTCCAAAATTGAGTGGGGAGAAAATAGTGCAAAGTTTGTTTCTGTTAAGTCCAAGAACTATGAGGTTGTACCTTATGTGTCAAGCACCAATGCCCACAATCACGAAAGTGTGATTAGGTTTGCGGACTTGGTCGAAAGACTTAAGGCTTTTACTTCAAAGGAAATTGACATTAGTTATGGAGATACTCCTGCTATTGTTCTTAATGCAGATGAACTTAAACAGTTAGTGCCAGAGATTGTAAAGAGGTGATAAAATGACGGCATTTACAAATAAAGAGAAAGAGTATATCATAAAAATGATTAAGGAAGCAAGAGAAGAACTTGACCGACTCGAAAAACAAATGAAAGAAAAAGAGGAAGAGGAAGTTGGCTTTGGAGAAGATGAGATTTTCTTGCTTTCAGCAAAGGAGTATGAAAAGTATAAAGATAAGATACCACCAATTTATGGTAGCTGGTGGTGGTTGCGGTCGAGAGGAGTTTATTCTGACTGTGCCGCATTTATCAACACTGGCGGTGGTATTGATTACAATGGGGACATTGTTTACAAGAATTACGGCGGTGTTCGCCCTGCTTTAAAACTCAAAGGGGAATATGCCGTTGGAGAAAGGATAGTATTATACTCTTTCCCTTGGATTGTAATAGATAAAAACCTTGCCATTGCCGAAGTGCCAATTGGGTTCACTGTATTTAATGTTGGCGAAAGCAATCGTTATTGCGACAGTTATATAAGAGCAGATTTGAAGAGATGGCTTGAAAACAGGAGTGAGGTTCTCAATGTCAATCGCAAAGAATTTTGAAGCCAAATTCAAATAGGACTTTTAGAAAATACCTGGAAGCACCATTGATAGATTATATGATACTACCAATGGCTTCCACGGTATTACTAATCCTTGTGACTTCATAGGTTTTTGTTTCCCGAACATTTTTTATTTGGAACTTAAAACAACAAAGGGCAACACACTCCCACTTGATAGAATAACATAGTATGATAAGTTAATTTAGAAGAGTGGCATTAAAGGAGTTAGGTCTGGGGTGGTAATTTGGTTTTATGACAAAGATAAAACAATTTATTGCCCCATTTCTCAAATCAAGCAAATGAAGATTGATGGCAAAAAATCTGTTAATCTAAAAAATCTTATTGATAAAAAAGAATATAAATATTACGATATTTAGGGCACAAAGAAAAAGGTCTATTTTGACAATGATTATACTATTCTAACACAAATGGAAGATGGAGATTGAAGATGAAAAAGATGGTTCTTAATGTAAAAATAAATGTTCCCGATAATTTTGAATGTGGAGATTGCGAAAATTGTCCATTAAGTGCAATATCAACTTATGAGTCATATAGTTACATAGACGAAAAGTATATCTGCAAAATAGGATACAATAAACCAATTTGCCCACTAGAACAGGAATCGGTAGATTGGCGTAATGATGTTCTAAAATATCCATATACATTTCCAAATACAGTGGCTACATATGCCGCCCCAGTACTTAGGGATGACAATGATTATGTTGTTTTAACTCAAATGGAAGAAGGAGATTAAAAATGAAAAAGTTATTATTTTTAATGGTATTTGTTGCCATATTGTTAATTGTGGTTGGTTGTCAGGAGATTAAACCGCCAACACCGACCCCACACGAAACACCAACACCAACAGAAGATGTCACTATTATGCCAACAGAAGAAGTTGTTGAAACCCCATATGAAACAGAAGTAATTACTCCAACAGAGGCAATAACAATAGAACCGCCACCAACACCAACAGAGGAAGTGACAGCAGTGCCTACAAACACCCCAACGCCTACCACAACAGAAACTCCAACCCCTACCCCAACACCGACTCCAACACCAACTCCAAGCCCAGAGCCTACCCCAGACTATATTTTTACAGTCACAGATAAGGTGTGGTCTTTGTTCGATAGGGCATTTAATGATGGGGATGTGTTTTCTGATTATGTAAAATATCATTTAGATGCTTGGGGCATTGGCACAAAAGTTTACTCTAATAAAATTACTTTTATGGATGATATTGAATTGCAGTTAAATGGAGCGACAAGATTTAACTTCGGTCTTGCAGAAATGCACATCAATATGACCTATGACGGAATTACATCATCTATCTTCGACAGTTTTATAAAAGATAATCTATTTATCTACAACACCAATGCAGATAGCCCCAATTGGGAGAGCATCGCAACGGCACACATTATTCCTTGTTTATCTACAATGACATATGGTGGTGGAGTAGCAACCATTGAAGTGCCAGAGGAATTACCCCCAACAAGTGCAAACAAATTAGATGGGGCTACAAGCCACAAACTTCTCACAGCACTCATTAGTATGTTCAAGAGAGAGCATAGAGATTATATTACTAGTGGGGCATTAAGAGAAGTTTTCGAAGCAAACAACATTTTAATTCATCAACTCAAAGAAAATGGGCAGACTAAATATGTTATCAACTTTACCGAAAAAGACACAAAGGCTCTCATAGAGAAAGTGCTTGGGAAAACTGGTGCGCTGACTGGGGCAGAGATTTATAAGATTAGAGAAAAGTATGCTTCGAATATGACCCTTGAAGTAAAGGATAATTCAATCTCTGTTTCTCTTGGGGATAAATCCCCTATTCAATATTTGTACTTTGGGAAAGTGAGAGAGAATGTTTATTCATTTAGAATTAAAGTTAGTATTGATGACTCAACATTTGATTTGAGCGGTCAACTTACTAACCAAAACAGAGTGCATATAATTGACATTGGTAACGCCTTTGTAGTTCTCAATAGTAAGTCAATAATTGAGAATGGAAAGTTTAATGTTGTATTTGATTTAGACGCTCATACACTTGTTGTCAAAGCAAATCTAGTAAATAGCACACCAACCATTCTCTCTTTGCAAAGATACTCAAATCCATATAAGGCAGTCGCTACTATTAACTTGTCAACATTTGTTGACCAATCGGTTGTAACACCAGACAGTATTTATTATGGGTTTTTAACTAAAGATTTGGTGCTGACCATTGAAGCAGACAATGTTGTTATAAATGTTCCAAATTTTTAAAAATAACTGTTGACAACCACTTTTTAATTTGATATAATGACAGCGTAACCACTTTTAGGAGGGGGAAGAGGGCTGATGGCAATCAACTATAAGATTCAGAATCCAATTACGGAGATAGAGTTTTTGTGGCGAAAGCACATCAACCCTCTTGTTTCACAAAACGATTTAAGGAATGCAATTTCTTGCATAGCAAGAGAGGGCAACACATATGATTATATACTCTTTACATTGCAGTATGTAATCAATAATGGGCTTGTATTGAACTACCCCAATGGGTTAAGGTATTATGCTGGGGAGGAGGATATTAAGCAAGCATATATCAAAGCAAATTTGCCCAACAATGATATATATTCATTTAAGGCAGATACAAACCAAGAGGACACTTCATTTTCATTCCAGAAAAAGAAGTCGGGGTTTCAAAATATTTTAAAAGGAAGCAATTAGGATGAACAACATTGAACAATTGAGTGACGTAAAGTCAGAGAGCGGAATTATAGGCACATTAATATATCACCCAGACTACATAGCCCACAGTGATTATTTGAAGCCTAATTATTTTTACGAAAAAGACAATGCTTGTATTTTCTGGGCAATACAAGAGTTGTACAAAAAGGGCATCACTAATATTGATGCCTACAACATCTCCAACCAGCTCCAAAGCAATAAGGCAGTTTGGAATACCATTGAACAATATAACCTCTCCAATGTACAAGAGTTTGTAGACTTATATAAAAGAGTGGCGAGGAACAGTCTTCCAGAGTATAAAATGCTTGTAGACAATGTTGTCTCTCTTGCCTTTAGGAGAGACCTTGTCAAAACAGTCAATGAAGTAGACATTGATTGTTTCGACAAGAAAAAGACTCTTGAAGAGTTAAGTGCAAGCACCTATAATAAATTAGATGAATTAACCAAGAAGTACATTGTCTCTGGCGACATTACAACCCTCGGGGAAAATATAGACTCTATTTGGGAAGAGATAGTCAATAGAAGAAGTGATAATGGTATATTTGGACTTCCCTCTAAATATAAGAGTTTTATGCCCTACTTCACATATGAGCCCGGAGAATTGGTTGTATTGCAAGCAAAGTACAAGCAGGGTAAATCAGTCTTCCTTATGAATGAGGCTGTACACAAACTCAGAAACGGGGTGCCAGTACTTGTTGTAGATAGTGAAATGCCTACAAGATTGTACACAGAAAGGCTTATTTCCCACGTCTCTGGTGTTAGTATTTACAAAGTTAAAAGTGGTGAATACACAGAAGAGGAAGAGGCTAAAATTAAAGAAGCAATAGAGTGGATTAAAACACAACCCCTTGTCCACTTGTATGATGCAAGTATGACAATGGAAAAACTTTACTCTATATGCAAGATGCTCCAAAATAAAATTGGGCTTGGCTTTGTAGTCTATGATTACATTAAATCAAATGAAACATCTGCGAGTGATAACTACAACTTGCTCGGTGCTAAATGTGATTTTCTTAAAAACAACATCGCTGGTGAGTTGGACATTCCAGTGTTGGCCGCTTGTCAGTTGAATAGGCAAGGAGAGATTGCAGACTCAATGAAAATCAACAGATATCTCTCTGTTGGTATTAAGTGGGAATACAAAACACAAGAAATGATGGCAAGAGATGGAGTACAGTGTGGAAATGCTTTTGCGAAGATATATGTAAATAGATTGGGAAGACAAATGCCAGAAGATGATGAAAGTGCATATATTGACTTTATTTTCGATGGTGATATAATGACAATCACAGAGGCTTCTCAACACGATAGAAGTTCTGGAGAAGATTTGTTTTAAAAAATGACAAGCAGGGCAATTGCTATGATAAAAATTTTTAATGAAGATTGTTTAGAAACAATGAAAAATATGGCAGAAAAAACAATAGATATTGTTCTAACTTCCCCGCCGTATAACAATAGTCGCACATCACATACTGATTATTGTATGGAAGAGCATATTTGCAATTATGCCTTTTATGATGATAACAAGCCAAATGAAGAATATTGCCAGTGGATATGTGATATTTTTGATGGGTATAATAAAATATTAAAGCCTAATGGGGTTGTGCTGTTTAATATATCTTACGGCAGTGAAAACCCAACTGTTATGTTTGAATGTATTTGCGACATTTGCAGAAAAACTTCATTTATGATAGCAGATGTCATTACTTGGAAAAAGCGTTCTGCACTACCAAATAACACATCTCCAAATAAATGTACTCGTATTTGTGAATATGTTTGTGTGTTTTGTAGAAAAGAGGAATATGATACATTTAAAACATCTAAGGCAGTAAAAAGTTATAGTGGGACTGGACAGCCATATTACTCTTCTATTTTTAATTTTATAGAGGCAGATAACAATGATGGAACAAATGAATTAAACAATGCTACATTTAGTTCTGAATTTGTTTGCAAATTATTAGAAATGTATCTGCCAAATGGTATTGACAAAAAAGATATTTTGGTGTATGATAACTTTATGGGCACTGGCACTACTGCTTATGTCTGCAACAAACTTGGCATAAACTGCTATGGCAGTGAAATAGACCCAAAACAAGTAGAGTATGCTATGGACAGAATAAATGGGGTTAAAACATCCCCCAAAGATAATGATTTGGCAATATTCAATTGGGGCATAAACTAAGGAGGATTTGAAGATGGATTTTGAAAAATTTGCGCTTATTGATGATATTGATGTAGAAGAAAATGAGGAAGATGCTAAGTACTCTAAAAAGATATCTATACCTCAATATCTTCCATCAAGAAACAAGCCAGATATTCGTATGCTTTATAACAATGACAAATATATAAAGTTGTGCCATAAAATATCTAATGCTACCAACATAACAGAGGATGAGAAGAGATTTTTGATGTTTGCCGCTACAAGGCATATAGTATTTAACTATTCCCAGATAGCAGATTACTATGCTCATTCTAACAAAGAGATGCAAGAACTTATGGAAGAGTCTGCTCTTGTAATAATTGACTTTGATGATGCCATTGCTAATGGTTATGTGAAGTTGAGTAAAAATATAGAGGAGATAATGAAAGTATCTGGAAGAGTGGCAGAAGAGAAAAAAGAGGGAGGGTTGAGCAAAAATGATTGTTGAAAAAGCAGAAAATATTTTTGATAAAATTCATAGAAGTGATTTTGAAGAACTCGCCAATATAGCATCTTTATATGATGATATTTCTTCTGAGGAGCTTTGTAAATATTATGATGATAAAAATCAAATATTAGAGGATTTGAAAAAAGAGTGGGAAAAAAGCTTAGAAGAAGATGCCCCAAATTATTCAGTATATGGGCATCCAGCATACCTAAATGAATCTTTTGTATGCTGGAAAACATATTCAAGAAAATATGTAAAGCTAATTAAACAATATCTTAAAACTAAAGATTGCGAAATAAATGTAGGAGAAGTTGAAAATATTCTCGATATGGGTTGTGGGTGTGCATATAGCACCATAGCTTTAAAGGCCGTATTCCCAAATGCCCACATTATTGCTAGCAATATTAAAGACACTTTACAATATAAAATAGATAAATATGTGACTGACAATATAGATGGATGCGACATCATAGATGAGAAAGATACATTTAATCTTGAGAAAATAGATATGATATTTGCGAGTGAATTTTTTGAGCATCTTGTTTCCCCCATAGACCTTTTGTCCAAAATAATTCAGACATATAAGCCCAAATATATTATATTTGCTAACACATTTACCCAAATGGCCATAGGGCATTTTAAGAAATATAATGTATATGGAAAATGGGAAGATGGACACTCTACATCAAGAGCCTTTAATAAGTGCTTGAGATTAAATGGGTATTGCAAGATAGATACTGGTTTTTTTAATAATAGACCCAACATATATAAATTATGTGGAGAAAATGATTCTAAAAATACAAGGTATAATATTTTAGAGGAATAATTATGAGAAAAGATTTTGCTATTTTTATATTAAGCCACGGGAGAGCAAATAAACTTATAACCCTTGATACTTTGAAAAAGGCCGGTTATACTGGCAAGTGGTATGTAATAGTTGACAATGAAGATTCCACTATTAATGACTATATAAATAAATGTGGCAGAGAACATATTATTGTTTTTGATAAAATAGAAAAGGCTAAACATTGTGATACTATGGACAATATAAATAAAAGAAATATCGTCTTATTCGCTAGGAATAGTTGTCATAGTATCGCGAAAGACCTTGGATTAACCTATTTCCTTGAACTTGATGATGATTATAACCGTTTTGAGTTTAGGTGGGAAGATGGGGAAAAACTTAGAACAGCCGTAGTTGAAAACTTTGATGGCATATGTGATTGCTTCATAGATTTTTTAGAATCAACTCCAACCAAAACAATAGCATTTGCCCAAGGTGGGGACTTAATTGGCGGAGTAAATGGCACCAAATTTCAAATGGGCTTATTGAGGAAAGCAATGAATTCATTCTTCTGCAAGGTTGATAGACCATTTGAATTTTTCGGCAGAATCAATGAAGATGCTAATGCTTACACATTATTAGGTTCAAGGGGAGACTTATTTTTTACTTGTACTAAAATAGATTTAGTACAAACTACTACACAGCAAAATAGTGGGGGCTTAACAGAGAGCTATCTTGAACTTGGCACATATGTTAAATCATTTTATACGGTAATGGCTTGCCCTTCTTGTACTAAGGTCACGGAGATGGGAGCTGGTCACGCAAGAATACACCATAGAATAGATTGGGAGAGGGCAGTACCAAAAATTATAAGTAGTGATTTTAAATTAAAATAAAAGTTGAACAATATGAAAAATTTGGTTGGGATTTTTAAAATCATCTATTGACAAGTTGGGGCATATAGATTATAATGTCTATGTAAGGAGATATTTGTGCAATGACAATTGACAAAGCAACAATTGAACAAATAAATGCAAGCATAGACCTTGTAGAATATGCCTCTCAACAAATGAATCTCATTAAAAGGGGCAAGGACTATTTTTGTTCTTGCCCTCTTCACGAAGACAAAACCCCCTCTCTTTCTTTTAATAGTGAAAGGAATCTCTTCTATTGCTTTTCTTGTGGAAAGGGTGGGGGCATTATTAACTATCTGCAATACTTTGAAGGTCTGTCATTTGATGATGCAGTAAATAAAGCAATTAAACTATCTAATGGCAAAGTTGAGCTGAGCAAATCAAATGCTATGTCCTTTTTAAAGTCAATCAAAACAGAAAGTGAGCAAATTGCCCATAAAGTGCTTGACAAAAGCATTTATGAGAAGTATAATAAAGGAGAAGTGACTCTTTGGCAACAAGAGGGCATACTTCAAAGTGTAATGGATTTGTACGAGATAAGAATTGATACAAATCAAAACAGAATTGTATACCCGGTATATGATATGCAAGGCAACTTCATTAACATTAAGGGGAGGACAATGTACCCCAACTATAAAGAGTTGGGGATACCAAAATACATTAACTATTTCCCAGTCGGCACAATGGACTATTTTCAAGGCTATAATGTGGCAAAGGATTATATCAAAGATGAAGTGATTGTCTTCGAGGGAATCAAGTCAGTTATGAAAGCCTATGGCTGGGGATACAAGAATTGCATATCGGCAGAAAAGCACACTCTTACAAATGAGCAAGTTGATGCATTGGCTTCAATGAAGTGTGATGTAGTATTTGCCTATGATAGTGATGTAGACTACTATTCTAAAGATGTGTTAAAGAGTTTGCTTAAATTGAGCAAGGTGTGCAATGTTTACATTATTACAGACAGCATAGGTTGGCTTGGGGCAAAAGATGCCCCAGTTGATAAAGGGAAAGAAACTTGGGATTTCTTATATGGAAGCAGGGAGAAACTAAGATGAAAAAAATGAGCAATTGGCTTAATACTAATTCATTTAATGAAAAAGATGAATATTATACTCCTCGTATTTTAGTAAAACCAATACTCCAATTTGTTAAACCAAATAGCACAGTTTGGTGTCCATTTGATACAAAGGATAGTGAATTTGTTATTGCGCTCAAAGAAGCAGGACATAACGTTATATATAGCCATATATGGCTTGGGCAAGATTTTTTTCAATATGAACCAAAAGAGCAATATGACTGTATAATCAGCAACCCGCCATTCACAAGAAAATTAGAGGTATTTGATAGGTTGTATAAACTGGGGAAACCATTTGCGATGATATGTGGGCTCCCAATACTTAATTATCAAGAGGTTGGTGAATTCTTTTTAGACAAAGAGTTACAATTGCTGATAGTTGACAAAAAAGTAAGTTTTGATGGTAATACTGCCAGTTTTAATAATAGTTATTTTTGCTATAAAATGTTGCCCAGAGATTTAATGTTCGCTCATTTAGAGCATAACAATTCTGGGAATAATTTTACTCCAAGTAAAATGATGGCACAAAAGCAAAATGAAGGCGACATAAAAACTTGGGATTTTGAGGAAGAAGAAATATGAACTACACTCCATATCACATTCACACAATGTACAGTAATGGAACAACCAACATTGACTCTGTTACTGACTATAAAGATTATATCGACAAAGCAGTAGAACTTGGGATGACCGCTTTTGGGTTTAGTGAACACGGCAATATTTTTTCTTGGCTTCACAAGAAAGAGTATATAGAGTCAAAGGGCTTAAAGTATATCCACGCAGTTGAGGCATATTTGACCGAAACCCTCGATGAGAAGAAAAAGGACAACTACCATTGTGTTCTTATTGCCAAGAATTATGAGGGAGTTAAAGAAATCAATAGACTGGTTTCTGCTTCTTACAATAGAACAGATAATCATTTCTACTACTCCCCCAGAATATCTTTCGATGAATTATTCTCTACAAGTGATAATATTATTGTCACAACCGCTTGTCTTGGTGGAGTGCTGAATGAGGGTTCTCCTATGGCAAAGGAAAAGTTTATTGCCTTTCTTGCCAATAACAAAGATAGATGCTTCCTTGAAATCCAACATCATAATTGTGAGGAGCAAGCCAATTATAACAAAATGCTTTATGAGTTGAGCAAGACCATTGGTGTGCCTCTTATTGTTGGCACAGATGCCCACGCAATCAATGAAGAGCATCTCAAAGGTAGAAGCCTTCTCCAAAAAGCCAAAGATGTTAAGTTTGCCAATGAAGATGATTTTGATATGGTCTTTCACACTTATGAAGAACTCATTGAGGCATATAGCAAGCAAGGTTCATTGCCCATAGAGGTAGTCAAAGAAGCCTTGGAAAACACCAACAGAATGGCTGATATGGTCGAAACATTTGAAGTAGACCGCTCTGCCAAATACCCCAAACTCTATGAGAATAGCGAAGAGGTTTTCAAGCAGAAAATCAATGAGGGATATATTTCTCGTGGCATATACAAACTTCCTAATGCGCAAGAATATATTGATAGAATAAGATATGAGTTTGATGTATACAAGCATAATGGGGCAATAGATTTTATGCTTCTTGAAGAGAATTATAAAAAGGCTATGAGAGAGGCTGGTGTCAAATATGGTTATTCCAGAGGCTCTGTATCTGGAAGCTTAATTGCCTATTTGCTCTACATCACAGAAATAGATAGTGTCAAATATAATCTCAATTTTGAAAGGTTTATGAATAAGGAAAGAATAAGCCTTGCCGATGTTGATACGGACTGGTATTCTGTTGATAGAGAAACTGTCAAGCAATATCTCTATCACAAAGAGGGATTGTATTGTTGTGATATTATAACCTTTAATACTATTGCCCTTAAAGGTGCTATTGATGATGTTTGTAGAGGGCTTTATAAGAGAGGGGAAGATGATAAGACATATCTTGCAATAGCAAAAGATATAAAGACTCTTGCAGAATCAAATGAGGAAGAAGCAAGAAAGAAGTATAAAGAAGTATTTGAATATGTAGACATAGTCAATGGAGTCATTGTGTCGATAGGAAACCACCCTGCTGGCTGTGTTGTGTCGCCCTTCCCAGTAGATGAATGGTTTGGCACTTGTACTACATCTACAAACCAATACCCCATTTCAACTCTTAATATGAAAGAGATTGACTCTCTTAATTTTGTAAAGCTTGACATTCTCGGTCTCGACAACATTGGACTGATTTACAAGACTTGTGAACTTGCCAATATACCATTTGCAACACCAGACAATATTCCAAGCGATGATGTGCAAGTTTGGAAGAGCATAAGAGATGACACAACTTTGATATTCCAGTGGGAATCTGATTATGCAAGTACATTGCTCAAATCATTATTTAGCCAAGAGACAATATCTAAAATCAAGAGGGCAAACTCCAATTTTAGTTACATTGATTTGTTTTCAATGGGCAATGGTGCAATAAGACCAGCGGGAGACTCTTATAGAGAAAACTTGTCTCACGGCATATATAAAGATAATGGTTGTAAGCCTCTTAATGATTTTCTTGCTCCCACACTCGGGTATTTGGTTTACCAAGAGCAAGTGATTGAATTTTTGCACAAGTTCTGTGGTTATACAATGGGAGAGGCTGATGTTGTAAGAAGAGCATTTTCTAAAAAGACTGGCACAGAAAAGCACATTCCAGAGATAGAGAAAGGCTTTTGTGAAACAATGCTTAAAGACTACAATATGCCCATAGAACAGTCAAGTAAGATTGTAAAAGACTTCCTACAAGTCATTGAGGATGCGAGCAATTATCTTTTCTCTAAAAACCATAGTGACCCTTACTCTTGGATTGGCTATATTTGTGGCTACTTGAGATATTACTACCCGCTTGAATTTCTTACAAGTGCTTTAAATATTTGGGAGCAAGACCAAGCAAAATCTGCCGACATAATTGCTTATGCAAAGCAAAGAGGGGTTAAAGTAGAGGGTATACAGTTTAGGCATTCTCGCTCGCAGTATACCTTTGATAAAGAATCAAATACAATTTATAAAGGGATTGCTTCTATTAAATATCTTAATGGACAAGTTGCAGATGAATTGCTTACTCTTGCTAATAATCATTATGATTCATTTGCAGAATTGTTAAGAGATATAAGTGAATTGAAAATCAACTCAAAGCAACTGGCAATATTGATAAATCTTGGCTTCTTTAAAGAGTTTGGGGACACGAATAAATTACTTAAAATAAATAGCATTTTTGGTGTTCTCTATAACAAGTCTGCTGGTGTAAATACACTCAGTGGGATTGGCATCAAAATGGATGACTATAGACCTTATATTATCAAATCAAATGCAAGGAGCGCAACCATTGATGTTGTGGAAATGCTCAAGCATATTGAGGTAGAGTATGAGCCAAGAAATGTAAAGCAAGATGTCAATGCTATGGTAGAGTATTTAGGTTATATCGACATTGCAGACCCACAATATGATAAAATGCTTGCTGTGCTCGACATAGACACCAAGTATACTCCCAAAATGAAAGTGCACGCACTCAAAACTGGCAAGACATTGGAAGTAAAAATCTCAAAGCCCATATACAACCAAACTCCAGTTAAAAAGGGAGATATCATAAAGGTGCTTGCACAAGAGATTAAGCCCAAGACAAAGAGAGATTACAGCGGTAATTGGATAGCAACCGATGAGAAAGAAATTTTTATTACAAAATACATAATTCTTTAAAAAAGTGCTTGACAAGTACTTTGAGATATAGTATAATACAATAGAAGTGACAACTTCGAGGAGGTGCAACTTATGACAGTGGCGAAAGATAAGAATTGGGCGTGGTTGACCAAAAACTCAATCAACTCAAAAATTAAAACCAATCAAGGTATTTTCGAAGCATACATAAGCCACGGTGGAAATGCTTCTGTTTACATTGATGAAGACATCACACATACTTACAAATTGGGGGAATATGAAATCCTCGAAACAAAAACACAAAGGAGATAAATTATGGATTTTTTCAAACTTGGCAAAGGCGAAAGCGCTATTATTAAGATTCTGCACACAAGCATTGACACCATCCCGCTTGTAAAGGTACATACTGTTCCCAATAGGGTTAATGGTAGTATTTATAACATTCCAGTAAAGTGCAATGCTGTTGATGGTAAAGAGTGTGCATTGTGTGCCTCTTATCCCAAAATGGAATATATTAGAGTGCTTACTCTTTATGATTTTAGAGATGGAAACACAAAGGTGTTTAAGACTACAAGCAAGGCTCTTATGGCCGGCATTGATGAGGCTATCAAGGAGTGGGGTACAAAACTCAATGACCTTACATTTAAGATTTCCAGAGAGAGCAATGAGTTTGGCACATATGGTATTGCAGTAGTGCCCTCTACCAAATATACAATGACGACTGCACCCGAAGTTGAAGTTGATACAGACACTACTTATAGGCTTGGTCTTTATAGAACCAATGACGAGATGAAAGAGTATCTCAAAACTGGCATTATGCCCAAGCATCAGAAGTCTGAGGGTGCTGGCACTTTTGTTGGTAGCAATGTAGATTATTTTGCTCCAAAGGCAAATGTTGTTGCCCCAACTCCTGCTCCTACAAAAACTGAAACACAGGTAACTTGGACTTATGAATCTGCAACTCCTACGGCAACTCCCACACCCACAACTACTTGGGCTCCTCCTACCGATGTAACACCAAACACGCCTATTAGTACTGTCGGCGATGTTGCTACATTTACTGCACCAGATGATAATTTTGTAATGCCTTTCTAAAAATGAATGCAGAATAGAAAGAACTACTCTCTCTCAGCAATAAGGGAGATTTAGGGGAATACAATCTCTATAAGGCACTGCAAGGGAAAATAGATGGAAAGTATCTATTCAACTTGCACGTGCCTTGTGGCACTTCTATAAGTGAAATTGATTTAGTATTGATACACAAAACTGGGCTCTATGTTTTTGAATGTAAGAATTATAGAGGGAAAATTTATGGGAGTGACAATGATGAATACTGGGTGTCTAAAACAAGAAATGGTGCATTTTCATTTTACAATCCAATCAAGCAAAATGAGGGGCATATAAGAGCACTAAAATCTCATCTTGACATTCCTATGTACAACATTGTAGTGTTCAGCAACACAAGTATTCTTAATGTACATTGCAATCATTTAGTGACACAAATCAACAAAGTAGACAAAGATATACAAAAAATTATTCAAGATTCTACAACGACAATAAATGTAGATTCTATATACAACACACTTCTTCCTTTCTCAAAAGACTAATTTGACAATTCCCCTTATTATAATATAATATATATATGAACCATATTGAGAAAAGGAGGCTTGAAAATAGTGCAAGTTTTAACAGAAGTCAAGAGAAGAGACTTGTTGTCTAAATCTTTAAATAGTGTTAAAGGTAAGCAGAGATACAAGAGACGCTCGAAGAGCACTATAAAAAGAGTTGTATCCAACTTTAACAATCTCAATATGGATGACCTTTTTAAAAGGGGAAAGTTTACAATTGTCATTCCAGTTCAAGGGGAGACAGACAATTATGAAGTAAAAATCATAACAACTGGTTTTCTCGAAGAACTGCATAAATAGATGGCAATATCGAAAAACTTTGATTTAAAGACAGTTACAAAGACATTGACAAGTTGTTTTGACAGAGATGATGTGTTTATATATTGTACTTGCCCTGATACCAAATATCGCTTTTAGTACTGGAGCACGCAAAATAAGTACAATTCGGGACCGCCACAAAACAGCAATGGCAAAAGAATAAGAAACCCTAATGATACTCTTGGGTCAACTTGCAAACACGGACTTTTGGTATTAAGCAATAACTCTTGGATACTTCCTTGCGGAAGAGTCATTGTCAACTATGTTGAGTGGATGAAGCAACACAAAGAGCAAATGTATGCAGAGCAAATCTATCCAGCCATTTATGAGCAAGACTATGAAGATGCAATGCAGTATGATATGCTTGCCAAGGACGAACTTGCCAAAGGTGCTGGTGATGATGATGAAATCAAGGCTGGCAACATTCACAAGGGAAGAGATGCTCAGGGTAGATTCACAAGTGACCAAGAGCCGGGACAATTTAGAAAAAATAATCAAAACAATAAACCACAAAATAACCAACAAAACAATCAACAAAATGATAATCAAGAGGAGAACCCGCAATGATTTACAGAATGAACATTAAAAATATAGATGATATGGAATTAAATGAGATATGTGCCAGCATTAAAGAAGTTTGGAGCAATGACTATGATTATGAGGACTTTGCAGTAGACCTTACTACTGATGGTGCGTATGTTTATGGAGAGTTAATTCTCACTAATGATGAAGATTATTGGCTTGAGGGAGACATTGTCTATGATGCTGTTGAATTTGCTATTGATGATGAGATGACAAAAGAAAAGGCAATGGCAGAAAAGGATTTGGCAACGCTTTTAAATAGTTACGGATTTAGGAAGCCGAGGAGATAAATATGTTTAATGTGCTCCAAAAATGGATATGGAATGACAATGCAGTAGAAAACCTTGTCAACCATTTGATATTATGGAAATATAGTGGTGGTGGAGGCACTAGTGAAGAAATTACTGGTGCTACCTTTCCATTGCTTCTTCCAAGCGCACTTAATAAAGCATTAACAAAATTGTTGCAATATGGTAAGGTAGAATAGGATGGAACTCCTACGCCAACAACGCCTGTTGACATCAAGTGCAACAATGGTACTTTGAAGTTGAAGGACAGAGAGTTGCCAATTGGCTACACGAGAATTGAAAGTATTGCTTTTGATTCGAATTTTTACTATAATACAAACGAAAAGTTGTATGGCAGTGACATAGTTACAATAACTATCGATGACTTTGTATAGTCTGGACAAAACCTTTTCGGTTGCTATTCTGGTACTGGTGATGACGCTGTAAACTTCTCTTTGTATATCTACGGCACTTCTACTGGACAAGCATATTGGAGATACAACAAAACGCTCTATCGACCAACTGTGGGGAGCACAGAAAGGCGCACCATTACATTTGGTGCTGGTGGGACTACTGGCTTTAAAACTAATGTTTCCTATAATGCTCAAGAATTTGAAACAACCGCAGTGGCTTACATTGGTGCATTACCCAATTCTTCTTCTTCAAAATTCGAAGGCACAATCATTGGCAATATTACAGTTGGGGACAGATTAAGATATATTCCCTGCATTAGAGAGTCAGATGGAGCGATTGGTTATTATGAATTAATGAATCGAAACTTTCTTGAAGCCCAAGGTAGTGGTACTCCCGTTGCTGGTGCTCCAGACATTACTCATATGGCATTGGAAGTAGTTGGAACTCCCGAAGTGTTGAGTGTTGCCGCAAATATGTTCTCTCAAGATAATTATCTTGATGCTTATTGTGCCGCTGGCGGCACAATTACAACACACAACAATTCACGATGCTTTGTAATTGAGTGCAAACCGGACACGGAATATCGATGTATATTCGACAATTCTGATGTGTCTGCTCCACGATGCGTTATTAATGGATTTGCGAAACAACCTGAAGTTGGTATGAAAGGTACACAGGTTTGCTACTCTTCGCCAAACACCAGTGCAAAACTGCACGACACTACTTTCACAACCGAGAGTGATGTTCACTATCTTGTGTTGTGGTTGATGTATAATAAAAATGACAGCGACACTATCAAGGCAGTAGACAAGACAGTTCTTTATGAGACGGTGACTGCTCAAACTGCTTCTGCCGTTGATTTGCTTGCCGTAGACAATTACAAGGACACGCAGGATATTATTAGTGGTGCAATAACAAGGCGAGTTGGGGTTAAGGTTCTTGATGGGACGGAAAGTTGGAACGACACTGACTTTTCACAGTATAATCGAGTTTATGTCACAATCTCAGATAGCGCGAATGCTGCAAATGTGCGCGTACTGCCAGCGTTGTGTTCGCATTTTGTAAATTTACACAATCGAGAGCCAATAGGTGACGTAGTTATAGGACAGTTCTATGCCAGTTCAAAGCAATATTACTTCCATATCCCACAGAGTAGTTTGGACGAGTTTAAGGCTTGGCTTGCCGCTCAATACGCTGCTGGTACTCCAGTGATTGTTCTTTATCCACTTGCTGAGCCAACCACTGAGCAAACTACGCCCCAACCTCTCTCTACTGTCAAAGGTGATAACTTGCTTACAGTTACTGCTGAAGTCGATGATATTACTTTTGATGTTACATATACTAAAAAACAATAAGAAAAATAAAAGGAGAATTAACACAAATGGAAGATTTTACGATAAAGGAAACTTACAAGTTACCAAGTTTAGGCAAGATTTATGATGTTGAAGTCCCAGAAGATATTACAATTCGCTCTATGACCATCAATGAAGAGATGATGAGGCTGGGTGGAAATGGTACTTGGAGAGCATTAGCAGATATGTTAGATGCTTGTATTTTAACTCCTATGCCAATCTCTTCTTATGATTTATGCACAGCAGATTTTACTTTCTTGTGGCATAGATTAAGGGTTGTAACTTATGGCAATAAGTACCCTTTAACTTGTGAATGCCCTTACTGCAAATTCCAAAACAATTTCCAAATTGACTTGCTTCAACTTCCAGTCATTTATTATGATGATGAAGCAAAGAAGTATCAAGCCTTTGAACTCCCAGTAAGCCAAAAGCAAGTAACTCTTAATATTCAAACTCCTCATATGCTTGATGCTATTGATAGCAGAATGAAAGCAATGAGAGAAAGACAAGGAACAAATTACAATTCAGATATTCTTCTGGTATTGCAATTAGCCTTAAATACAGTTGATGGGGAAGCATTAGATAATACTTCCAAAGAATTGTTGTTAAGACAACTCCCAATGCCAGATATTAACAAACTCCTTATTGCAACAGATAAGTTAAATAATGCTTTTGGTCTCGGAGTTAAAGTGGATGCTGAATGTGATAATTGTGGCCAAACATTTACAACTATCTTCCAGCAAGGGTCTGAGTTTTTTCGACCCAGTGTAGACTTCTAATGGAGAAGCCTACGCCCCCAAAAGATTAAAAGAGATTATTAAGGAAAGATATATTATAAGCAAAAGGATTAACACATCATATTATGACATTGGCAAGATAACTCCTTTTGAAAGAACAGAAATATTAAACATCATTAAAGAGGAAGTCGAGAAAGAAGACGAGGCGTACAAGAAGATTAAGAGTGAGCACAGCAACAATCGGAGGTGAAGTTAATGGCTCAAAATCCAATGGATGAGATGCAAGCGTCGTCGGAACAGGCATTAAGGTCGATACTTGGCAACATAAGAACTGCCAATGAAGCTTACATTCAAGAGACATAGGACAGAGTTGCATAGTCTTTGCAAATGCAACAAAACGCTCTTAATTAGGCAAGACAAGATGCCGTCAAAGAAATCCAAAAATATAGAGCGGAGATGGCAAAAGCCGATGAAGATGACAAGAAACGCCTCTAGGAAAAAATTGACCTCATAAGCCGGTAGATGAGCGCCGAAGAGGAAAGGTTCACTAAACAGGCATTATTCAGCGCCAAAGAAATAGAGCTTGAAAAACAAAAGCAAAAGACGCAAGAGCGGTTAAATCAACTTCAGGCACAAGCAGATAGAGACCTTAAACAGCAATTAAGCGGCCAACATATGGCAACAGAGGCTATGAGCAAAGGTGTCAATGCCTTAACTAATGGGCCGCAAAAAGAAATCTCTGCCTCTAAAATTCTCACCCCCAAACTTGATGCTTTAATAGAGGGCAAAGAAGAAGAGTTAAATGTTTTATATGACCAGTTAGAAGTTGCCGATGAAGAGCATAAGCGTGCTATCGAAGAGCAGATAGAAAATAAGCAGGCAGAAATGGAAAGAGCCAAAAGAGAAAAGGCTCTTTATGATGGCATAAATAATCTCAACTCCAACTTTGTACAAGAGGTTAATAAGGCGGTTCAAGTCCTTGAAGAGAATGAGTTAAAAGCCAACACAAGGCTGATGGGCACTAACAAGGTCTTCACAAGCACTTGGGGCAAAGTTGCTGGAATGACAGAGATTATGTCGGAGATTAATAAAAATCTTGCAATCTCTCCTTTTGTAAAGCAACAAGATGTTATTAAAAATATTTCTAATGGAATAGCCAGAGGCATTGTTACCAATGTAGAACTAAGAGGTTATTTAGACACTATCAAAGACGGCATTGTTTCAACATTTGATGCCTTTGATGAAAAGATAAATAGATTAATTAGGGTACAACAGCAAGACAGTTCTGCGGCAAGGATGGGTATGGAAGCATCCTTGATGAAGTTGTACAACCAAATGTTTGAGACAAGTGAATACTTGCAGAATGGTTTTGATAATGTTACTGATGCTATTTATGAAGCAAGTTCTATCATAGGAGCGGCACAAGCAGAAGAGATGGAGTTTGTGTTGCAAAAATGGTTAGGCTCTTTGTATAGTGTTGGTATGAGTGGTAGCACAGTAAGTTCTTTGGCTGGCGCTATTGGTCAGTTAGCAAGTGGTGATATAAGCGGCGTCGGTAGTGGTGCTCAAAACCTTATTGCTATGGCATTAACCAGAACCAACTTAACTTATGATAAATTATTAACTGGTGGAGTAAGTGCTGATGAATTAAATACCTTAATGGGCGCTATCGTTGGTTATTTACAAGATATTGCTGAAAGTTCACAAGGGAACAATGTTGTTCAAAAAGAATTGAGCAAGGTCTTTGGGGTGACAATGCCAGATATTAAGGCGGCAACCAACCTTACTGCAAATGATATGAAAACATTGTTGGGCTACACTCAAAGTTACGCAGATGCTCAACAAGAATTAAACAATCAAGTTGCTTCTATGGCTGGTAGGCTCAGCAAGAGTGTATTAGCCTCCAATGTTTATGAAAACTTTATGTTCACTGCTGGTATGAAAGTTGCAGAAAATCCAGTAACATATTTTATGCAAAAGATTTTGTCTGTATTGCCAGAAATGAAAATCCCAATGCCTCAAATTATGGGTAGTGGTATTTCGAGTGAAATCCCATTAAGAGATATTTTGCAAACAGCATTAAGTGGATTTGGTGTTCTCTCTGCTGGTATTAGTGCTATTGCAGGGATGGGCTCAATGGGCGGTCTTAACTTAAATGCTTGGAATCCCAAAGAGAGAGTCGCAAGAGGAAATGCAAGAATAGGCATTTCAAGTGGCTTTACTCAAACAACGTCTGGTTCTGAATACATCTCTTCTGGTGGAGAAGATATGAAAGCCTCTGCTATGGGAAGTGCGGCCGAGCAATCTAAATCTGGTGGAGAAATAATGGGCACTGGAGAGACTGATGTCGAGTATAGTGCTTCTAACATTTACAAATTGCTTACTGGTGAGGATAGCACTTCAATAGTGCCATTAGTTGTCAAAGAAGAAATATTAAATGGCAGTGAAGGCTGGGAGAAAAAGACCAATGCAATTCTCGAAGCCCTTAGACTCATCAATGTAAATATTGATAGCATTAAAGTAAACACTGGGTTGTTAAATGGACTCAATGCATTGTTTGGTGGTGGTACCAATGGAACAGTTGCTCCAAATAGCAAGGTTGAAATAGATGGTATTAATGACCAAGTCATTGTAACTCTTGCTTTGAGTATAGCACAAGCCTTGATGAATAATGCTGTTGACAACAATGGAATTCCAGTAGCAGTTACCAATGAATTTGGTGGCAGTGTTGAAGGCTTTGGAGACAACTCATTTGGTGGCGGTGAATTAAGGCGAGGAGCAATTGGTGGAAGCCTGCTTACATCTTATGCAACAGAGAGATAATAAAGGAGTAGTAAAGTGGACAAGTTTTATACAAATACTTTAACTCAAAGATATATCAACAATCTTTTACAATCCACAGATATTCCTATTGTAGACTTTGTAAAGGATGGCGACTTTATTATAAAGGATGTTATGTATATATATGCCTTTCAGTATATTGTATGCACCAATACTGGCACTATAGGAGAAACAGCATCCTTTAAAGTAGTTGAGCCATATTATGCTTGGCAACCGCATATCAAATATACAAGACGATTTACCAACATTGATGGTTTTTATTCCAAGGAAACACATAGAAAACTTGGAGATTATTTAAGAGCATTTTACTCCAATGGCGGAGTTAACTTAATGGGTATGTACAATTGTCATAATTGTACAAGTGCCGATAATATATGCATAGACGACAATGAAGTTGTTCAGTCGAGCAAAGACAATCACAAAATCACCCTCGTGCCCATTAAGTTTAACAAGCCATATACAGTAAGTTTGGAGAGCAAAAGTCAATTTCGCATTGCACCAGTTTTATATAGCAACGGAAATCTCGTCTATATTTATGATGACAGCAATGCCCTTGTTGATGCTACAAACACATACTTGCGAAATGTTGAGACAAAAGCACTATCTTCCTTTAATACACCTTGGTTATTTAGCGTGAACTTGTCCCCAACTTTGAGTGACAAGGTGTTGAAACAATTGTATGATAGGCAAGGAGACTTATACCTAATGATAGAGACGATTTTCTCCAATCAATCCACTTTAATTGTACTTGAGGGTGATTACATTGAAAGACAGTCTGTTGACATTGATTCTGGCGATATGTACTATCAGCCATTATTGCAAATGTACAATACAGACTTTGACATACCATATAGTGACAACTTGATACAATATCTTACTCATTATGCCATTTTTAGTGATGAGGGCAATGAGTGGAATGTCAGGAAGTTAAGGGAAAAGTTAGGACTTGACCCTAAGGGAGATTATGATGATGAAGTTAGAAAAATAGTCTATCAAATGGCATTAGAATCTCTTAAAACTTTCAAGGCTGACATATATGGCTATGTTGACAGCAATGTCGAAAGGGTGATTAGAGTATGAGAGTAATTGATGGAGTTGTAAAAACATATCAAGAAACAGATGAGTTTTACAAACAGTTTGCTTGGGATAAAAACAAATACTGGGCAGAAAATCCAAAAGACTTGATTGAGAATTACATCTACTTATATCATTTAAATCAATATATTATACTTCCAGATTATCCAGAAGAATTAAATGATTAGCAAGCACCAAAGTGGTCTGCAAGTTCTCCATTGTTAAGCACAGCACCTATTCAATCATATAGTGGCAACGATGCGAGAAAGTTGTCGGTCAAAACAACTTGGCATAGAGATATGATGAATGATATCAATGCCACAAACTATTCTACCATTATTCCGTCAATAGGCTTTTCAAGTGATGAAGATTATGTAGACAAAGCAATCAAACAATTAATGGCGGCATAGTTACCAGTTTACAATCAATCTCAAATGATGGTAAGACCACCAGTTGTTGCATTAAGGCTTGGCAATGAAATCTACATTAAGGGAGTTTTAACGAACTGTGGCATTACATATCACAAACCAATCTTGAGAAATGGCAAGTATGCTACAATAGATGTTGCAATTGAAGTTGTTGAAACAGAACCCTATGATGCTGAAATGATTTTGGACTATGGCAGTTTTAGATGTGCAAGAACATTAAATAGGAATATATACTCTTACAAATATGGAGAAGGCATTACAAGACAGCCGGGTGGCAATTGGGTTAATATGACAAAATAATAAACAAAAGGAGATTTGTTTTATGAAATATAGATTTAGATTAGTTGAAGATACTTCCAATAAAGAAGCAATACTCGGAGCAATCGGAGCAGTTACTCAAAACACTGACAAGGCACAATGGCTTGGGAAAGTTGGAGAGTGCGTTGAAAAGATGGATGACAAAGAGGTAGACTCTTTGGTAAATACTCTTAAGACTCAATATGGCGACACCAAAATTGCTCCTAATGAAGCAGAGAATGTTATGAAGCAAGTTGGTGGTGGAGCCGCAAAGGCAATGGTAGGAGATGGCAAAAACACAGAACAAGTCAACTCTCTTGGTAAATTATTTGATGTATTAGACATCTCTAATCAAGCAAAGCAAGACCCAGAGGGAACGAAAAAGAAACTTGTCACAATCTTTTCTTGCATCCCACCTTACGGCCCAATTATTGCAACTGTTCTCAATATGGTTCCAGCAGATACTTTAAGAGACATTTTTGGTATGACCGCTGGACTCGACCCTATGCATTGGGCAAAGGAAGAGATTGATAAAGTTAGAAAGTAATCTAAAAGGAGTTGTTAGAAATGGCAGAAGTATTAACTGACAAGCAATATAAGTCATATGACTATACATCAAGGTATTCGCCATTTCCATATTATTATAATAGACAAGATAATAAATATGTCAATGGAATTACTGCTTGGCTAAAAGACACAACCACATACACATTACATACTGTACAAAAGCAAGAAGAAAACTTTGACTATTTAGCATACTTGTATTATGGTGACCCAACAAAGTATTGGGCAATATGTGATTTTAACCGCATTAAAGACCCATTACAAAAATTATATGTTGGGCAAGAATTAAAAATACCATCTTTATCAGAGTTAGATTTTGAATAATCAGGAGGAAAATAATGAAAACATTTCTTATTGAACTTGACAATCGCCCAGACGGCATTACCAACCAATCTATTAATTCTTATAGCACTCAAGCAGTTACAATGGCAACATTTTATCAAAGATGCGCTGTTGCTGTTACGAGCACTCAGTTTGTCAGCGTGTTCTTAATGGTCATCAATGAGCAAGGCACTGTACTTGATAAAAGATTTATCACTACTCAATATACACCACCCGAGCCAGAACCAGAGCCAGAGCCAGAAGTTGAGACAGATGGGGAGTAATTTGAAAAATTTTGAAAAATTTTTAAAAATTTTTAAAAAAACTTAAAAAAACGCTTGACAAAATATTTTAGATAATGTATAATATGCTTGCAAGGTCAAAAGGAATGGCTTTGCAAGCATACTTTTTTAAAGGAGAACAAAACAATGGCTAACGAGAGGAAATATTTTTGCAACAGTTCAATGAAGTTCAATTTGGACAGTATGTACACGCACGTAAAGGTGATAGCGTTCGATATGGAAGATGGCAAAATCAACTCCGTGAATATCTGTGGAGACACGTGGACAGTAGATACCATCTACGACCTTCTTGAGGAACTCAGCGACCTTCTCGACAAAGCGGTATTTGGCAAGGTCACCGGCAAAGAGTATGGGCGAATCAAGGATATATCTCAAGAGCGTCAAATGATTCGCTATATGACTTGCCTTGCATCCGGGATGAGCGAAAGAGATGCCGGTTACGCATTCACAGATTAAGGAGGACTTAAAGATGAAAAAAGATACTAAAGATGCAATTTTGGGGTTTGGGACATTGATTGTTATGATAGCACTTTTTGTAGTGCTAATTGTAGGAGTGATTAAAGTTTGGTCTCCTACCGACTTTAATGATAAAGCAAAGTTTTCTATTGAAGCTTATACAATTGAGAGCGGAGATAGTGCTTGGAATATTTATTCAAAGACTTGTTCTAATGTTGATTGGGATGAATGGTGTGATTTTGTAATGGAAGAAAATGGTCTTTCAAGCATAGGCAAAATAAGGGCTGGGTCAACCTTGTGGATACCGATTCCTAAAAAATAAGAAAACAAAAAAGAGGAGGGTCAAAAGCTCTCCTCTCTTGATTTATGGTGGCAAAGGGTCACTATTAGCAGTTATTAATTGTAAGACTCCAAGAGGTGTCTTTATTGTTGTGGCGAACAAAACTTACGTTATTCATTTTGATGCCATTATAGCAATCTGCCCAAGAAAATGTAAATGTTTCAACTCCATTGGAATTATGAAAACTAGACAAAGTCTATACAACCCAATTTGAAGAAGAGCCAACAATGCCATCTATTTGCTCTGAACAAATCTTAATGCAAATTTGCCTTCCTAATTCCATTGCGGATATTGCATCATCAAAGATTGAGGTATCTCCACTAATAGTCTATTCTGGTATGACATTTGGTGGGACTTCGATGATATACGGAGACATTAATCCATAACCAGTAGCGGCTCCACTATGGTCGTCTACATACTTCTTTGTAGCTACATCCATATCGGCAGTAGGAGCAGAGCCAACAGTTAATTTTGCTGGAAAAGTAGCATTTTTTTCATAATCCCATTTATACAAGTGGTCGTTTGCTTGATAATGTGTGTTAACATTTATACTACTATAAAAGTTATTTCCAAAACCGCGGATTTCTTGAATCAATGGTCTGGCCGTTATGCCACTTGCAATAGTAGTACTGCCAGTATTACTTCTAGTAAAAAATGTTAAGCGATAATTCCAATAGTTAGTAATTTGCGCTCCGCTGCCGCCGAAGACTCTTGCAGAAAAACTAAGAGTGTTGCCACCTGACCAACCAGTCATAGCAAATGGAGTGTCATCACTGTCAATTACTTTCACCCAAGTATCAGGGGCATTCCCTTTTGCTACTTCTAATTTTACACCAATACCAAGATTGCCATTGCTCTGAGAAACCCAAAAATACAAATCACTTATCGTAGCATATCTTTCTTGAGTGACTGTACCAGTATACCCAGTCGGAGTTGCTCGAAGGCTCCATTTTGTAGAATCAAATGTTCCTGCCGGTTTTGTTATTGCAGTGATACAAGAATAAGTAGAACCATTATAAATGGTCAAATCTCCAACTGCATAACTAGTATTAGAAGCATCATAGTTAGCCGCCTTATACCAATATTTATACTTATCAGTTTCAGCAGTACCGCTTGGAACATCGTAGTTCATTCCAGTAAACGTGACTCTTATTCCACCAAGAGCAGAAGCATAGGCGTTCACCAATGGTAAATAAATCGTACTGCCCCTTGTTTCCGAAAACAAATTAACTTTATTAGCATCGGAGACACCAGCATCTGTCCAAGTTGTACCACCATCAGTCGTTTGCTCGATAATGATTTGTTTTGCTGGTAAAAATGCAAAGCGATTTGCTCTTCTTGTACTAATAAGGTTTTGAAATGTTGGGTCAAAAGCACTTGCCGTTGTATGAGATGGGTGGACAGT
>Ga0247611_10001675_pt1 | contig 38890 bp, 28 predicted proteins | sample 177DNAGHGhighgp2_FD_192422 | JGI IMG/M metagenome (GOLD analysis project Ga0247611, IMG submission 192422) | Sheep rumen microbial communities from Palmerston North, Manawatu-Wanganui, New Zealand - 1770 DNA GHGhigh gp2 | ecosystem: Host-associated > Mammals > Digestive system > Stomach > Rumen... | reverse complement strand
CTACGTCGGTTGCCTGATTGAACTCGTAAGTAACCATCAGTACTTCTCTCTCTTTGTAACCATCAATTGCCATTGAAACTGGAGTCTTTGCCATAATTCGTTTCCTTTCTTAATTTTAAATTGTTAAACTTATACTTTTAATTCTTTATTCTCTAATGTCGCTCAGGGGATGTTTTATCTGATTGACGATGCAAAGTTACGACGGTTTTCGCCACAAAACAAGTTTTTTCTTCAATTTCGATTGAGAAGCATGCGACAGTAGGGCTTTCTTGCGACAAAGATGAAAAACACCTTCAAAATCTGTCGCAAAAGGGCATAAAAAAGCCAGTAAAAGGTGTATTTACTGGCTCTAATATATTAATAAGGTAGGGTATTAATCGAGTATCTCCTGAATGTGGTAGAGTGGGCGATGCTTTACCTCGTTGAATATCTTGCCGATGTAAATACCCGTGATACCGATACAGAGGATGACGAAGCCGCCTACAAGCCAGATGGAGAGAATCATGGACGACCAACCAGGAACAGCTGTGCCCAGGATGATGGCTCGCACCACGTATATGGCAATGCAGAAGGTGATGATGAGGAACAACACGCCCAAATAGGTGATGGCGTACATGGGCTTCACGCTGAAGGCAGTAATACCGTTAAGGGCCAGGTTGAGCATCTTCTTCAAGGTGTACTTGGAGGTGCCGGCATAGCGCTCGCTAATCACATCGTCGACGGTGGTAGACTTGAGGCCTATCTGGGGAATCAAGCCACGCAGATAGAGATTAGTTTCCTTATAGTCGGCCAGCATATCGAGGGCGCGCTTGCTCATCAGACGGAAGTCGGCATGATTATACACGCTCTCAACGCCCATGGAGTTCTGCAGTTTATAGAAGGCCATGGCCGACATGCGTTTCATGAAGGGATCGGCTTGGCGCGATACCTTGACACCATAGACGATATCGTTGCCCTCCTCGAAGTTTTTCACCATCTGGGGGATGCACTCAATGTCGTCCTGAAGGTCGGCATCGATAGTTATCACAGCATCGGCCCAGTTGCGGGCTGTCATCATACCTGCAAAGATGGCATTCTGATGACCTACGTTGCGCGAGAGGTTGATGCCTCGTACGTACTTGTTCTCACGATGCAGCTCAGAAATCATCTGCCAGGTGTTGTCGCGGCTGCCGTCGTTGACAAATACCATCATACTGTCGCTGGATATCTGTCCCTCGGCAATCATGCGCTCAAAGAGGGCCGTGAGGCGTTCTACGGAGTGGCGGAGCACCTCTTCCTCGTTATAACAGGGCGATACGGTTGCAAGTTTTATCATTTCTTTATGGGATTATTTACAAATTCTGTGAAGGTGCCGAAGGTGTCGTGCTGCTTCAGCATCTTAATGAGGTTATCGAGGCGCTCCATCATCTGCTGACCGCTATGGTTCTTAATGATAAACGGCATCTTGAACTCTGGGTGCTCCTTCAGGTCGTAGAACTCCCATGGGTGGAAGTAGGTAACGAAGTAGCCATCGTGTTTCAGCGTGCGACGCACAAGCCAGTGGTAGAGACTCTCTGGCAGATTGTGTAGGGCAAGCCAGAACAGCGGGAAGCGGATCCATGGGCTAACAGAAGCAGGAATCTGCATGACATTACCCTTCATGAACCAGGTACGTGGCTCTGTGAGATGCATGTAGCGACCAGGGATGAAGGCAGGATTCAATGAAGAGTTGTATTTATAGCCTACACGTGCTATCTCGCTGTCGCTGACGGGGAACATGCGAGGCTGACGATAACCATACACCTTGCGACCACAAACGCGCTCTACAATCTCCTTAGAACGTGCGAAGTCAGTCTCGGTAGGCCGCCAGTGGTCAACACCATGACAAGCCACCTCATGGCCCTCGTCCATAATGCGCTGCATTACCTCTGGAGCATGCTTGGCAAAGTTGCCTGTGCAGAAGAACGTGGCCTTCACATTGTTCTGCTTCAGCACGTCGAGAATGCGGTTGGTACCCTCGATAGAGACTGCCATACCTTCTTCCAGCGAGAAGTCGACCCCATGCTCACGGGGCACATCGAACTCCTCAGTATCGAAACTCAATAATATCATAATTGTACAATTTCGGGTGCAAAGTTAGTGCAAAATTTCGATTAAGCGAAGAGAATACAGATATATTTGCATTCCTGAGTGTGAGAAATTTATCTAAATCGAGCGAAATACAAAATAATAAACACAAAAAACACGGGTCGCCATCTCGGCGACCCATGCTGAACACAGAAATTTACTAACCTAATTAATTCCGATATGCGGGGTTTTGATATGCAGTTTTCTCCTCCTCGGTCATCTCCATACCGTCGAGCTGTCCCTGTGGGATAGGACGGATGTAGTAACCATCGGGGATGTCACGCTTCACCTCCTGGAGGTCCTTATCGGTGTAACCGCTACCAGCAATGTGGTAAACGCTTGCACGCTTCTTCCAAGTCTGGGTACGAACGAGGTCGAACCAACGGTATCCCTCGCCCCAGAACTCACGGCTACGCTCGTCGAGGATGAAGTCGATTGTAATCTGATCAGGTGTAGCTGCTACCATCTCTGCGCTGTGGTCGGCTGCGAAAGGAGCACGAGCATTTACGCAGTAGGTCTGCTTACCGGCACGGGCACGGAGTACATTTACGAGTGTCTTTGCATCCTGGTTCTTACCCAGCTTAACAGCTGCCTCAGCACCAATGAGATAGAACTCAGAGAACTTAGCGATATTCCAAGGACGTGGGCTACCACCGTTAACCTTTGAGCCGAGACCACCAGCATTATCAGTACGATAGATACCTAACTTCCAGTTGATGGGGTACTTCTTACGGCTGATATGATTAACAGCTACAACGAAGTCAGGACGGCCGGCCATCTCGCCGAAGCCGAGCTTACCATCGGCACCAGTGTAGTTGATCTTGCTGTCATCGCTCTCAGGAACCCAGCTGAAGTAGCTCTCGCCTGGCTTGATCTGAGAACCATTGGCACCAATTACATAAGGCTCAGAGTTGCCAGACTTATCCCAGTTGGTGAAATAGCTCAGGGTGAAGGTTGCATCATAGCGAGAGTCGATAGACTTGACGGCGTCTTCCCATACACCACCCTCAATGAAGGCATCAGCTACAGGAGCCATACGAGTCCAAGGACGTCCGAGACCCTGAACAGCCTCACGCTGAACAGGATTAATCACAGCGCCAGAAGCAGCCTTAGCGGTCATCTCGGTGTAGTTCCAAGTCTCCATCCAGTAAGCGAAGTTCTCAGGAGAGCCACCGCTACCCCAGCCGTAGCCTACACCGCCGTTACCATACTTCTCGTCCTCATCGTGATCAGCATAGAGCATGATCTCCGAGTTGCGGTCGTTGGTAGCTACGTTCACATCATAGAATGTGGGCTGCAGCTTGTAAGGGCCAGGATTGTCAATGGCCGCCTTAGCGGTATCGTAAGCCTTCTGGAAGTAGCTCTGAGCCTGACTGGCATCGCGAGATGTCTCAGGATAGGTAGGAATTTTATTGGGATTCTCCAACCACCATGCATAGGTCAGATAAGCCTTTGAGAGATACAGACGGGCCAAGTTCTTGGTAGCTGTACCAGTGAGACGGGGATTCTCTGGCAGATCGGCCACAGCCTTCTCCAGGTCAGGGAAGATACACTTAGTGTAAACCTCAGGAACAGTGTTACGTACAGAGGTACGAACTGTAGAGGTGTTGAACTTCAGTTCGCCAGCACCCAGATCCAGGGGCACGCCACCATAGGTCTGCACGAGGATGAAGTAGTCGAATGCACGGAAGAAGTAAGCCTCAGCCAGCAGGGCGGGATCCATACCAGCGGCCTCACCATTCTCGATAACACCACTACAGGTGTTGATATTAGCAAACAGGGTACCCCAAGCACCACCAGCAACAGTGCTGGTAGGAGTTACAGAACCTACACCAGAGAGGTCGGCATCCTTGAAGTTACCGTCGGCGCTCTGTGCGTATGTATACTCATCGGTACCTGTCTCCAGGGTATTCAGATAGTAACCATTGCCATAGAAATAGCGCAGGTGAGCGTAAAGTGAGGTCAGACCTCCCTCGATACCCGCCTTCGTAGTGAAGAACGTCGGGTCGAACTGGCTGCGCGGCTGCTCGTCGAGCACGTCGTTGCAGGATGTCATGGTCGTAGACAGACCACAGCATACAAGACCCGCAGCAAGAATATATTTGATACTTTTAGTTTTCATAACTCTTAAATCTTATTACTTAATTCTTAACTCTTAATTAGAACGTTAGGTTCAGACCGAAGATAAAGTTGCGGGTAGAAGGTGTGTTGTAACCGATGATAGGCATTCTGTGACTACCAAAGGAATAACCTACAGCCGTATTCTCGTTTGACCAAGAGTTGGTCTCAGGATCAAGTCCACACTCGTCGTTGTAGGGCGAGAAGAGTACGAATGGATTCTGTACTGAAGCATAGAGGCGCAGACGGCTGATGCCGAGATCCTTCACAGCCTTGATGTTCTCGAAGCTGTAACCAAGAGTAATGGTACGAATCTTCAGGTAGCTGGCGCTGAAGTAACCAAGAGTAGAACCGTACTTGGGGTTATCACCGCTCTGGATACCACCAGGTTTTGGATACTTAGCACCTGTGTTCTGCTCTGTCCAGTAGTCAACATCGAGATTGTTACGACGACCAGTCAGCATGTTCAGGTAACCGTTAGATGAGTGGATGGCAGAAATAAGCTTACCACCAATTTGGAAGGCACCAATCACGTTCAGGTCGAAGCCCTTATAGCTAACAGATGTATTGAAACCACCAATGAGGTCAGGCTCCATGCTCATGATCTGACGATCAGAAGCGTCAATCTGACGGGTAGGCAGACCGTTTGCATCGTAGTCACCAGTATACTTAACCTTAATCATACCAGCGTTACCACCGGGCTCGAGAATGTTCATAGCGGCTTCTTCGCCCTGTTGCCACAGACCCTGATACTCATAGTCGTAAATCACGTCGATAGGATAGCCTACGAACCAAAGGTTACCCTCATCGCGCTTCTCACCAGATGCGAGCTCAACCAGTTCGTTGCGGTTCTGATAGAGGTTGATACCAGCCTCCCAGGTCCATCCCTTATAATTATCAAGAATGATGCCGTTCAGAGTGAACTCCCAACCCTTGTTCTGAGTCTTACCGATGTTGCCGGTAAAGCCACTTACACCAGAGGTGTCAGGCAGTTTCACGTTAAGCAGAATATCGTTGGTCTTCTGGATGTAGTACTCAAACGTACCAGAGAGACGACCATTGAAGAGTGAGAAGTCGAGACCGAAGTTCCAGGTCTTAGAGTACTCCCAGCCCAGCTCGGGGTTAGGCAGTGAGTTTACATAGTAACCAGCTTTGTAGTTAGTGCCGTCGCCGAAGTTGTAGTTGCGGATACCCAGTCCACCGAGGGTAGAGTAGGGGTTGATAGCCTGGTTAGAGGTCTCACCATAACCTACGCGCAGCTTCAGGTTGTCAAGCCAATTGATGTTCTCCATGAAACTCTCACGGGCGATGTTCCAACCAGCGCTGACAGCGGGATATGTGTGCCACTGATGGCCCTTTGCCAGACGTGAAGAAGCGTCTGAACGAACGGCTGCAGAAAGCATATACTTATTATCATAAGAGTACATGACACGACCCATCCAAGAAATCAGACCGCTCTGGTTGTAGCTGTAACCGGTAAGGTTAGCCTGACCAGTAGCTTTGTCGAGTGCATAGTACTGGAAGTAGTCAGCAGGAATCTCCTGTGCAGAAGCACCAGACTGCTCGTAAGTTGACTGCTCGGCAGAGTACATGGCAACAGCATTGATGTTGTGCTTGCCAAATGCGTGATCGTAGGTAAGCAGGTTCTCAACAGCCCAGTTACGGGTCTGGTTCTCGTATACAGAACCGCTGTTAACAGCGTTGGCATCCTTGTTGTTAACACCAGTACCGGTGAAGCTACCACTCTTAGAGCTACGGAAGTTCAAACCAACGTTGATGCGATAGCTCAGACCCTCAATCCATGGGCACTTTAACTCACCGAAGAAGGTGTTGTAGGTACCGAGACCCTTATTCTCGCTCAGCCAAACATCCTTGTCGCGCTCAACGGTCTCCTTGGTAACAACTACCTGGTCGTCGGCGGGTAGAGCGTTATAACGCTTCAGGTTGCCGTTTGCATCGTATGGACTTGACAGAGGTGAAGAACACAGAACAGCGTACATGTTGTTCACACCCTGAGTCTTGCGATAGCTGGTATTGGTGCTCAAGCCGAAGCGGAAGTACTTACCAACCATCTGATCGAAATTACCACGAATAGAAACACGGTCGTAACCCTCGGTGGGAACAACTGACTCGTCGTGATAGTAACCAGCGCCGAAGCTGTAGCTACCACCATTGGTACCACCAGCAACGCTTACATCGTGGTTGTGGCTAACACCGGTCTGATAGTACAGATCCTGCCAGTCGGTATTGGTATTTTCGTTCTCATCGAGTGAGTTCTGATACAATCCAGCATACTGACGCATCTTATTGAAGGTAGGACCATCCATCATAGGATACTTCTTGAATACCTTCTTAAATGATACATAACCATTATAGGTAACCTTGGCGGGAGCGCCCTGAGAACCCTTAACAGTTGTGATGATGATGACACCGTTAGCACCACGAGAACCGTAGATGGCGGTAGCAGAAGCATCCTTCAGGATATCCATCGACTTGATGTCGGCAGGGTTGATATCAGAAAGCTGTCCCATGAAGGGGATTCCGTCGAGCACGATCAGCGGGTCGTTACTTGCAGTCAGTGAACGCTGACCACGAATACGGATCTGCATCTCAGCACCTGGCTTAGAAGAAGTCTGTGTCATGAGCACACCAGCCACACGACCCTGCAACTGCTGGGCGGCGTTGGTAGCTGCAATCTGGTTCAGTTTCTCACCACCGATGTTGGCTACAGAACCGGTAACAGCTTCACGGCGCTGGGTACCGTAACCGATAACCACCACCTCGTTAACTACGTGACCATCTTCTTTAAGGTTCACGTGTACGCCATCGCCAGCCTTAATCTCCTGACTCTCATAGCCTACATAAGAGATGACGAGCGTAGCGCCCGGCTTTACATTAAGAGAGAAGTTACCTTCGAAGTCGGTAACTGTACCATTGTTGGTACCCTTCTCCATGACCGTGGCACCAATCAGCGGACCCTGAGAGTCGGAAACCTGACCAGTAGCCTGCTTCGTTTGCTGTACGGAAGCTACTGATTCGGTAGCTGCCGAAGCCTGCTGTGCAGAGATCATGCCCAAGAAGCACAATCCTACCAACATGGCTGTTTTCTTTGCTTTGAAACTCATACGTTTGGTTTTGTTAGTTAATAATAAATTAAAATTAATAAAAAAATCTGCCGCAAAGGTAGGCAGATTTCTTTTTTGGGGCTTTAACGTATGTTTCGTTTCATTTCATATTTGTTTCAACCTTGTTTTTTTAGCACTTTTTGCTCTACATACTCGGTTGGAGAGACGCCAAACTGCTTGCGGAAGACCGTTGAGAAATGGGCCAGATTGCTGAATCCAACGGTGTATGCAACCTGTGTCACATTGATTTTCTGCTCCTCCAGGAGACGTACGGCCTGCTCCAAACGGATGTTTCGGATGAACTCGCTAACGGGCAGACCTGTCATCTCTTTCATCTTGCGGTGCAACTGGGCTCGACTGATGCCAACCTCTTTCGTCAACATCTCCACATTGAAGTCGCTATCATCAAGATGTTCGTTTACCACCTTCATGATACGTTCCATAAGTGCCTCGTCGTTGCCCTTTACCTGCTTCTCTTCTACCTTGTCCTTCTGTTGCTGTACACCAGAGAACTTGCCCTTCAGACGAAGGTTCTTGCTGATGAGGTTGTTGATGACGACATGCAACTCATCCATATCGAAGGGTTTGGCCAAGAAGGCGTCAGCTCCCTTTTCCAATCCTTCAAGGCGGTTGGCCACATCCGACTTCGATGTCAGCATGACCACAGGGATGTGGCTGATGTTCATATTGGTCTTGATCATACGCAGCAAAGTGAAACCATCCATTTCGGGCATCATCACATCGCTGATTACGAGGTCGTATTGTTTCTCGGCGTCTGGACTTAACAGTTCCCGTAAGGCTTCACGGGCACTGGTCACAGCGGTAATGTGATAATACGAGCCAAGTTCCTGAGAGATGTATATGCCGATTTCTGCATCATCATCGACCACCAGAACACGATAGTTGGACTGTGATTTGGGATGAGATGCCTTTTCCTTATCATTGGTAACGAGTATTTCTTCTGCCGTCAGATGACTATTGCCTAATGGTAGACGTACCGTGAAGATACTACCCTGACTGTCGTCGCGGTTGGCAGCTTCGATGGTGCCGTGATGCATCTCTACCATCATCTTACACAGGTTCAGACCGATACCCGTGCCTTCGATATGGAGCGAGCGGGAACTGCTGCCCTGATAGAAACGGTCGAATATCTTGTGTACATCGCCACGGATACCCATACCGTTGTCAATCACCTGTAGTTCAGCTGTCTGGTTAGGACCTTCAGCTACACGGACTTCTATCTCACCACCATCATAAGTATACTTAAAGGCATTGGAGAGCAAATTATCAACCACTTTATCGAGTGAGGTACGGTCGAGCCATACCTTCAGTTGGTCTATCTCTGGCTTGTAGTGGAAAGTCATATTTCGCTCTTTAGCCGTATACTCATACGATTTCAGGATATTGCCCACATATTGAACCATATCGGTTTCCTGACACTGGAGTTTCATCTGCTGTTTGTCGATTTTACGGATATCAAGAATCTGATTGACGAGGTTCTGCACACGACGGGCATTATGCTCAATAGTTTTCAAGTCAGACTTCACATCACTGTCAAGGTCACGCTTTAATAGCTTATGAAGTGGACTCATAATCAGTGTCAGCGGTGATCGGATGTCGTGGGTGGCATTGATGAGGAACTTCATCTTTTCCTCGTCGAGTTCTTGTTTACGGCGACGCAGGTATATCCACAAAAGGAAACCGAAAACAGATAGGGCTCCTAATATATATATAAGGTACGCCCACGAGGACTTGTACCATGGTGCACGTACGATGACATGGTAGACCTGCGCATCAGTATAGGTACCACTATCATAGGCTCTAACCTCAATGGTGTATGAACCCGGCTGCAAATGAGTAAAAGGTATGCGGTTGCGGCCTGCTAATGTCCTGGTCCACTCCTTCGAGCTGTTAATACGGTATTCGAAGAACACATTCTCGGCATTGGAGTAGTTCAATAGCGAGAACTCCATGGTGAAAGTGTTATCCAGATAGGAGAGCTCTATACGGTGGCTCTCCTCTAGGGTCTGCGTTATAACAGGCTTGTCGTCGGAGAGCGTATTGCAGTTAACGGAGTTACTGCCGATATAGAGGCCTGTAAGATGAATTTCGCCAGGCTGATGCTTGCTGTTCCTGATGGCTTCGGGCTCAAATGACGTGATACCATCGCTGATGCCGAACCAAATTCGATCGTCGGGTGTACGCATAGCCACACCGAGAGCATACTCTCGTGTGACGAGTCCATTGCCGTATACATAGCCTACAAAGTGTTTTTTCTTTCGCTGGTATTGCCAAATGCCCATCGTTGTACTGCACCAGATATCGCCCGAGGCATCCTCAACGATACCACACACCATTCTATTGCTTAGGATGTCAGCTCCAGGCATGGGTACTGCCTCGCCTTTTTCTTGGTCGTAGATGTAAATGCCATAATTTGTACCGAAAAGGAACTGGTGGTCGCCGGTTTCACATATAGCCTCAACACTGTTGTAATCAAGAATGACCTCCCATCCGTAGGGGTGGAAATGATCGTTCTGCGGATCATAACAGTTCACACCCGAGGCAGTGCATATCCATAGTTTTCCTTTGCTGTCCATCATCAGACGCGTTACCCAGTCGTTGTGTATACTACCTCGCTTGGTGTTCTCGTCGTGCATACTGAACTTCCTTACGGAGCCTGTCGTGGTGTTATACACCCATAATCCCTCAGAATAGACAGAGAAGTAGATATTGCCCATTCCATCGTCAATCATGGCGTTTACAAAGCCGTTATTGAAACTTACTTTTTGCTTGGCAGCACCAGTTGCAGGGTTATATTCGAACAGTCCGCTGTTCGTTCCCACCCAATAATTGCCGCGTTTGTCGCGATAGAGTATGTAAGTTCCCTGCGGCGATGCGGGATGGGCAACAAGTCTTCCTTCGGCATTGAGACCAAAGACGCCGTTATTCTGTACGGCACACCAGGTCATACCATTATCGCCAGCACAAATTGAGGTTAGCGAACCTCCGGTATTGACATGCTGGTCAGCCAATTTCCAGCTTCTGAATTGTGGCTTACGCTGAGGCAGCATCAACAGACCGCGTTTCTGACACCCCACCCAGAGGTTATCCTGATTATCTTCAAACAGGGCCCATACGGTAGAGGTACTCAGGTCGAAAGATGCACTTTGATACTCATAACGCTGCATACGGTGTTCCCCCTTGGGTATCCAACAGAGACCATTGCCCATTGTTCCGACAAACAGGTTGCCGTGGCGGTCGAGCATAGCGGTTCGCAGCAGGATATCTTTGCTAGAGAATTCTCCAAAATCAAAATAGTCGTCATACATCTTTCCATCGCGATAATAGAGTATGCCATGGATGGCAACCATCAGCACTCCGCCCTCATAACCTACAAAGCCGGTAATGGTGCCATATGGCGACATAAACTCCTCAAGTTTCCCATCAGGGGTGCGATGAATGACTGTACTGCCAATTCCTGATTTCCAGAAATGGCCCTTCTGATCGATGAAGATATAACTGAAGAAATTGTTGTCGGCTGTCGCGTATCCTTGGAGAAGGTGGGTTTGCTTGGTGGCAATATCAAGACGGAAAAGACCATATCCGGCTGTTCCTATAAGCAGATGGTCTTCATTTTCCTGAAGGATATAGTTGATTCTTGGAACATCCTTTGCGCCATTCATCTTAATATGGACAAACAGATCGTTAGCATCATCATAAAAATCAAGTCCTTTCTGGGTTCCTACCCACAGGTTTCCTTTTGAATCGTTGAAAAGGAAGGTAATGATGTTACTGCTGATGCTTGAAGGATTGTTTTTGTCGTAGAGATAGTTGGTAAAACGGTAGCCATCGTATTTGTTCAGACCATACTCGGTGCCAATCCAGATGTAACCGGCCTTATCCTGGCAGATGTTCATAATCTGATTGCTCGACAACTGGTCCGAGGTGAAGAAATGCTGGGTCTGTCCCACAGCGATGAGACATTGTAGCAGCCAGATAGTTAGTAAAAGTAGTTTCCTCATTGTCTTGGTTATATTGTTAGTTATAAATAGAAGATACTTTCCGGTCCCATGTTCAGCAGCAGGTCGAGTATGGACAAATTTGGCAGGAAACCATGCTTTTGTCGATATACCTGATAATAGGGTTTAGGCTCGAATCCTGCGTTCTCATCTGGTGAGTTAGTCACATCGCTTATGTGTCGGAAGGACTCTGTATAGCTCACGTCGGGCTGGATATCTATCAACTCGCACATTTTCTGCCTGATGGCCTCGTTGAAATCGAGCAGGAAGTCCCAGCGTTGCTCAAAGAAAGGCCGCAAATCGTCTTCATAATAGTCAAAGAACGGCGACTTTCCGTAGGCGCTCTGAATAGCATTCCAGTGCAAATGTCGCCAGTTGCCATGGTCACTGATGCGGAGATCCTTTATCAGCATGGTATCACCATGTTTTACAGGCACCGTGAGCGCCTGAACACCATTGGCAGCCGCAATGAGACAACGATTTCTGAAGGTTTGCTTCTGAAAATTCTCCCATCGCTCTATCTTTACATTCTCAGCCCTATGCAGTTGCTGATACCACTGCACGGGACCGAAATATGTTGTGCTTAGCAGAATAGGCTCCACTCTTATTTAATATGGTCTACAATACGTCCGATACGACTCCAGCGAACACCACCAAAACCATGGCGATCAGGATCGCTACTCCACCAGATGAAGATGGGCTTACCTACGATATGATCCTCAGGTACGAAACCCCAATAGCGCGAGTCGGCTGAGTTATGGCGGTTGTCGCCCATCATCCAATAGTAGTCCATCTTGAAGGTGTACTCTTTGGCTTCTTTACCGTTGATAAGAATCTTGCCATCTTGTATCTGGAGGTCGTTGCCTTCATACACCTTAATAGGACGTTCGTAGATGGCGATATTGTCAAGTGTAAGCGCGATGGATTCGCCCTTTTTCGGAATCCACACAGGTCCGTAGTTGTCACGTGTCCAGTGTTTGTTACCGTTAAGAGGATAGATTTCCAGGTCGTTGGCCTCAGTATTCAACTTGACGCTCTCTACAATGTCGGGATGGCTCTTCAGAACCTTTACGGCATGATTTGTCAATGGCATATATCCTGCCGTATTCAGACTAGTCAGATCCTCCATCGAGATTCCTAATTCTTCCATCATCTCTTCTGGGATGGCCTGCCTTAACTTTACAAAATAGGTATACTGTACGTTTTCTGGCTCTTTGTTTGCTTTACCGTCTAGATATACGATGTGATCCTTAATTTGGAGTGTCTGTCCTGGTAGACCTACACAGCGTTTCACGTAGTTCTCCCTACGATCTGCTGGACGAGTGATGATTTCGCCGTACTCTCCCTGGTTCCGATGTAACTCTTCACGACCAGCTGCATAAATAGCATCGAAATACTTCACACGCATATCGGCTGTCAGAGAATCAGGATCAGGACGATTCGGATAAAGCTGATAACCAATACCGTAGCACATCTGATAGTAGTCGTATGCCTGATACTGAGGTGCAGCACACAATGTATCGCCTGCGGGGAAGTTGAATACCACGATGTCATTCAGTTCCACTTTGCCCAAGCCCTTTACACGACGGTAATCCCAATGAGGCCACTCGATATAGCTTTTGCACTCTACCACAGGCAGGGTGTGCTGGGTCAGTGGCATCGTCAGTGGTGTTTGTGGAATGCGTGGGCCGTAGCTTACCTTAGATACAAACAGATAGTCGCCCGTCAACAGTGATTTCTCAAGCGAACTCGATGGAATGACGTAGTTCTGGAAAAAGAACTGGTTGATGAAGTAGACAGCCACTAAGGCGAAAACCAAGGCATCGATCCACGACATGACAAACTTAACAGGCTTTTCGGCCTCTTTCCACCACTGCCACTTGATCTTCTTGGTGATATATACATCGAATATGAAAGGCACAACAAGCAGTCCCCACCAACTCTTAACCCAATAAAGGAAGAGCAGATAAAGGATCAGTACGACGATGAACTTCGCCCACTGAACCTTTGGATTGAATTCTTTCTTCTTTACCATTTTATCAAAATTACATTCACATCGGTTTGACGCAACGGTATTTAAGGAAGTTGCATCTTTTTCGGACTTTAACCTATGTTTTAGAACTTAAACATATCGCTAATTGTCAGCAGACCCTGATGATCCTTTGTATATTCAGCAGCCAGCACGGCTCCAAGAGCAAAGCCCTTACGGCTGTGGGCATCGTGAGTGATAGTTATCAAGTCGGCATCGCTGTCATAACGCACGGTATGGATACCAGGCACCTCACCACGACGGATATGGTCTACACGCAGGAACTTTGGATCGGTCGTATCCTCTTTCCATGCCTCCTTACGGTCGATATTCTCTACGATTTCATCGGCCAAAGTGATGGCTGTACCACTGGGATGGTCGAGTTTATGTACGTGATGGGTTTCCTCCATCTCAACGTCGTACTGTGGGAACTGGTTCATAATCTTAGCTAGATAACGGTTTACAGCCGAGAAAATGGCCACACCGATGGAGAAGTTAGATGCCCAGAAGAGTGTTTTGCCTTCCTCACTGCAAGCTTTGCGTACCTCGTCGCCATGCTCTGTCATCCATCCGGTTGATCCGCTAACCACCTTCACACCAGCCTTCCAGGCTTTCAGGTAATTGCCATAGGCAGCCTGAGGGGCAGTGAACTCGATGGCGACATCGGCTGAAGCAAAAGCAGCCGAATCAAAGTCCTGTTGATTATCGATGTCGATAATACTCACAATCTCATGACCACGGCTGATGGCAATCTGCTCAATCATCTTACCCATCTTTCCGTAGCCGATTAAAGCAATTTTCATAATTAATCCGAATTAAAACGCTGCAAAGATACTGCTTTTTACTCATAATTTCATGAAATTCAACAGAAAATAACCAAAAAGGTCAGTAAAATTTGTACATTTTAAAATAAAGTCCTACTTTTGCACCCTCGAAGAGAGCAAAGATTTCTATTTCAGGATATGAGAAAATCAATTTTTGACTTACTTGAATGTAAGGGAAAGCAGCCAGTCAGTATGCTGACGGCTTACGATTATCATACGGCCTGCACCATTGATGAGGCCGGAATCGATATGATCTTGGTTGGCGACTCTCTCGGCAATGTGATGCTGGGCTATGAGAATACACTCGCCGTAACAGTAGATGACATGATTCATCATGGCAAGGCTGTGGTGCGTGGTGCCAAACAGGCTTTTGTGGTGATTGACATGCCTTTTATGTCTTACCAGATATCGGTAGAGGATGCTGTCCGTAATGCAGGACGTATCATGAAAGAGACGAACTGCCAGGCCGTGAAGTTGGAGGGTGGCGTGGAATATGCCGATCGTATCAAGGCCATCGTTGAGGCTGGTATTCCTGTTGTGGCTCATATCGGACTCACTCCACAATCCGTTAATGCCATGGGTGGTTATAAGGTACAAGGTAAATCCTTAGAACAGGCCCAAAAACTGATCAAGGATGCCCAGGCAGTGGAAGAAGCTGGTGCTTTCGCTATCACATTAGAGTGTGTGCCAGCTGCTTTAGCAAAGCTCATTACCTCACAGACCAAGGCATTGACCATTGGTATCGGAGCAGGCAATGGCTGCGACGGACAGGTGCTGGTTTATCAGGATATGTTAGGCTATAATGATGGTTTCATACCTAAGTTCGTGAAGAAATATGCAGATTTGCATAGTGTGATGCTTGAGGCTTTCAAGCAATACAAACAGGAGTGTGAACAGCGCTCCTTCCCTGCAGCAGGACAGACCTATGCTATCAGCGAGGAGGTGATGCAGGCACTTTTTGAAACGGAGTTAGAAGAAGTAAGAAGATAAGAGTATATGAAAGTTGTAAAGACAGTCAAGGAGGTAAGAGAGATTGTAGCCGGATGGCGTAAAGAGGGACTGAGCGTTGGACTTGTGCCTACGATGGGTTTTCTTCATGAGGGGCACCAAAGTTTGATTCGCAAGTCGGCCAGCCAGAACGACCGCACAGTGGTTTCTGTATTTGTAAACCCCATCCAGTTTGGACCTAACGAGGATCTGGAGGCTTATCCTCGTGACCTGAATCGCGATATTGAGAAGGTAGAAGAGGCTGGGGGAGATTTGATCTTTAATCCGGAACCTTCTGAGATGTATCCTGGTCACTTTACCTCGTTTGTCGATACCACAGAGACTACAGAACTGCTTTGTGGTGCTGTTCGTCCTGTTCACTTCCGTGGTGTGTGTACCGTAGTGGGTAAGCTCTTTAATATCGTAGGTCCCGATCGTGCATACTTTGGACAGAAGGATGCCCAGCAGTTGGCTACAGTGAAGCGTTTTGTGCGCGATCTGAACTTCCCACTTGAGATTGTGCCCTGTCCTATCGTCCGTGAGGAGGATGGCTTGGCCAAGTCGAGCCGCAATACCTATCTCAACGCAGCAGAGCGTCAGGCTGCGCTGATTCTTTCTAAGAGTCTGAAGAAAGGTAAAGAAGCTATCGAGGCTGGCGAGCGCGATGCACAGAAGGTTATTTCTGTCATCCGTCAGAACCTGGAGACTGAGCCAATGGCTCGTATCGACTATGTAGAAGTGGTAGACTTTGAGAACATCCAACGAACAGCCCGTATCGAAGGCGAGGTGCTGGTGGCTATCGCCGTGTATATCGGCAAGACCCGACTCATCGACAATTTCATCGTTAATATATAATATAGGTATGGATATCACGCTGCTGAAAGCTAAGATTCATCGTGCCGTGGTTACCCAGGCCGATCTGGACTATGTGGGCAGTATCACCATCGACTCAGACCTGCTGCGCGAGAGTGGCATTCTTGAGTACGAGAAGGTGGAGATTGCCGATGTTGACAATGGCAACCGCTTTGAGACCTACGCTATCGCTGGTGAGGCTGGCTCAGGTATTATCTGTCTGAATGGAGCTGCTGCCAAATGTGTGAACGTAGGTGATAAGGTAATCATCATGGCATATGCCTATATGACTCCTGAAGAGGCTAAGAGTCACAAGCCTACCGTACTCTTCGTAGATGAGAACAATCGTATTGTACGTAAGGCTAACTACGAGAAACACGGCCTACTCAAAGAGCAATAAAAAAGTCAAAAAGTCCAATAACACTATGCTGACAGGAAAAACCATCGTACTAGGCGTTACGGGCGGTATTGCTGCCTACAAGAGCGCCAATCTGACCTCGATGCTCATCAAGTTGCATGCCGATGTGCATGTGATTATGACTCAGAACGCCACCAAGTTCATCACACCGATGACGTTCGAGACACTTACCAACAATAAGTGCATCGTTGATACCTTTGATCGTAACTTCTCGTTCGATGTCAAGCATGTGTCGCTGGCCAAGCGTGGCGACCTGTTTGTGGTGGCTCCCTGTACAGCTAATGTCATCGGCAAACTGGCTCATGGTATCTGCGACGATATGCTCACTACTACCATGCTGGCCACACGCGCTCCAAAGCTTATTGCGCCTGCCATGAATACTGGCATGTGGGAGAATCCTATCCTGCAGGACAATCTGTTGAAGCTTAAGGGCTATGGCTATCATATCATCGATCCTATTGTGGGCCGATTGGCTTGTGGCGATACGGGCACTGGCAAGATGAACTCTGAGGAGATAATCGTAGAACATATCCTCACGTTTATGGCCAAGGAACACGATCTTAAAGGCAAGCGATTCCTGATTACCGCTGGTCCAACACAAGAGGCTATCGATCCTGTTCGCTATATTACTAACCACTCTTCTGGTAAAATGGGCTACGCAATAGCCAAGATGGCCCGTTTGCGTGGCGCTGAGGTTACGCTGGTTTCTGGTCCTGTTAACATCAAGTCTTTCGAGGGTGTGGATTTAGTACCTGTTAAAAGTGCTGCTGATATGTTTGATGCCGTTACCAGTCGCAGCGCTGAGGCCGATGTGGTGATTATGTGCAGTGCAGTGGCCGACTATACACCAGCTGAATATTCTGACCAGAAGGTGAAGAAACACGATGGGGAAATGGCTATTCAGCTTAAGCGCACTCAAGACATTCTGGGTTGGCTTGGTGAGCACAAGAAAGCTGGTCAGACATTGGTAGGATTCTCGATGGAAACGGAGAATTTGATCGAGAACTCGCGAGCCAAGCTTGATAAGAAGCATGCTGATATGATCTGCGCCAACTCTATCACAGATGGCAATACAGGCTTTGCCGTAGATACCAACAAGGTTACAATCATCACCAGCGATGCTGTAACCGAGTTGCCTCTGTGTTCTAAGGAAGAAACTGCCGACCTAATTCTCTCGCATATCCTAACACTCTAGTACGTTATGCATGTTCTGATAGATATCGGCAATTCCACCGTTGTTATCGCTCTAGCTTATAACAACGGCGACATCACTGCTACATGGCGTTTCAAGACTAAGAAAGAAGAGACGGCCAGTTTCTTCCGCTACGAGCTTTGCCAGGGTTTCCGCAAATATGGTGTTGAAATTGCTGATATTGAAAAAATCACCGTTTCATCGGTAGTACCTGAGGTAAATGATGACCTTGCGCAGGCCGTAGTCGACCTGACAGGCATCACACCACATTTCTTCTCGATAGCCGATGCCGAGGGTATTGTCAGCATCGATGTCGAGTCGCCTTCGCAGTTGGGCAAGGACCGATTAGCCGATGCTATCGGCGCAGCAAAGTGCTATGGTGTACCTGCTATTGTTATCGACTTTGGTACAGCAACCACATTGGGAGTTATCGATGAAAACGCGCATTTTCTTGGTGGATTGATTATTCCTGGCGTTAAGACATCGCTCAGCGCACTCAGCACTCGTGCCTCGCAACTCTCTTCTATCACCATCGAGAAACCAGCCCATTTCATCGGTCGGAACACCCTCGAGTGCATGCAAAGTGGTATCCTCTATGGCACTGCTACTATGATCGATGGACTTATTGATAAGCTCCTACCCACACTTTCTGCCGATGTCCATATCATCGCCACTGGTGGAATGGCCAAAACCATCGTCCCCCATTGTACTCATCAGATCATCATCGACCCATACCTTCTGTTTAAAGGACTCTTATGAAAATCGCTTTTATCGGCTCAGGCAATCTGGCCACGCATCTCTCTCTCGCCCTGAAAGCAGCTGGCGAGGAAATCATCCAAGTCTATAGTCGTACAGATGCTCATGCCAAGGAGTTGGCAGATAAATTGGGTTGCATCCATACGACAAATCTCGATAAAATCTACCTAAATGCTGATGTTTATATCCTGTCTGTAAAAGATGACGCCATCAGCCAAATAGCCGATTCTATCTGTCACAAATGTCCTCATGCCCTGTTTGTGCATTCTGCTGGTAGTGTGCTGATGGATATCTTCAAGGGGAAAGCCAATCATTATGGTGTGTTCTATCCCATGCAGACCTTCTCAAAGGCTCGAAAGGTATATTTCCGTCCTATCCCCTGTTTCATTGAGGCTTCTAGCAAAGAGGATCTTGCCATTATTCGCTCACTTGCAGAAAGCATCTCCGACCATGTGGTAGACTGCGATTCGGAGAAGCGTAAGAAACTTCATCTCGCTGCAGTCTTCGCCTGTAATCTCACAAACCATTGCTATCGCTTGGCAGAACGAGTGCTTCAGGAAGAAGAAATCGACTGGAAACTCTACCTCCCACTAATCGATGAAACGGCCAAAAAAGTGTCAGAGATGTCACCTAAGGATGCCCAGACTGGTCCCATGGTCCGCTACGATGTTAATGTTATGAATCGGCAACTGGCCCTCATCCCCGACGAGCGCACCCGCCAGATCTATCGCCTCATGGCCGAAAGCATCCACGAGGACTCAGGCCAATAGGTGGTATGAACCGCCAGCTAGGGGTTTGAGGACGCCTTTCATCTCGAGTTGGAAGAGGAGAGCTGTTAGTTTGCCGATGGGTTGACCTGTTTTGACGCTGAGGATATTGAGTTGCAGGTCGTTGGTCTGTTGTAACAGATTGACGATCTGCTCTTCTTCTGGGGCTAGCTCTGGGAAGAGACTCCGTTCTATGCCTACGTGGTTAGCTCTCTGACGTATGGCTTCATCTTCCCATCCCATGGCCTTTACGAAGTCATCGGCATTGGTGATGAGGGCTGCTCCGTTGTCGCGAATCAGGTTATTACAGCCCTTGGAGAACTCGGCCCCCACATTTCCTGGGAAAGCGAACACGTTGCGATCATAACTCTGGGCTATCTCGCAGGTGATGAGACCTCCGCCTTTTTCTGCACTCTCCACGAGGATGGTTGCATCTGCCATACCTGCTACAATGCGGTTTCTGCGTACGAAATTGGGCTTATCGGCATTGGTCTGGGTCATAAATTCTGTGAGCAAACCACCATGTTTTACCATCTCAGCGGCTGTTCCACGATGATGGTAAGGATAAATTTGGTCGAGACCATGAGCCAGCACCCCCACTGTGTCGTAGCCATTCTTCAAGGATTCGCGATGTGCATTGATATCCACTCCATAGGCCAGTCCGCTGACTACCAACACCTGAGGACATTGTGCCTTTAGGTCTCTGATAAAGGAACGGATCAGATCCTGTCCATAGGTAGTCATGTGACGTGTGCCGATGATACTGACGATCTTAGCCTGGTTCAGATCACTGTTACCTAAATAATAGAGTACGATTGGCGCATCAGGACATTCCTTGAGTCGCTGGGGATAGTCGTTATCGGTCAATGTGAACGCCTTGATGCCATGTTCCTGCATGTATTTCAACTCATAATCCGTCCGTTTCATCGCCTCATCCCAGTCTTTGAGGGCTTCCGTCAGTCTGGGAGATGCTTCCTCAACGATGTCGCCGATTTCATTTCTGTGCTCATACAACAGCTGAGCACTGCCAACAGTTTTATACAACTCCAATGCCTGCTGATAATTAAAAAACGTGAGACGCGTCAGCGCCATTGTGTAGAATAGTTCTTCTGTATTCATCATTCTTATTTTCTTTTCAAATATTCATAACCAAAACGACAGCGAAGACAATCTTTCTTGTCGCAATATTCCTTTTTGAGTTGGATGAGGGCTTGTGAATCGCCGGCCGTTTGAACGGGCAATCCCACCTGCTGCCACATTCGGATAATGTGATTATTCTCAGCCTTCAACTGATCCAATAAATCAAAAGCGCGATCGCAAAGTACCTCTTTTGAACAATGCCGTCCGTAGGCGAAGAGCATAGGGATAGCTGTATTGATAATTAGAAGATTAAGTGAGCCGTAGGTCAGGTGCTTCTCGTTCTTGGAACTGGTGGAGCCGAAGGTATAATGCGTCTCCCAATAGGGGGTGACGTACGAAGAAAATAGCGCCTTCAGCTCCTCAACAGTCTCACACTCCACTAGTTGACTCAAACTTGCTTTTTGTTGATAGTAAAGATTGGCAAGCTGGGAAATGCGGATATGGGGGAAGTTCTGAGGACGTAATCTGAGGAATCGCCAGAGTTTATAATCTATAGGTTCCATCGAGAATTTGTGAGCTAGATAGAGGTATTCATTGCGCAATTTGCTGAAGTAGCCCTCGTTGAGGGCATCTTTTTGATAATACTCGGGAATAGCCTCCAATTCCAGAAGTCCTGCCTGTCCCATGAAGATGGCCTCAATCTGGAAGAGGTCATCACGATGATGAGCTACTGCTTGAAGTGGAATACTTTGTGCCCATTGCTCAAAAACATCGCCATTGACACCAAAACCATAGTTGCGGGCTAGTGTCATAAAGTAGCCGTCCTCCCATGAACCACCACACAAATCTACCCTTTTGCGGATTGCCTCCGTTTTCTGTTCCAGTCGTTCTGTCTGTAAGGCAGCCATCCAAGCATGTACTGTGAGTTGTGTCAGTTCTGGGATAACTTTATAGCAGGGCGGATAGCTGTCAGTCTTCAATAGCTCATCATAATGTTCCTTGACCATTGCTGGCACGTCGAGCTGCATCTGACGGATAAACTCGCCATTGGTATTCATCACTTCAGCGTCGAGTACTCCAGCAACATGGAGTATCACGTTATCATAATTACGGTCCTTGTCATGGCCATGCAGATACCAATCTGATGATTTATCGTGTATTTCCACATTGCCCACCCATAACGTCTGACCAATCCTTACTTTTGCGTTAAAGAAGTCTGGGCCAGCATTGCGGTTGTGCAAGCCGGAGTCAATCACCTCAACGGTCTGACCGTCACTTGTCCTCAGTTCTCTTAGTGGGAACAATTTATGTTTCCACACATAATGCAACAGTTGCTCCATAATACTGGTTTAATTTTTTAACTCATAAGATATCCATCAGTTGGCTAAGGTTTGTAACCTCAAAGGTAACTGGTTCTGGCGCAGGATAGTCTGGAAAACGGTTGAAATAGGCTGTGTCGAAGCCAGCCTGTTTGGCGCCGAGGATGTCCGTATTGAAGTTATCGCCTATCATCAGTGTCTTTGCCTTAACGGCCCCCGACTTCTGTAAAGCATAGTCGAAGAACTGCTTGGAGGGTTTATTGGCTCCTGCATCCTCACTGAGGATGATGGTATCAAAATAGTCGAATAGTCCGCAAGCGCGCAGTTTCTTGTATTGCACCTCATGGAATCCGTTGCTGCAGATATGCATCCGATAACCTTTGTTCTTCAGGTAATCCACCAGTTCATGGGCACCTTCTACAAGTCCGGGCTTCGAGGAACAATAGTCGAGAAACAGGTCGCTGGCCTTCAGACAATATTCTTCTGTGGGGTCTAGTCCTTTGCCGAAACTCAGTGGACGCCGGAAACGCTCCACAATCAGGTAGTCGCGCGTGATCTCTTCTTTTGAATAACGCGTCCAAAGATCGATGTTGGCTTTCCAGTATTCGTCGTAGAAAACCTCGGGGTCAGCGAAATACTGTCCTAGTTGTAGGGTCTCAAAAAGTTCGTGCAAGGCAATAACGGCATTACCATGCGTATCGTAGAGTGTATCGTCGAAGTCTAGGAAAAGGTCGGTATACAGTCTCATTATTTTATTAAATGGTTATTTCTTCTTTCTGAACTCATCAAGCTGTTTAAAGCAGTGACGATTGATAATCTGTTCCAACTCACGATCAGGATTATGACGGATGTAGCATTTGTGATTGAACACCATCAGCTCGCCATTTTCAGCCGTATAGACCTGCCATGAGGGAAGTCCCTCGATGTTTGGATTGCCTGTCTTGGCAAACTGAGCCCACACGTTACTCATCGTATCGGCCAACTTCAGATCGTCTGCAGTAGGCTGAGGCAAGTCATTTTTAGCCCTATGGAGTGTATTGAAACAGAATTTGAGTTCGTGACCATGGATAGAGCCATTGTTCAGTGGTGAACGCCAGGTGAACATATACATATAGGTGGGAGCCTTGCGACTCTCGGCAATAGCATCGGCTGTGATGATAGTCTTCGGACGGAAGAGCCAGTCGATACTCAGCAAGTCCTGAGGTGTATAATCGGGATAAGCCTTGGCAAAGGCAGCGATATAAGCCTCCGTTTCGTCGCCGAAGGTTGGTTTCAACTCTTTCTTGGCATCCTCAAGGGTCAGTTCGCAGTTATAGTGCAGTCTCTGGAGTTCGTTGAACGTAGTGCCAATCATGATGGGGATATCATCGCTGATGCTGGCGAAGTTCGGTTGGAAGGGTTGTTGGAGCAGGGTCTCACCATCGGGTGTTGGACCAAATCCCCACATCATTGGGGTACCAGGCTTGCGAGTGCCTATACTGGCTGCCATCGCCCGCTGACCAGCATCGTAGAGTTCCTGATAAGGCACATCCTTGATACGATCGATATCCTTTTCTGTGATGCCTAGTTCCTTTACAACAGCTTTGCCAAGCTCTTCAGTCATTTGTTTGGTGTTCACGTTGAGGATGGTGCCACTCATGATGATGGCCTTATGGAAAAGTCCTCTGGCAGCTGGCATACTTAACAGCGTGCCCACCTTGCCGCCTCCGCCTGATTCACCAAATACAGTCACGTTCTTAGGGTCGCCTCCGAAGTTGGCAATGTTGTCACGAATCCATTCTAAGGCCTGAACCACGTCGAGCATGCCCACATTGCCAGAATATTTGTATTTATCAGAAACAGCTGAGAGATCGAGGAAACCGAGAATGTTCAGACGATGGTTGATGCTAACAACTACCACATCTTTTTTGGCCAGTTGCATACCGGGATCCCATTCTGACGTACCAGAGTCGAAGCCACCTCCATGGAGCCACAGCATCACAGGCTTACATGCCTTGGTGTCAGTGGTCCATACGTTCAGCACACAGCAGTTCTCCGACATCTCGTCTTCTGAGAGTTGCTTGCCCCAGGTTTGTTGCATGGTCTGTGGTCCCCAGTGGTCGCAGGCTCTTACACCTTCCCACTTCTCAACGGGTAGTGGGGGCATAAACCGTTCAACCTTTGCATAGGGAATACCTAACCAGGCCATCGTGCCCTCTTGCATGATGCCGCTCACCTGTCCATTAGTGGTGCTGATAACTTGGTTATTCTCTCCCTGTGCTGAGGCAGTTGTAAGAACCATCAGCCACCCTAAAAGTCCCAAAGCTGTTTTCTTCATATCTGTTATCCATTTTTTGTCAGGTGCAAAAGTACATAATATTCCTCATACAACCAAACTTTTCCGATTTTACTTGCACATATTAAAGATAATGTGTATTTTTGCAACCATATTTTACTTATCTGCTATGCGAGCATTGGAATATATTACCAATAAGAGCCAACGAAAAATATGGTTGCGGGCCTTCCATATCTGGCAGCACCGATCTTATGAATTAGCCCCGCTCTCTGAGGAGGTACACGTCTGTGCTTCCTGTGGCACGAGGTATCAGGGCAATTTCTGTCCGCGTTGTGGACAATCGGCCAAGGTGGGGCGCTTCTCCTTCAAAAAAGCTTTCATGCACTTCCTCGATGTGTGGGGCATTGGCAACCGTAGTATGTTCCGTAGTTTGCGCGATCTGATGTTCCGACCTGGCTATATGATCCGCGATTATCTCAGAGGTATGCAGTCGGCTTATTTCCCTCCTTTTAAGATGTTCTTCCTGCTAACAGCCTTTTCGCTGGTGGTAGACCATGGCCTGGGACTTACTGCCGAAGAAGAGGCGAAGGAAGCAAAAAAGGAAATCGTGGAGGAGGCTAGGAAACATAGTAAACATGTTGAGATGAATAACGGCAACATTACTATTAATGATGTGGAGGTGGAGAATCCCATGTACAAAGGAGGCGTGAAAACGGTCAACTGGATGAATATGCTACGCAAGAAGTATCCGGCCATCTTTGCGCTGGTTATGCTGATGCTGGTGTCTATACCCTTGTATTACTTCTTCCGCAAGTCGCCCATCATTCCCGACCTCCGTTTCTCAGAATTCTTCGTAGCGCTGGTCTATACCTCGAATATGTATAGTATATACTCTATCCTGGGTACGCTGTTTAATTCTGGGCTCCTCAAGCTCATAGCCTTGCTGATGATCTTTGTAACCCTCAAACAGTTCTCAGGTTTTTCCAAGAAACGGGTATTGGGCTACATCAGTCTTTCTGTGTTGATCTTTGTCGCTTTTGTAGTGATCGTCGGGGGAAGCTATGTATTTATCCTTTATAAGATGTCTGGCGCCTAAAGTTCTATACTCTCAATGCGGAGTTTCATCAATCCAGCAGGTACACGTACTTCTACAGTGTCGCCTGCTTTTTTGTTTAACAGGGCCTGGGCGATAGGCGATTTGATGGATATCTTTCCCTCACGCAGGTTGGCCTCGTGGGGACTGACGATGGTATAGGTCATACGGGCATTGTTGGCCAGATTGGTCATTTCCACCTTACTGAGTAGTCCTACGCTGTCACCACCGAGTTTCGACTTGTCGATGACCCTGGCATTCTCCAGTACCTTCTGCATGAAACGTATCCTACCCAGCAGTCTGGACTGTTCGCGCTTGGCGGCATGATATTCGAAATTCTCGCTGAGATCACCCTTGTCACGGGCTTCAGCGATGGCATCCCTCACTGCAGGAAGCTCTACGTTTTCCAGTTCTTTCAGTTCGGCCACGAGTTTATCGAAGCCCTCTTGCGACATATATTCCATTTTCCAAAATTAATTTTGTGCAAAAGTACTGATTATTACAAAAAAAATGCTATATTTGCACCCAATATTACAAAACTTTAACCCGCATGAACAGCGGTAAAGAACTAAAATAGATAGAAAATGAAGAGATTATTTTCCCTCTTGGCAATGCTGATGCTGATGTTGCCTACCTTTGCAGATGATACCTTTTGGTTGGGTGCTGATATCAGTGGTACGTCCACTCTTGAGTCTTTTGGACAGCAACTCTATAATGTCCAAGGCGAGCCGTGTGAGAATACAAGGCTCATGAAGTCGTATGGTTTGAATGCTGCTCGATATCGTGTTTGGGTTAATCCCAGAGGTGGTTTTAGTAGTAAGGAGGATGTGCTGAAGCTTGCGCTCCGTGCTAAGGAACTCGATATGGCCATCATGATAGATTTCCATTATAGTGACTGGTGGGCTGATCCTGGTAAACAGAATATTCCCAAGGCTTGGGAGGAGATGAACTATGAGCAGATGAAGTTAGCGTTGGCTCAGCATACCCGTGAGACTCTGCAGTTGTTGAAGGAAAACGGTATCGACGTGAAGTGGGTGCAGGTTGGCAATGAGACCACCAATGGTTTCCTCTGGCCCATGGGCCGCTCTTCCGAGAATATGGAGCAGTATGCAGGTCTCACTCAGGCTGGCTATAATGCAGTAAAGGAGGTCTACCCTGATGCCCTCTGTATTGTTCACCTCGATGGAGGCTGTGATCCTAAACGTTATCTGCATATCTTCGAGGGGCTCAAGAGATATGGCGCCAAGTGGGACATGGTAGGTATGAGTATTTATCCCTATTGGGATATCGACGCCAAACTGACGCAAAGCGAAGATGAAACTTTAGAGAAAGCCATTGCCAACATCAACCAACTTTGGGATGCCTATCACACACCGCTGATGATCGTTGAAACAGGCTATGATGCCGATCATCCTGACGAAGGCAAACTTTTCCTGAATCGTCTTATCAACGCAGCTCGTCATCAGACGGGCGGACATTGCAAGGGTATCTTCTATTGGGCACCCGAGGCTGAAGGCCATTATAAACTTGGTGCCTTCCGTAATCATCGCCCCACTGCTATTATGGATGCCTTCAAGGAAGCCTCTTCAGCCCTTTGTCAGACTGAGGAAATTAAGGTAAAGTCCCCAAGTGGCAATCTGGAGGTAGTCGTACGCAACGAAAGTAGTAAGGTTACCTATCAGGTATCGCTGGATGGTAAACAGATGGTTGCAAAATCAAACTTGGGACTGAACACCAGTATTGGTGATCTTACCAACGGACTGAAAATCGTTGGCAACAAGACTGAGGCTGTAGAGAAGCATTACGATATGCGCACCATCAAGACCTCTCACATCGACTACAAGGCCAATAAATTGGTGCTGACTGTTGAGAATGAGAAAAAACAGCAGATGACCATCACCTTTATGGTCTCGGATAACGATGTGGCCTTTAAGTATGGTATCGCAAAGGGTCCTCGCGACAAGCAGCGTACACTGATATTTGGTGAGGCTACCAGCTTTAACTTCCCTGATGGAACCACAACATTTATCACCCCACAGATTGGTCCTGAAACTGGTTGGGCAAACACAAAACCAAGTTACGAGGAGGGCTACAGCGTAGATGGACAGATGAACGTTAAGTCGCACTATGGTCGTGGTTATACCTTCCCATTGATGTTCCATCTGCCTGATGGATGGGCTCTAGTGAGCGAGACAGGTACCACTGGTGCTTACTGCGGCACACATGTGTCTGATTATCAGCCGGGTGTAGGCTATACCATCGCATTCCCTGACAAGGGCGAGAATGGTGGATTCGGCTCAGAGTTTGTGGCTATGTCGTTGCCCGGTGAAACTCCTTGGCGTACTATTACGGTGGGTTCAACGCTGAAGCCAATCGTAGAGACAACTGTAAGTTACGATGTGGTAGATCCTCTCTATGAGCCTGCTTACGATTATAAGCCAGGTCGCTACACCTGGAGCTGGCTTATCTGGCAGGATGGTGCTACCAATTATAAGGATCAGGTTCATCTGATCGATCTCGCATCTACAATGGGGTATGAGTATTGTTTGGTAGACGCCCTTTGGGATACACAGATAGGTCGCGACAAAATGGTAGAGCTTTCTCGCTATGCCCAGTCTAAGGGCGTATCGCTGATGCTCTGGTACAACTCAAATGGTTATTGGAACGATGCACCCCAGGGACCACGTAACTGTCTGAACACATCGCTGGCTCGCAATCGTGAGTTCAAGTGGTTGCAGGAGATTGGCGTTAAGGGCATCAAGGTCGATTTCTTTGGAGGCGATAAACAGGAGACTTTGCAGCTCTACGAAGATATTATGGTAGATGCCAATCGTTATGGCATTCAGTGTATCTTCCATGGATGTACCCTGCCTCGCGGTTGGGAGCGTATGTTCCCCAACTACGTAGCTTCTGAGGCTGTTTTGGCCAGCGAGAACGTATTCTTTGGCGAGGGCGCAGCTATTCACGAGCCATTCGATCTTACTTTGCATCCTTTCTGTCGCAATGCTGTGGCATCTATCGACTGGGGTGGTGTGATTATGAACAAGTATCTGAGCCGCGACAACAAGAGTCGCCATTCTCGCAAGACTACTGACATCTTCGAGATGGCTTCTGGTATCACCAACCAGACTTCTATCCAGTGCGTGGCCATGTATCCCAACAATTTGCAGGAGTTGCCACAGTTCGAGCTCGACTTCCTGAAAGGTCTGCCTACCACTTGGGATGAGACACGTTTCATCGATGGTTATCCTGGCAAGTATGTGGTTTTGGCTCGTCGCCATGGAGATGATTGGTATATCGCAGGTCTGAATGCACAAAAGGAACCACTGAAGCTGACCCTCGACTTGTCTATGTTCGTTGGTAAGACTCCAACGATTTACATAGACAATCAAAAAGGCGAACCCACCATGACTACCCTGAAGATTGATAAGAAGGGTAAAGCCAAGGTGGTGATTCAACCCAATGGTGGATTAATCATTCGTTAGACATTTCCTAAGTACACATAGCGGATGCCTTCTTCTTTAGCTATCTGTTTGGCGTTTTTAAGCGTCTGGATAGGTGTTGGGGTAAGATGCTGCATCTTATAGCGAGGGAAGAAACGGCTAAAATGAAGAGGAGCCTCTTTAAGATTGTTCTCCTTTAGCCAGTGACACATCCTTCGAATCATCTGCATATCGTCGTTGATGCCAGGAATGATGAGGTTGGTGATTTCTACCCACACCCCAGCTTGCTTCATGGCGAGGATAGTGTCGAGCACAGGTTGCAGATGTCCACCACTTACCTTACTATAGATTTCATCGCTAAAGGATTTCAAGTCGATATTTGCTGCGTCAAGATAAGGTAACAGGTCGGCTAAAGGTTTCTGACAGACGTAGCCTGCTGTGACGAGAATATTCCACAACCCAGCCTCATGTGCCAGACGTGCGCAATCCGTGATGTATTCCAAGTAGGTGAGGGGCTCTGTGTAAGTGTAGGCAATGCCTGGACAATGGTGTTTTTGGCAGAGTGCTACGAGTTCCGAGGGGGCAAGGTTATAGTAGTCGGCGTCAGATGGTGATACTTGGGAGATATCGTGGTTCTGACAGTTCAGACAACGGAAGTTACAACCCGTGCAAGCGAGGGATAGACAGGTGGTGCCAGGATGGAAGTGGTAGAGTGGTTTTTTCTCGATTGGGTCGATAGCCAGCGAACAGGGTTTGGCATATACCTCACTGACGAGTATACCGTTTTGGTTACGACGACTACGACAGAGCCCCGTCTTGCCATTGGCTATCTTGCAATGGTGCGGACAGAGTTGGCACTCCACCTTTCCGTCCTCTAATGTCTGATAATACCTACACTCCATCAGAACACTATTGCTTCGTAAACATAGAGTTCCGCATCGCGCCAACCATCCCAACCAAGTCCAGCCTTATCTTGTGAGCAATGACCAATGAACTCTTCCTTAGTCCAGTTTACCTCGTCGGCCACCTGTGGGAGGAAGGTGCCGCTGCGGAAGCCTTTACGGATATAAATGCCATGACGATGCAACTCAAACTCATCAATACTCTGGATGCGGCGCATAGGTGTAAGCACGGAGATCTCGATGTCGATATCATCTAACTCTTCTCGAGTCACGGGTGTGAAACGCGGATCTTCGAAAGCGGCAGCACACGCCATCTCAGCTACAATCTCATGCAGAGGATAGTCTTCGCCAAAATGTCCAATACAACCACGAAGTCTCCCAAATTTATGGAGAGACACAAATGCTCCGCACTTTGAGTTGAGAATTGATAGTTGAGAATGAAGAGTTGGCCGCGCGATAGGCTTGCTATCGAGGGAGTCTTTGATGCTCTGAAGGGCTATTTCCTTCAGTTGTTTCTTGTCAGCATCTGTAAGGGTGAATTCTGACTCCGATGTCTGTTTGCGAAGGAAAGCGAATGCATGATAGCCTACCACACGACTATGGTCGTGGTTATCAATATCGCCTGAGTTCTGATACATCAGATGCTTGATCTCGTAGTTGTGGTTCAACATCAGCATCAGCGTAATAATGGGGAACTCGCCACAGGCGCTTGTAGCCAGGTTGCGCTTACCACTTTCGGCATTGTTTTCAATTGTGGCAATTAGCTGCTCCACATCGCCCGTCTCGATAGCCTTTCCCGTCTTTGTATCCACCTCATAGGCATCCTCGTACGAAGGATAGTGCGAAAAGTCGCTACTGATTATAAAGAGGTAGTCATCAGTGAAATAGGGTCTCAGCATCTCAGCCATCCGCTTTAACTTGGAGTAATCGTTGGTAGAAATGATGATGGGCACGATGGGAGGCACCTCATTAAGTCTCCGTTGCAGGAAAGGCAGTTGTACCTCCAAGCAATGCTCCTGCGCATGGGCGGCAGCCTTGTAACTGAACACACTATCAGTATCTATCAGCTGTTGTGCTGTTTCGCGATCTACCTTCACATTTCCTAATGGCGTCGCGTAATAATCTACCTTGCTATTCACTGAGGCACCGTTGAGCCATTCGTGGTGACTTGGTCCCAAGAGAAAGATACGCTTGTACGACTTCTTGGGGTCGAGTGTCATATAAGCCGATGCAGCCACATTGCCAGAGAAATAGTAGCCAGCATGGGGCACGATGAGTGCTGCCACATTTTGATATGTGGTTTTGTTACTATGGAGTGTCAGGAAACTATCCACCTCCTGACTCAACTCCTCTGGATTGCTCGTATAGAATCGGTTGGCCTGGGTGGCAGGTCTCACCACAGGCGTTTTTTGTTCATTGCATGAGGTCATCATCATGATTATTGCTAAAAGGAATCTTAATAACATGGCACAAAGATACAGTCCAGGTCTGTTTAGAGCAAACCTGGACTTTGTTTCTCAGAAACTAAAATTGATGTTATTTAGCCTCGCCTTCGCCATAGATATAGTTGAAGGCACCACTGGTATAGTCGAAAATCTCCTCGTCACGGAAGAAACGTTTCAACTCTATTTCGGCATTCGACGTAGAGTCACTGGCATGGACGATGTTCTGCTGGTTGCTCATCGAGTAATCGCCTCGGATGGTTCCAGGTGCAGCCTCACGTCCGTTGGTGGAGCCAGTCATAGTGCGTACCACTTGTACGGCATCCACGCCTTCGAGGGCGAGCGCTACTACAGGTGATGTCTGCATGGAAGCTGTCAATGAGGGGAAGAAAGGTTTGTCAACGAGGTGAGCATAATGCTCGCGCAGGATCTCATCACTGAGCTGCATCATCTTCATACCTGCCACACGGAGTCCGCGACGCTCAAAACGGTTCACAATTTCACCAATCAGTTGACGCTGTACACAACTGGGCTTTAATAAAACAAGGGTCTTTTCCATATTGATTGTTTTTAGGGGTTATTTCTTACTTTTATAGAATTTCTCGAGGGTGCGATATGCATTCTCCTTTTCTGAAGAGGCGACCTCGGCTGATTCGACGTCAATCTTCATGACAGGAGCGGCATCGAGATTCTCCTTGGTGATGGCAGACCATTGAGGCAGTCCTTCACCATTAGGATTACCAGTCTTGCAGAAGTTGGCATAGTAAGAGAGGAACAGCTTTGAGATGGCATAGTCCTCATCCTGCCAATCGTAGTACTCGTTGGTATCGAGGGTACCCATGGCATACTCGATATCTGCAGAGTGAACAGCACCAGGAGCGATGGCAGGCTGCTGAGTCTCAGCCTTCTTCTCTTCGGCAGTCTTCTCGCGTACGCCACCTGCCAATGCACCAACCTTATCGCCCATCTTGGCAGAAACCTGAGGACGTGGATGCATATAGTGGTAACGATAGACGGGTAGACCAGACTTGGCGTGGTAATCGCAGACCTTCCAGGTTGGGAAACCTGTGAAGAGATCAGATGCGAGATCGAGACCTTTCTGACTCAAAACATCTTCGTCTGTCTCAATGCCGTATGCCTTGAAAATCTCGTCAGTCATGTCGCCAAAGGTGGCTTTCATGGCATCCTTATAGTTCTTGAGTGTAGGTGCCTGACCCTTAAGGGACTGTGAGGGATGGCCTTCGAGTGAGTTCCAACCAGCCAGCAGAGGTACTTGAGCCTGTTCGTTCTTCTCGAAGACATCATCAGCATTCTCTTTCATAAAATAACCATCGAGCACCACACTGGCCATACCCCTTGGAGGCAGGATGGCCTGGAGTGAGTCGGCATTCATCGCCATAGCATCAGCCAGACTAGCGATACCTGCAGATTTGAGCAGTTCTGCACCAGCAGCCTCTGCCTCAGCCTGAGTGGCAGCCTTATAGGGAAGCACCTCTGCGCCAGAAGAGAGCATGGCACCAGCAATCAGGTTCTTGGAAAGAGGAGAGCACATGAGGAGAGAGACTGAGAAGGAGCCTGCCGATTCACCTACGATGGTAATCTTGTCAGGATCGCCACCAAAGGCCTGAATATTATCCTTCACCCACTGGATGGCAGCCACCTGATCGAGGAAACCATAGTTACCACTTCCCTTGTAGTCGGAGGCGGCTGTGAGCTCTGGATGGGCAAAAAAGCCGAACACACCCTCACGATAATTGGCTGTCACACCAATGACACCTTCCTTAGCAATAGAGCTTCCGTCGTAACGGGGTTCACTACCAGAACCTGCCATGAGTCCACCTCCATTAAAATAAATAAGTACAGGAAGGGCATCTGCAGTTGTCGTAGCTGTAGTCCAAATGTTCAGATAAAGACAATCCTCGCTGCGACCTGGGCCACGGAAGGCCATATCGCCAAAGATGTTGGGTTGCATGGGATCGTCGCCAAACTGCTTGGCCTCACGAACACCTTCCCAAGGCAGAACGGGCTGAGACGCCTTCCAACGGAGTTCGCCTACAGGAGCCTGGGCAAAAGGAACGCCCAGGAACTTCTTTACACCATCCTGTTCGAAACCTTCCAGAATGCCATACTGGGTTTTTACTTGAAGGGTTACTTCTGTTCCCTTCTGTTGGGTACAGGCACTGAAGAGTGCCATACAAGCGATGGCAAGCATCGCAAAAGCATTGGTCTTAGTCATCATAACTGTTTCTTATTTATATTTTTCTACACGAGCATCATTGATCACTCCTTTCCAATTGAGGCCAAAGGCGAAGTCGTAGGTGTTGCCATCGCCATCCTGATAGCAGCGCATATCGCGAGGCACATCCTCCTGTTGTTCCTCTACCGTCTTCATGTCGGCAGGCATCTGCATGGGTAGGAGGGCTGAGGGTTCTGCTTTACCGCTGATGATATCGAGCAGGGCCTGATGTTGCACTTGGAAAGAGACGAGGATGGCATCGGCATTAGGTTCAATTTCTGCAAGCACGATAGGCCTTCCCGTTTCCAGAATGACGATAACGGGATTGTCGCCCATAGCCTTCTTCGTCTCTGCTATTAGCACCATATCGTCGCGATTATAAGCCTTGACGGTCTTATCCTTGAAGCTACGGTTAGTCGTATTCTCCATGGGATCGCCGCCAGCGATGCTGACAGCACGAGCATCCTTAGCAGTATAGTCTTCATATTGCAAACTGAACGGCAGATAACCATTGCCGCCCTTCTTCACATCGTCGTAACTGAAGCCAAAGCCTGTGCTGGGCTCTTCGATAACGCAGATGGCGAAGTCAGCCTTTTCTGGCGCATCCACCACGTCAAAATATTTCCCCACTAATGCAAGGTCTATTGGCTCCACTGTCTTTTCTTCAGAGATACCACCCCAAGCACCTGGGATAGCGGGGAAATGACGCTTGGGCACATACACCTTCTTGCAATCCTTTACTGGTAGCACCTGATTTCCATGGTTCTTCAGCATGACGATGGATTTGAGCTGAGCCTCATAACCCTCCTGCATAAATTCTGGTTTGCCCACAATCTTCTCTGTTTCGGCAGGATCGAGGTAAGGATTCTCGAAGAGTCCAACACGGAATACATTCAGCAGCAAGCGACGGGCAGAGAGCTCGAAACGCTCACGGGCGCTCTCCTCACCAAACTCCTTGCACCACATCTGATAAGCCTCCACTACAGGACCAATTGCATTGTTGCCACCAAACTGGTCGACACCAGCCTGCAGAATCTTAAAGTGACGCTCAGCCTCATTGAACTGCTCCATTCCCCAGGGCTTACCGCCACGAGGACTGTCCAGTACCTTCATATCTTGGGTGATGCCCCAGTCAGTACAGGCCACGCCTTCGAACTTCGCCTCATCACGAAGCTGCTGCTGGATGAGCCACTTGCTGTAGCTGCCACCCACATTCTCGCCAGAAGGATCCTGATTCCACAGGATACTATAGATAGGCATGACAGCTGAAGCCATCTCTGTACCTCCCTCCAGATGGAAGGCGCCCTCTACGAACGAACGCTTATGCATCTCACGATTATTGCCTGGATAGACGGCATATTTGCCAGAGGCGTAGTGAGAGTCGCGACCTCCTTCCTGAGCTCCATAGCCATACCAATGTTTCACCATTGCGTTGACACTCTTCTTGCCCCAGCCCTTAGCCTCGGGGGTGGTCTGGAATGCATCACAATAGGCGCGAGCCATATCGGTAGCCAGTTGAGGATCCTCACCAAAGGTGCCACTGAAGCGCGACCAACGGGGATCGGTAGCAATATCCACCTGAGGCGACAAGGCCGTAGCGATACCCAAGGCACGATATTCTTCAGAGGCTATCTCGCCAAAGCGATAAACCAATTGAGGATCGAAGCTTGCAGCCAGTCCGAGTGAGGTAGGCCAAAGAGATATTTGTCCGCCAGCACCTGCATTATATTCTGTCGTGGCCTTTGCCTCGTGACGAGGATCGGAACTTGTGTTGGCTGGGATACCATGATCCAGTCCCTCGACGAAGGCCTGCATATTGTTGTTCCACTCAGCTGCAATGGCAGGTGTCTCCACCCGAGTGACCAGCACAGCACGCAGATGATCGTCCTTTAAGAATTTCTTCTGGTCGTCGCTCAAGTCAGAAGCCTTGGCACCACTCTCCTCATACGCCTTTCCATCGTTGTAGGTAGAAACGCCAAAACCCATCGTTGGAATCATCGGCACAGCCTGGTGGCTGCTATAAAGCATCAGACCTGCGATCTCTTCTATCGACAACTGCGAAGCCAAATCTGCAGCACGCTCCTGAGGGCTCAGTCGCCAGTCTTCATAGGCATCGAGAGAGTCGTTACGGTTCAGATCCTTGAAGGCATAGCCATCTATCGTCAGGATCTTCACACCCGACTGAGGCGAATAACCCAGAGAGGGGCCACCTTTCTGAGTGACCAACATAAACGAATCTACCTGTTGTTCCGACCATTGCTGGCCGCCACAAGCCATAAGCCCAATGAGCATTCCGCCCATTGCCACCAGCATCATTCCCTTTAACTTAACCATCTTCCTAATTGTTTTTATGTTATTCGGTTGCAAAGATAACTATTTAAGATGAAATCCAATTACTTTTTTGTTTTAAAATGTGGTTTCATCTCAACTTTTTTTGTATATTTGCGCCATCAAGGTTAATAAAGTGGTATGCAGATGAAACGACTCTTGAGTATGACTTTAGGCTTGCTGATGTCGATGACTCAGGTAATAGCCGAGACAAAGATTACTGTTCTGTCAGACATTCATGTCATGGCTCCAGAACTGATTGTCAACAATGGCTCTGCATGGCAGAACTATTTGGCAGGCAAGCGAACGATGCTTGATTACAGTACACAGCTATTTGACGAACTTATTCCGCAACTGATAGCAGACAAGCCTGACTTGCTGTTGATTACTGGCGACTTGACGAAAGATGGTGAGCAGGTGAGTCATCAGCTTGTGGTAAAGCAGCTCGACAGACTCAGAGCTGCTGGTATTAAGGTGTTGGTGATTCCGGGCGATCATGACCTGGGCACGGAGACTGCTTACATATTCGATGGCGACAAGACCAGTCTCGCCAAAACGGTCGACAGCAACGCGTTTGCTGAGATGTATCAGCAGTATGGTTATGGTGCAAGCTCGGACAGGGATACGGAATCGCTTACCTACTGCTGCGAACCTGTTGACGGATTGGTGGTAATAGGTATTGCCTGCGACAGACATGGACGTATGAGCAATTCTACGCTTTCATGGGTTTGCAATCGTGCAGAGAAGGCTCGCTCCGAGGGGAAACAGGTGCTTGCCATGATGCACTTCCTGTTATTCCCACATGTGTCGAACATAGAGAAGACCAATGAAGACTATATCGTAAAGGACTATGAGACAGTACGCGACAGATTGATAGAATCAGGTGTGAGAGTCGTACTGACAGGACACTTCCATGTCCAGGAGATAGCAAGAGACTTGAATGATAACTTGACGGGTGACATTTATGAGATTATCACCAGCTCTACAGCGGCCTATCCTTGTGGCTATCGTCAGATGATACTCAGCAACGATAAGACTAAGCTGTTGGTAAAGTCGAAGAATATCACTTCGCTTTCAGGTGTGCCCGATTTCCAGAATGTGGCTAAGGAGAGACTGAAGGAGGGAACAACAAACCTATTCATAAGTGAGGAAGTTAATAGTGAGACGGCTGGCGACCTTGTAGCTCAGGGTTTCGTCATCCATGCTGCAGGCAATGAAGACAAGTCAAGTGAGTCGCAAACCTATCTGACATTTTATGAGTTGACGCAGTTAGTGCTGAGGTTGACTGGGGTTATGAATAGTAAATTCGACGAGCTGGGTCTTACTTGGGACTTTGTGAACACTACCGTTCGCAGTATGCTGACGGATACCAGCCGATATGGCATCCCCGGACGAGAAGACAGGACCGATGACCTAAGTGTCACGATTGATCTTCCCAAACCAACAACAGGCATTCATGTCGTTGAATCCAATCAGACTATAGGAAAGTGTTACAATTTACAGGGTCAGCAACTGATTACCCCTCCGAAAGGACTTTATATCCAAGAAGGCAAGCTTAAGATGAGGAAAAATCCTACGGAATAAAGACGAGTGAGAGGCCGACGCTGAAGATCAGGTTGGTGTTCGCCAGCGTACCACTCAAGTCCCAGTCGTCGTGATATTCGTCGGAGGGCTTGTGATACCATACGGGCATGGGGTATTTGTTGGGACGGCTTGGATCTACGGGCTTCAGACCGTTCTCCACCACGACAGCACGTACGCCCTTCTTCACGAAGTTATAATGGTCGGAACGGAAGAACCAGCCATCAGAGTTGTCATCGTCGAAGAAGATTGTCCTGCCTTGGGTCGCTGCTGCTGCCACGTAATATTGGTCAAGGTCGGTCTCACCGCCACCTAAGATCACCACATCGTGAGTCAACTCGGCAGGACCGATGCTCTCAAAGTTTAGGCATGCTGATGTCTTCTCCATGGGGATGACCGGATGATTGCAGTAATACTCTGAGCCGAAGAGTCCACTCTCCTCGGAAGAGGGGAAGAGGAAGAGCACGCTGCGACGGGGCCGCTGGGGCAGCGCCTTGAACTTCTTAGCCACCAGCAAGGCGCTGGCCATGCCTGAGGCATTGTCGGCTGCACCGTTATAGATCGAGTCGCCATGTTCATCGGGCTTGCCGATGCCGAGGTGATCCCAGTGTGCATTCATCACCACTGCCTCGTCGGCTTTATCAGTCCCTCGGAGGATGGCTCCCACATTGCGGGTCTGCTGAATATTATAGGAGACAGCCATCCTGACATCGCCTTTCACCTTGAGCGAGAAACTCTTGAAGCCAGGTCGTTTGGCTGCTGCCAGCGCCTCAGCCATATTCATACCAGCGGCAGAAAACAGTTTGCTGGCACCTTCCTCACGCAGCCAACCCTTGATGGCCAGCTCATCGGCATTACGGGTATCGGGGTTGTAGATGGCGAGATTGTCCTCCATGTGACCATTTACACATACATGCCAACCATAGCTGGCAGCCTCGGTATTATGCAGTACTAGACAGCCTGCGGCACCCTGACGACGTGCCTCCTCGAACTTATAGAGCCATCGTCCATAATAGGTCATGTTACGTCCTCGGAAAAGTTGGGCGTCGTAGTAGCCAGGATCGTTTACCATAGCAATCACAATCTTGCCCTTCACATCGATGTCGGCATAGTCGTCCCAACCATACTCAGGGGCATGGATGCCAAAGCCAACGAATACATATTCCGCCTTTGGCAGCACCACCTTGTCGGTAGCACGAGCCGTCCACACCACCACATCATCCGGATAGCGCAGCTCTGCTTGCTTTCTGCCTTTTACCGTCAGCTTGCTGCCCTGAGGCTTGGCTGTGACAGAGATCAGCTCGAAGGGCTGAAACCAGCTGCCGTTGAAAGCAGGCTCCAGGCCTATCTCTTCTAATTGCTGAGCCAGATAATTTACGGTCTTATCCTCGAAAGGCGACATCGGCTTTCGCCCGCCAAACTCATCGGAGGCAATCAACTTGATCCAGTCTCTCAACATCTGCTCGTCGCTCTTCGACGAGACAAGCGGCTGAACGGGACACCAACCTAACACCCAATGACTATCGGAATAGCGGCCTATAAGTTCGGCATCGCGGAAGGGATCGAGTTGACGGAGTAAGGGGTGGCGCTGAGAGACGTCGATAGGACGGCCTTGCGGATCGTGGCTGTTGAACTCCAAGAGGGTAGCAGTTGTGGCACCTTCGTCTACCTTTCCCCAGCCCGAAGCCGGGATACCTTCTAACTCGCAGTTGATAAGTACACACTCGGCATGAGGATAGTTCTTACCTTTATTATCGGGCAGACGGCCCAATTCGGCATAGGCGGAAAGTCCCTTGAAGCAACAGTCGATAAACACGTTGCCATGATTTTCTTCCGTATTGCGGATCCACATGAAAGCTCCATAGCTGGTAATGGTACAATGATTGAAGAACGATGGACCTCGACCCAAGATGGTATCGCCCCCTCCGTCAATGCGACAGTTCAGCCAGTAGCAGCTGCCATTGGCCTGTAGCGCATCACCATCACCGATTATGTGAA